>Ga0136642_1000863_pt1 | contig 14332 bp, 12 predicted proteins | sample LowCatLa1302831Y_FD_115313 | JGI IMG/M metagenome (GOLD analysis project Ga0136642, IMG submission 115313) | Freshwater microbial communities from Lower Cathedral Lake, Yosemite National Park, California, USA - 13028-31Y | ecosystem: Environmental > Aquatic > Freshwater > Lake ... | reverse complement strand
ATTTAGATCACCAGTTCATGGACCTGCGCCTGCTCCATTTAGATCACCAGTTCATGGACCTGCGCCTGCTCCATTTAGATCACCAGTTCATGGACCTGCGCCTGCTCCATTTAGATCACCAGTACCTGCACCAGCACCTGCTCCATTTAGATCACCAGTACGTGGACCTGCGCCTGCTCCATTTAGATCACCAGTACCTGCACCAGCACCTGCTCCATTTAGATCACCAGTACCTGCACCAGCACCTGCTCCATTTAGATCACCAGTACCTGCGCCTGCTCCATTTAGATCACCAGTACCTGCACCAGCACCTGCTCCATTTAGATCACCTATACATGGACCTGCACCTGCACCGTTAAGAGCACCGGTACGCGCACCAGCTCCAGCTCCTACAAAAAAATAAATAAAAATTGATATAAACAAATACTATGTTATGTATTAAATAATTGTTATTTTTATAAAAATGAATCGTTTAAATTCTCTTCACAATAAAACACAAGAAGTTAAACAAGAAGATCTTCCATATAATCAAACAAATATTCTTCTTCAAAAAGAAGATTTGAGAGCATTTTTTGATGCAAATGGAATGAGTGATGTAGAATATCATAACCTTAATTTATATCGTACTGCATTTGTACATCGGTCATATTGTACAATGAAGAATGCAGATTTTGAAACTGGCAACGACAGATGCCCATCAGGATGTCTTCCACTTCAAGAAATGAGTTATGAACGTTTAGAATTTTTGGGTGATGCTGTTCTGGATATGATTGTAGCTCGATATCTGTATGAGCGTTATCCTGATCAAAATGAAGGGTTCTTATCAAAAATGCGTACAAAAATTGTAAATGGTAAAATGCTTGGTCATCTTGCTAAAGAAATTGGTTTTTCAAAATTTGCGATTATTTCAAAACAAATTGAAGAATCACAAGGACGTGATAATTATAAAACTATGGAAGATATTTTTGAAGCATTCATTGGAGCTATTTATATTGATTTTCAAGATGATCCTATTGAAATGACAACTACTCAAACTTCGCGATTGGTACCATTTTCTGGTTCTGGATATCATTGTGCTGAAATTTGGGTTGTCAGCATATTGGAAAAATATCTTGATTTTGCGGAACTTATTCAATCAAATACAAATTTCAAAGATATGCTTGTTCGTCATATGCAACATACATTTCAAGATGCTCCTCGTTTTCTTGAAATTAGTGTTGATATTCGTGGTGGTAAAAAAACATTTACGTATTGTGTTAAAGATAGGTCAGGTACAGTTATTGGTAGTGCATCCGGATTATCAAAAAAAGACGCTGAAAATAATTCTGCTCGTACAGCTCTTCTTTATTATAAACAACCAATTGATTAATATTTAAGAATAATGTATTTGAGAATAATAATATGAATTTAGCAAGTTTATTTCCAAAAAGTGAAGTTTTAGGACTAAGAAGTAAAGAACATAATACACCAAATAAATTAGCTTCCACCGGTGTAAATGGTATTAATTTTGGACTTATACAACCAGTAATATCACCTCCACCAGTTGAAAAAAAACAAAAAGATATTAAAATACGGGCATACCAAAATAAAGTTCTAAATGAACTTAAAAATACATATAATAAACCAAAAAATCTTAATATAAATATAAAAGACTTAACTATAACTACCCAACCTACTTCTAAAAAATTACGTGTATTATTCTGTGGTACATACCCTATTGGACAATCAAATGGATATAGCCGCGTCGTTTATTATATTTCAAAATATTTGGGAAGACATGAGGAAGATTTACAACTAACTATTTATGGTTTTCAAAATTTTAAACAAACTGCTGGAAGTGAAGTTCGTAATGTTCCATCAAATGTTATTTTACATGATGTTTTTGCAAATGAAAATCCAAAACGGCATGGTTTTGGAGAAAAAGAGATAGCTACATTTTTACGTAAAAATCCTCAAGATATTGTTATTATATTTAATGATATGGTTATTACTAGTAGTTTAGTTCAAACAATTGTAAATGAAATGACAATAGATGAAAGAAAGGCATTTTTATTAGTATCATACATGGACCAAGTATATCCTTATCAAAAATCTAATTTTATGGATGTATTAAATACATATTTTGATGCAGTAATAACTTTTACACCTTATTGGCGTAAAACAGTTCGCATGCTTGGATTGAAAAAAGAAATCCCTTGTTTTGTATTTCCACATGGATTTGATCATGAACTATATTTTCCTATTCCACGTAAATTAGCTCGTATCTTTTTCAATTTACCAGAAGATGCTTTTATTGTTCTTAATTTAAATCGTAATCAACCACGTAAACGATGGGACCATACAATGATTGCTTTTGCAGAATTAACTGCCGAATATTATAAATATTCAATTGCTCATCCAAATGAAAAATTACGAGGAATACGTCTTATGGTTGGTACAACTTTAGAAGGTCCATGGGATATCAAAGAAATATATAGTCACGAATTACGTCTTCGCGATGTACCATTATCATTTGCAGAAGAATTTATTGTTAATTTATCAAATCCTCAACAACTTTCAGATAAAGATATAAATGTACTATATAATGCATGCGATGTTGGTATTAATACATGTGAAGGTGAAGGATGGGGACTTTGTCAAATTGAACATTTAGCAGTTGGCGGACCCCAAGTGTGCCCAAAAATTGGTGGATTACAAGAATTTTTAAATAATGATAACTCTACACTTATTGATGGAAAATGGAAATATTATATTGATAAAGGTCGTGATCCAATTGGTGGTATTGCCGAAATTGGTGATCCGAATGAATATGGACAAGCATTGTGGAAATATTATATGGACCCAACTTTATGTGAAAAACATGCTAAACAGGGACGCAAAGATATCCTTACCCATTACAGATGGGAAACAGTGGTAGAATATTTCTATCACTTAATAAAACATATTTCAAAAGATGTAAAAAATCGTATTTAAATTATTAGTTAAACTGTTATGTTATTTCTAACACACCTGCATTCTTATATGCTGCATAATCAAAGAGTTGATTTGGATAATCATCAATTATAACATATTTTTTACCACGCAGGGAAACTACTTTTCCTTGTATTTTCTTGCGACGTTCTAAAGTTGTTGGTTTATCATGTGCTATATCTGAAATAAAAGAATATGTTTCAGGAGTAGTTGGTATTGGAAAAGAATAACAACTAAAACCATATTCACGAGGTTTGTTGACTGCTGCATGAACACGACAATCGACTGCACATGATTTAAGATGATTAAGAAATGTTTGTATTATTTCATCTTTCTTTTGAGCTATTTGAAGAATATGTGTATCACTGGTGAGTCCTTGATCGAGACGACGAAGGGTGAAGTTGTCCTTGAGTTGTTTTTCAGTGAAAACACTGGTGTAAATATAGACTTGTACATTGCGTTCTGTAAGTGGGAGATCGACGTGACTACATGTGCGGACTGCACGACCTATAACTTGATCCATGCGAACCATATTCCAGAAAGGCTCCATAATCATTACACGCCGCACATTTTTTAGTGAAATACCTTCTGCACCAGATTGTGTAATCATAATAGTGCGGAAGGTTTCTCCTCTGAGATTGGTAGTAATTTTTGCGGTGGCAAGTTGTTCTTGCAAGTCTTTAGAAAGTTGAGTAAATTCACCATTATATAAATGCAACAGAATACGAGTTTTTTCACGGTCTGGGTCAAATATCATAAAACGTTTTCCATTATATCTAGGACTAAGTACTTTTTCATGGTCGATAATAACGAGTGAGCCTGCTTTATTTTCAAGCTTAATTTCAACATGTCCAGCAGTTTCTAAAATAAGTTTAAGAATACCTAAGCCTTCTATGGTGCGAAATTGAGAATATACAAGAACTTTACCTGGACTAGTATTAATATTTTCAAGGAGACGGGCTAATTTAGCACTATAAAGTTGATGTAATTTTTCTTGTGTAAGAATTTCAGCTGATTTTGCTTGAACTGTTGCCATTGCTTTTTTCATTGCTTCGTCATATTTCTTTTGTACATCAACTTCATTTACCTTTGTCTTTTTAGGACCCTCATCTACACCTTCACCTTTTTCAGTTTGCTCTTTTTCTTCCTCAGTTGTATCTTCTTCAAGACTGTCTATTTCACGTTGGAGAGCTTTTCGTAAATCTTTAGGAAAAGGACGTTTAATATCTTCAGGGAAGACGAAGTTACATGCCATACGACTGAATGCGCGATACACGGTCCCCTTTCCTGCAAGGACACCTCTTGGTGCAATTCCTGCACGAGCATTATTACGTTTCTTACGAGTTTCCATTTGACGCTCTTCATCGCGAACTTTTACATATCTACTGAATTGATAATTACAAAGAGGAATTTCTTCGACTATTTTTGGCAACACTGTGGGGAAATATTCCTCACCTGCAGTACGGAAATAGCTAATGATACCGATGTTTCTGCGCATAAATAAGTCCATGTTTTTAACTCGAGGATTTTCAGGATCAGTCTCATCAAGGAAAAGATCATTAAAATCTTCTTTGCGTTCTGGAAAGGCAAATTTTTCAATTTCGGCGACACGTTTCCCAAGACGATAACTCATTTTCTTTTCAAGCCCCTTTAACATTTTTGTAAACTCTATAATAATAGTTTCAGGGGTAGTATCTTTGTTCCAATCTTCTCGATGTACAGTAAGACCATTGGGAGTGTCGGTATTTACAAAATCTGGGGGAAGGAGGGAAACTTGTAATTTATTTGCACCTTCTATAAGGGTCAGTTGATCAATATATTTAGTTAATGGCGATTCGCTATCTGATTCATCGAGTTTAGCTCTCAAATCAGTGATGGATGGAATACGGGAATCTTTGAGGAATTGAAATTCGTGTACTTTCATTGGACCACGGATAAGATTGAGCATAAAGCTGAGTTCAAATGGATGATTAATAACGGGTGTTCCTGAAAGCATAATAATACGAATACCTTTTGCATTCATCATGTTTTCATAGATACGACGTCCATACTTTCCACCATTCACAACACGACTTATGAAATTATGAGCTTCATCGATAATCACCAGTGAATTTTCAAAGAATGGCTCAGTATATTGTGCAATATTTGTCCGTGTAAGTCCATTGTAATTTACAAATGTATAACGTTCATCAATGAGAAGGGTAATATAATCAATGCCTGCAGTTTTATCTTCTGCAGATAGTGCTGACCAAGCGAGAGCCTTTTTATCTTTAATAATAATTTTTTCAGGAAAATCAGCGGGAATATTTGGAAGCCAAATTTTATCGCCATATTTTTTTAAGAATTTAGGTGTTAGTCCAACTAGAGGAGCGTATTTTTCATTACGTTTAAAATTCACTAAAGACCATTTCTTTATCTCAGGTTTTCCTAGAGAACCAAATCGGGTAATCTCTTGTCGATAATTTGTAGCTAAAGAAGCTGGTATCATAACTACTATCTTTCCGTTACGTCCCAAGAATCCTTCTGCGGCGGCGATTGAAGAGAATGATTTGCCAGTACCAAGGCCATGGTATAATAGCATCCCACGGTAAGGACTGTCATACTGTATATAATCACGCACAAACTTCTGATGTGGCAACATGCCCACATCACTTGGTGCAGTGCATGACCCATCCTCGGTTTCACTTCCGGCGGAGCAATCGCAAGATCCTCGGCGAGAAGTTCCTCTATTGTTTTTCTCTTTTGCATTTTCTTTACTTTCTTTGGGAGATTTATTAGTGTCTTCATAGAACGTACTATATATCCAATTATAGAAACCTACACGATTCTCTTTCGCCCATTCAGTAGTCTCTTTATTCATTGCTTTACAGCCTCTATACTATAGAATGGATTTTGATTTAAGAATTTTAACATTAATAATTACGATACAATGGCGTATATTCGTTTAGACTATCGTGAAATAAAATTATATGCAGCTCTTAATGCAGTACTTGGTGAACATATTCATAGTGAAAATTTAGAAATTGGTGATATTGAGATTGGATGTGCGGATCCTGAAATTAAACTCTTGTTTGAGAGGAAAACACAAGCAGATCTTATGGCATCAATAACAGATGGACGTTATCGTGAACAAAAAATACGAATGTTAGGTCAATTTCCATCACATCGTTGTACATATATTATTGAAGGTGCAGAAATTACTGCGCAAGGAGTGGGGGCTGGATGGACATTCCCTCGTATGGCCCCTGGTGTATATGAAGGTGCCATTATGCATACAATGTATCGTGATAAAATGCATGTTGTTTTTATGCGTGATACTACACAAACTGCTCAATGGCTTACAGCCTTATTTAAAAAACTGCAAGCACATCCTGAAAAATTTATTGATGGAGCCGAATCATACATATCACAAGTGAAAACTAAATCCAAAAAATGTGAAAATATTGATCCTGCAACATGTCTTATTCTTCAACTTTCACAAGTACCTGGAATATCAAGCAAGATTGCTACGGAAATTACTGGAGTATATCCTAGTATGCGTGCACTGTTACATGCATGTGATGCTTGTGAAACACTTGAAAAAAAGAAGGCACTCCTTGAAGCAATCCCAATGGTTGGTGGGAAAAAAGCAGATGCACTTATACAATATTTACAACTTTAAAATATTTTAGAAATTTAATATAGAATAAAGCTATTATGAAATTGATAAGTATTGTTACCGCTACAGATCGGAAACATAAGTATACAGCTACTATTGAAGAACGTAATGGTACCAAACATAAAGTACACTTTGGAGCTGCAGGATATTCTGATTACACAAAACATAAAGATCCTGAGCGAAAACATCGGTATATTATACGTCACCAAAAGACTGAAAATTGGACGAAAAGTGGTATTCTTACTGCAGGCTTCTGGTCACGTTGGATACTTTGGAATTTGCCATCATATCGTGACTCAGTTGCTGATACAAAACGCCGATTTAATTTATAATATTTTATAGTATAACACGTTTTTCATGACCTACACGGAGGCCAGTGTGTAATTGAATAGTATAACCGGCTGCTTGAATATTTTTGCAAAATGCTACGTCTTCACTACATATATCGACAAGTTGCAGATTATCGGGTCCATCAATTTGCTGGAGTGGTGTATCAAAATATGGATATTTTAATGCATCGAGAACTTCTTTACGAGCACCAAAGAATCCTAAGCCACTGTATGAAACTGGCATAAAGACGTCCTTTGTTTCATTTTGCCATTGATCTATATCAGGTTTTTGTAAAAATTTAAATGTTCCATTATTTTTGAAATATTCTGTATCCCAATCTTTTACAACTGCAAATGATTTTCCGTCTGCCATAGAATAGTATCCTGCAACAACTGGTTCTATTTCTAAAGCTGCAAGTAATTCTAAAAGTGATTCTGGACGGAATACAATATCTGAATCAATTGTTATCCATGCAAAATAATCAATTTTATTATCAAATGGTTTTTGATCTTTGCCACGTAAAACAGATAACCCTAATGTTTTCATACGTGCAAATGAAACAAATGAACTTGTACCTGGTGAAACAAGTATTTCATATTTTCCAGATTTCCAAAGTGTGTATAAAGTTTGCGTCCATGAAAGCAAAAAATTAGATGTAAAAGTATCACCTGGTACAGCAAGTATAATTCGTTTTGGAATAACACTTTCTGTCATTATGAATACTAATTATTATTTAGGTCGTCTTATATCATTTTTTCCTCATACTATTATTAAGGATAATGACATCATCTGCTGCAAAAACAGATGCTAAAATTAGGCGTATAACTGAAGCTAAATGTAATGAATGGGTGTCAAATCCTCTTATAAATCCACTTACTGGAGCTGCAATTACCGAAAATGGTCCAACATTTACAAAAATAAAAGACCACTGTTTTGAAAGATATAACGTTAGACTTCCAGGTGCAAATTATGAAGAAGCATCTGCAGAAGCATCTTCATCTTCAAATAGGGCATCCGCACCTGGCTCTGCATTCACTCCAGTAGCACCATCTGTACCACTTACGGAAGCACAATCTCAACAACTTGCACTGATTACAGAAGGCTTTAAAGATTTGAATGGATATTTATATGTAAATACATTTAGAGTAGGTAATTGGTTTGATGGAATTGCGGCGAACTATATGATTATGGCACGAAAAGCAACCAGACTTGGTATTCCACGCGTTGAAATACTTAAAATATCTCGTGTACCAAAAAGACCTGGACAAAAAGTGAATAAATCTGAGAAATGGGGCAAATGGCGTGAATCACTTATTGAAATGTCATTAGATGTTGAAGTGGCTGGACAGGAGTCACCAGAATATACTGCATTTCGTAATATATTAACAACTACTGGTGGAAATATTCGTGCCGCTATATTATATGGAATTGGACATGCACTTGAATTGAATAGCATGTATGATGAATATCAAATATTTATGCCTATACCATTTACTTTATCATTACCCCAGTTTAAAGCAATTTATAATGAGGTTGTTGCCGAAGATAAGGATTATGAAGTTGAAATACCAGATACTGAAGGTGTATATAAACTTGTTCATGCTACATTCAATTTAACTGATTTACAAAAATATAATGCGGTTCTTTATGTATTACGAGAGCAATATGATGATGATGTGAATATGGAAGAATTTATGAAAGGGCGTCATTTTTCTGAAAAAACTGATGAGCGTATGTTTATAAATTCATTGTATTTCAAAAGAGTTGAGCTCAGAAAAAGAGCGATTGAAAGTTTACTTCGTGATGTACTCTATGTGTCACCATTACCATCTGATGAAAAACTTGCAGATTTAACTGAATTTATGAGAACATATATGTCAGATTTTACCAGTACGTATGAACATCAATGGTATCGTGCAAATATTGATAAATTTAATAATATTAAGGAGCATTTAATACCTGATATTCGTGAAGAACTCTCACACTTGGTAAACCGTGAAAATGCTGATATTGCATATTCAGAGAGCGATGGACCTGCATCTTTAAGTGCTGATACTGGGCGTTCTCGCAAATATTCCTCTTCATATCATCGCCATTCGGTACTCAGTCATGAAAAATCTCGCCATGCCACGCTTCCACCCCTGCCTGAAAATGATAAAACACGTCAACAACTGTTACGCGAATTGAAAGCATCTTGCCGTACAATGGGTGATTTAATTGGTACAAGCTTTGATAAATATTCAAAACGTGACCTGCAACTTATTGTAAAATTAAGTGTTGGAACTGGCAAAGACAATTGTTATAGTATTCGTGATATTTATAAATTATGGGTTGATGCAGTGAAATATAATAAACCCTTACGAGATCCCATTACACAAATAATTGTTCCAGATGAAAAGCTAGAAGAAATTACGAGAAAAATAAAATATATATCATTCGATGCTCCTGATCCACGAACATTAACAGTAAGACCATCTTCTAATTTTGAATTACGTGTAAATGAAGAAATATATGAAGGAGTGCATTTTAATCATTTAAAAGCAGTTCGTATATTTGGTAATCATGCGGTGCTAATTGCTGATTTGTATTTTATACCATCTGAATTAGAACCGACAGATTTTAGAGGGACTGGTCGAAGAGGTACAGTGACGCAAGAAATAAGTTCAGCAGTACTTATGGCAAATATTAGTGAGTTATTTGAAAAAGGTGGTCTGCTTACTTCAAATGTTCCCCCATATGGAAATCCTCGTATTTTAAATAAACCCATGGCGTGGTGGACAAATCCAAATGGTCCTACTGACCGATTAATTAAAGATATCAGTCGCATTAAATTTTACGAAGTATTTAACGAAGTATTAGAAGAACTTGGTAAACCTAGAATTCGCATACCTCATTACAAAACACGTCAAGGTTCAAAATCTAGTTCAGATGAGTATAGATAATATACTTCTTATAATTGTATAACACGTGATCCTTCATTAGTAAATAGTGTACGGGTGATATCTTGAAATACTGTTTTTAATGATCTAGTATCTTCAACTATTTCATTCAAAGTTTCTACTTCTCCAGAAGCAAATTGAATAGTAATTTGTTTATTAGTTTCATCATATTCTAAAAAATCTATATTTGATAAATTATATATTCGATTTACAGTATAGATTTTTTTGGTATATATGGCTTATTATTATTCATTTTAAGTTTTGGTACATGTAAATATACTCGTGATATCGGTAAATAAGACATTATTATATAACAAATATTTATTTAATCTTATATCAGTTTAAACTATTTAAAAAGAACTTGCAATTATTAAATAAGTACTATAACTATGGTTATAAAAACTCAACCATACAATGAATGCTTAAAATTATATAATTATTTAAATAAATATATAAATAATATTGATGAATATGAGGAATATATTAAAAATGCTTTAAAAGAATCTTATATGAATACTATGCAAATTATTTTTTATTCACGTGATTGTCGTGAAAGTGGTGAGGGATATCGTCGAAATTTTATACTTGCAATGATTTATATATCAGAAAAACATCCAATAGTATTTGAAAGATATTTTACACTTGTTCCAAAATATGGAAGATGGCTTGATCTTATTGAAATATATGAAAGCATCACATCTTCATTTCATAAAATGCGAATTATTAATTTTATAATAGATACATTGAATGAAGATATTGATGGAATGAATGAAGGTGAATCAGTTACATACTTAGCAAAATGGCTCCCTTCAGAAAATAAAAAACACGACCGTTTATCTGATATTAGTGATGCAATATGTAAAAAATTATATTCTACAGCGAATATAACATCATTTATTCGAAGACAATACCGTAAAGAATATTTATCACCATTACGGTCATATATTCAAATTTGTGAAAAAAAAATGTGTGAAAATAAATGGGATGAAATTCATTTTTCATCAGTTCCATCACAAGCAATGAAACGATATACATATGCATTTAAAAGACATATTCCAGAAGAATTTAAAAAATGGGAGAGAAATCACATTAAATTAAATATACAAAAAAATCCATTTAATCCATATTATGGTTATGGTAATAATAAAAAAATAGACCTTCCACATGTTGTATTATGTCAAATATATGATAATCCTAGATATACTATTTAAATTGAAAGAATATTTTCAATTCCACAAGAAAGTCCTTTAAAGAGTTCAAGTGTTGGTTGCATTATAATCCAAATAAAAGCAATATAATTACGATAATAAATTGCATATATAAGCATAAGAAATAGTGAAAAATATATAATAAGTTCATTAAATATTATTGAAGCATTGATTGGAATATTTTTAAGTGTATCACAATGGGTACTACTTAAGATCCATATTTTACTGATAATTTCACTCATAAGAATTGGAATACTCATATATTTTTGAGAATTCATAACTGCTATAAATGTTAGTACAAGGGTGATCATAGTTGTTGAAATTGTGATAACATTTTGAGTCATTGTATCATATTTTGAAATAGATTCATTAAATAGCTTATTTATTGTTTCCATAGAGTTGAGTAATTTATGGAAGAGATATATTGATAAATTTTTAATAATATTTCATTTTTTTAGAGAATATGAGTAATCGCCATAAAGAACGCGCACATTCTGTACCAATCCCTTCACTATCAAATATGGATTCAAATGAACCATTTCCAAAAAATATTGTTCGTCCACATCTAGTAAGATCAGATGATTTAATAGATATTTATAAACGTCCAATATATATTATTGGAGAAAGACATGACCCACAAAGTAATTTTCGTGAATGGACACATAATGAAATATTGCGCATTGTAAAAAAACATTTTGATGAAAAATCGGCTATGATGCCAATTATATTTAGTGAATATGCAATGCGTCCTGATATATATTATTTTCCAGAAGATATGGGTTTTATCAAAGATTCACGTGAATTAAATATTATTGGACAACACATGGGTTTTATTCATATGTTATGTATTGGTAATAAAACGGAGTGGAATAATAAGATCTATATTGATAAATGTATGGCTGTTGGTAAAGAACTGGCATATACATACGGTATTGAAAATAAACATATTACTGAATTCTTTAGTGCATTTAATTCTTTATTAAAAAAATTTATTCAAAAAACAGGGGGAGTAACTTTAATAGATAAACAAAGAATAGCTACACTTGTAGAAAAATATAAAAAAAAAATTATTGATGATATTGAAATGATGTTTAAAGATCCTAAAATTGAAGAATATATTGAACCATTTAGTGATTATATTGAATATCATCTTGCAAATATTAAAAAATCATGTAATGATCCAACCTATAAGCTTTGGGCCGATGATAATATAGCTCTTCTCCGTGATTATTCTCAATTTCTTAAAATTGAATCTTCACAACTACAAGGACTACCCAGTCATATTCCATTTATTATTATAGTTGGTGCTTTACATTTAAAAAATTGGCGCAAATTATTAAAAAATTATAAAAAAGTTGAATTTATTCAATTAAAATGATTTAAAGATAAAGTATTGTATATGTATGTCTACATTCAGCATAAACAATTTATTCCATTATGGAATTAAATAGTAGACAGAAATATAGGATTTGAGTTACAATAGCTATTTCTTTGATTTACCTAAAATAGTGGGGAGGGGTAGGAAAATAGAATAGATAAAGGTATACACAAATTAATGAAGTAGTTACTCGTCCTATATAAATGAAGGTTTGCATACAGCGTTCATGTAATAATATTTAGATTTTGCAAACAGATTTCATTTTTATGCATGGATATATATATGTGTAATATATATATCCGTTTATGGTGTCTCTATTCTATATAGAGTATAATATATTCACACTAAAATGACTTAAAGAATTATATATATTTTATAATAATTATAGTATTTAATGATTTCATAAATCAGTGGTTTATGCGAGGACTGAAAAATTTAGGGAATACATGCTACTTTAATGTAGCTATTCAATTATTGTCACATGTACCTTCTGTAGCGCACTATTTTGCTAAAAATGACTATACTGGATTATGTGCAATAACATTTGAATATCAAAAAGTGTTGAGACAACTTATTATAAAAGATACTGTTGAACCAGTTGACCCAACTGAGTTGTTGGGAGCATTTCGCGAAATATTTCCAGAATTCAAAGAAAGTATACAATATGATACTCAAGAAGTTATACTTATTTTCATGAGTATTTTTGAGCGTTCAATTGGGGTGAAAGTATTTAATGGTATCGAAAATGGGGCTCAAATGACAACTCATATAGTACATGCAACTGAACCAGGACATCTATCAGATTTTTTAGAAGGTCATAAAGTGACTCTATGGCCAAAAATTATAAGTTTTACGTTTTCAATGTATAATCATAAATTTCCAATTACTATTCCTTTTCAATTTGAGGAGCGTTCGCTTTTTGCGATTGTTATGCATAAAGGGTATACTGAAGCGGGTCATTATGCCCTTTTAGTAAAAGTTAAAAATAACTGGTATATCAAAGAAGATGAAAAAGTATGGGAAATTCCTTGCGATATTACCGAAATGCGTGGTGAATGGTATATGGCATTTTATAGATAATTAACCCATAGTGAAACCAGGTGCAGCTGCAACAAGTTCAATCATTTTTGCGTAGTATTCGTCAAATGTACTGCCGAAACTTGCTTGTCCTGGATTTGGTAAATCTATCTGATTAAAGCAAGTATGTGAGCCAAAGCGATTGGCATTATAACTGACGGTATAATCTTTCGTAGATGAATAGTTGCGATTTGCTGTCCAGAAGAAGAGTAAATTGGGAATAAATGCTTTCCATGACTGTGAGAGAGTCATCACATCGTTCCCAGAATTAATCAAGCGTTGAAGAGGGTATGGGTTTGTTAGGATTGGTGCAGTTTCATTTGGAAATTCACTTTGCACTGCTCCTAAGATTTGTTCAGGAGTATGGCCAAGAAGGTTTTCAATTGCATCAGTTCTATCAACCACATTGAAATAATAGGTGACCTGTGTTCTTGTTGTGTTATTTAAATGAGCTACTCTTCCATATGTATGTATGCGAATATGTTCTATTTTAACACCACTTAATGTGCGGAGAATACGTTTTATTTTGTTTAAATTTTCTTCTTCTGAGAATATTGTATTTCGAGTATTTTTGAGAAGGATTGCTGCCGTATTACGGAATATATCAATCATCCATCCTGCAACCATTTTAGTTATTACAGGTGTTCGGTCATTTGCATATGTTAGTGCAAGACGGCGGGATATAATTGCTTCAATCGCAGCAGGTGTCAATTCTCCACCAGATGTGAGTTTATCTAACATTTCAATTGTGAATCCACGACCACGTAAGAAT
>Ga0136642_1000861_pt1 | contig 14347 bp, 10 predicted proteins | sample LowCatLa1302831Y_FD_115313 | JGI IMG/M metagenome (GOLD analysis project Ga0136642, IMG submission 115313) | Freshwater microbial communities from Lower Cathedral Lake, Yosemite National Park, California, USA - 13028-31Y | ecosystem: Environmental > Aquatic > Freshwater > Lake ... | reverse complement strand
GAGGTGAGCGTGGGGGTGGCCGACGAGGACGTTGAGTACGTGGCGGTGAAGGAGGAGCCGTAGGTGGCAGATGAGGGGATGTTCGACACCGAGACCGTGGGGGTGGCGGCGCCAATGGTGAAGGAGCCAGCCGTGTAGGTAATTGAGTAGTTCGACGACGAGCCGGTCGAGAAAACAGCGGCCGACGGCGTGACGGAGTACGTGCCCGCGGCAGTAGGAGCCGTAGTGGAGGCGGCGTAAGTGGTTGAACCAGTGCCGGCGTAGGTGTAAGTCACGCTCGAGACGGCGTCCGAACCCTGGAGACCAGACTTCGCAATGCTCGGCGACGTGGCGGTGGGATAGGTCGTGTTGGTAGCAGAGGCGGTGATCGTGAGGGTGGCCTTGGTGACCGTGAAGCTCTGGGTCGTACTGGCGGCGGCGTAGTTGCCATTTGCGGCTTCATTGAGCGTCAGGTTGCAGCTCCCCACACCTTTCAACGTCACGACAAGTCCAGACACTGAACAGATGGCGGAGTTGCCAGAGGCCAGCGTTATCGCTCCCGCATCGCCAGTTGGGTACGTGTAGCTGACAGTGTACGTTGACCCGTAGGTGGTCAACGAGGGCGCAGAGGTTATGGTCAGCGTTGGATTCCATTTGTAGGAAAAGCCCGCCACAATTGGGGAAGTGTTTGTCGCGGACGTGTTGTCGTAACCAGTTGCCGAGTAACCAGAGCCGATGTAGACGTAGGAACCACCACCAGCGCCAGCGGCGTTCGCTGTTGAACCGCCACCACCACCCCAGCCACCACCACCACCACCGCAACCAGCACCCCCAGAGGTCTGGTCACCAGTACCGCCGCCGCCATTAACCGACGAAAGAAGCGTGGTCGGCGATCCTGAATCTTTCCCCGCAGTGCTCTGCGAACTGTTTGTTGCCGTTGCACCACCGAGCCCAACCGGACCGGAGCCACCACCACCACCACCACCCTTGTTGGCCGAAGCCCCGGTACCAGATTGTCCCGCAAAGAGCGTGGTGGCGGAAATTGAACCAGCCGCATCACCACCGGATCCGCCGCCGTGGGAAGGGCTCGATGCGCCACTTTGGTAACCACCACCGCCACCCGCACCCGCCATCACGAGAGCTTGAGTAACTGGCGACGTCTCTTGCAGGGCGGAGGCTCCGCCACCACCAAAGCCACCAACACAACCGCCGCCTCCGGGAGCCTTCCCGTTTGCGCCATTGCCTTGGGTTGTCGTACTACCATCGACACCCGTCCACTCTGTAATAACTTCACCCGACGTGACGGGGATGACGCCACTGAAGGTGGCGGGCTGACCGCAGTTACTGGTCGACGACGTCGTGCAAGCACCACCCGTGCCGTCACCGTTCGCGGAACCACCACCGGCACCGCCGGTAATTGTGTAACTCATCGACGTTACATTTGCGGGAACGGTCAGCGTCGTGGCGCTGACCGTCGTGCCCGCGGATCCCAGCGCCAACGCCGCGGTGGGGTTGGCGAGAACGGCCACGGCGGAAAAAGTACCGACAAAGACGGAGAATGCCGCCAGCCAACGGAGGGCTGCTCGAATCCATTCGACAAAGCACTGCCACGCCATTGCCATCACGCTCGACGCGTTACGGAAAAGTCCGCTCTTTGGGTGGTGAATGTGTCGCATTGGATCTTTCAGTGGTGATACGACTGCGTTAGAAACGCTGTATGCAATCTACAAGTTACGTACAGCGTTTGCAATATTTTTCCTGCCACCCCTTCAGAGAAGATGGCCGCCCACTGGGCGGCCATCTCTAGGAGGAAAGTCGAGGAAGGATTAGCGCTGGCAGGTGGCTCCAATCGAACGGCAGTTCGCGGGTGATCCGGCACCGTAGGTGGTGAAATAGACGTCGGCGTGAGCGCCGGCGAGCAAAGTCGAATTCTGCAGTAGCGGCGTCACCGTAACGGTCGTTACTCCCCGGAGAACGCGGGTGCTGTGATTCGCACCCCAGAAACTCGCCAATGAAGTCCCCTTCGGGAGGTCAAAACTGAACGACCACGGTACGTTCTGTGAGCCAATTGGCTGCGACGTCGGGTTCCGCACGCGGTAGTGACCCTGGTAGCCATTGGCCGACATCGCCGACTTGGCAAACCGTACGCGCACCGAACCGGCGATTGGCGCCGCGGTGACGCTCGAGGACGCGACGCTAGTGCCCAAGGCGTTCGTCGCCGTCACTCTCACGGAGTAGTTCACGTAGTTATCGAGACCCGTGATCACGCACTGCAATGCCGTGGACATCACGCAGGAGCTGGGCACCATCCCGCTCGGAGAAAGTGCAACGGTGTATCCCGTGATGGCCTTGCCGCCATTCGATCGAGGCGTCAACCATGAGACGCTGATCTGCCCATTGCCGGCAACGGCGTGAAGACCTTGGGGTGCGCTCGGCGCAGTGGGAGCGCGGAACGGGGTCACGGAGGGAGACGGACTGGAGTACTCGCTCATCAAGCCAACTCGGTTCATCGCCCGCACCACGAAGAGGGTGGGCAAACCGTTCGCGAGACCGTTGTACGTGCACGATGCCGTTGATCCGTCGACGACTGGAGCGCCACAGTTGAGGCCGAGGTCAGACGTCACGGTGTAGCCAGTGAGGGGTGAGCCACCAGTGAAGCTGGGCTGGTTCCAGGTCACGACGACGGTCCCATCCCCCGGAACCGCAGTGACGTTGGTCGGTGCGGCGGGGTTGGTGATTGGCGTGACCGCGTTCGTTGGCGCCGACGGGGCGCTGGTGAAGCCAGCCGCGTTCGAAGCCACCACGCTAAAGGTGTACGGGGTCCCGTACACGAGGCCAACGAAGGTACAGCTGGTCTTCATCGTCATGACACAGCTCTGCTGTGCGGTGGCCGCGGGCGAAGCGACGACGGTAAATCCGGTCAGGGTTGAGCCGCCCATAAGTGCCGGAGCACCCCACGTGATGGTGGCCGTCCCGTGATCGAGATTGACGCCAACCCCCACGGGTACGGTCGGCGCGCCAATGGGCGTCACACTGTTGGACGGAAGTGATGGACCCGACGACAAGTTCTCACCATTGATGGCGGCAACCTGAAAGCTGTGGGAAGCGCCGGCACTCAGACCGCGGAAGACGCAGGAGTTCTTCGTAACATCGAGACCCGCGAGTGTGCAGGTCTTCATCGAACCACTCGCGGTGACCACGTACGAGGTGATCGCTGACGAACCGGTCGAGGCGGGTGCGTTCCACGTAACGGTGGCAACTCCACCAGTCAGGGTTGCCTTGACGTTGGTAACGGGTGACGGTGATGCGGGGCACACCACGTTGTTGAGCAGGCAATTGGTGGGCGCATCAGTACCACTCGTCGTAAAGCCAACAGTGACTGTGGCACCAGGTACCAGCACGGGATTCGCGTTCGGTCCCGTGACCGTCACTTGCGTCCCGTTAGCGACGGCCGCGGTCGAGAGGTCTCCACCCCAGAGGCGAATTATCGAAGTTCCAGTGGGCAGGACGAAGGAGAGAGTCCACGGGTGCGCGGGCGAGCCAATATTGGCCGTGGTGTTATTCGACAACAAGTACTGACCCTGGTACCCCGACGGTGACAAATTCAACACGGCGTAGCCCACGGGTGGGTTCGGAATCCCGGGCACGTTGAGCGGTGGCATCGAACAAGCGCTCCCGCCCATCATGCAGTTCTGCACGCTGCCATTGCCCTTGGTGGTAAAGCCAATGCTGTAGGAGGTACCAGGCTTGAGAACGGGCTGGTAACCGGGGGCCGTCACCGTGACGAGAGTGCCGCCATCGGTGGGTGTCGAAACTTCGTCGGCACCCCAGAAACTGTCGATTGAGGTGTCGGTTGGCAGAACGAAGGAAAAGCTCCAGGGAGACGACGAGGTGCCGAAGTTAATTGGGGTCGTGTTGTTCAAGGTGATCGACGACTGGTAGCCACCCACCCACCAGTTCGTCACGCTGTAGGTCATGGGGATAACGGCGGCAGGATTTTCCACTGGGTAGCTCTGATCGGGACCTTCGGAGGCGGCGAACTGGTTACCGGCGGCCACTTGAGCCTGCAGGGTGCACGTACCCGTCCTCAGGTACGTCACGGTGTTCGTGCCCTGAACTGAGCAGACCAGTGGGGTGAGTGACACGACTCCAGCGACTCCATCAGCGTTGGTGGCAATCGTTGGGGTATAGGTATTACCGAAGGTGTCGGCCGTTGGGAGATTAGTAATGGTTGGCGTGGATGCCGAAGCCAAGCCGACCGATACGGTACCGACGACGTAGGCGAAGGTGTAGTTCGTGGCCTGAGCGCCCGAGCAGTACGACGGGTACGAGCCGGAGGCCGATGTCGAGAGTGCCGTCGTTTGACAGACGGGAGCGACGCTCAGAGAAGTAGCTGTGTCACTGCCGACAAAGCCGGTAATGAGTGGCGTGATCGCGACAGGGGTGGCCCCCGCTGCCATGGAGGCGCTGCTCGCGGTCACGATCAACGTCGCCGGAGCGATGGTGAAGAACTGGGGCTCGCCAACGAGGGCCGTATCGGTGCCAGAGGCGGCTTCTGCGGACTGAAGGATGCAGGACCCGGCTGCTACGAACGAGACCACACCCGAAAGAGCATTGACGGTGCAGGTGCTGCTCGACAGTGACGTAACGGATGTCGCTCCGCCGGTAACGGCTGTGGCCGATGGGGTGAAGGCACCCCCGTAAACGGGTGCCGATGGAACATTGACGATTGTTGGCAAAGGGGTCGCCGCGCCGGCAAGTGTCACCGGTGTCAACACACCAACGGCGCCTAGCATCGCGAGGGTCAGCGTGACGAAGTAACGGCGAGCGCTGCTGGTCACTCCGAGAGTGGGCATCGAGGCAAGTGGCATAGTGACTTCCAGTGGTGGTCGGACGAAGGGTATGTCCTCACTCTATAGTTTGCAAACAATGTTTGCAATAGTCCTTCGTTGGCGTATGCTGAGAACATTGACGGGACAGAGAAAAACAGTTCACTCGTCACCTAAATTCATCCTAAGCAGAAATGAGAACACTGTTCTCTTATGCGGTAGCATTCGTTTCAGGAGGTAACCATGACCACCACGCAACAGAGCGATGACACCGCCCAGACCGTTCGTCACTCTCTTCCACCGAAGAAGAAGCAGGACGCCAACGTGGAGCGCAAGCGAGCGCCTTACATCAGCGCCGCGGTGGCCCGCCCCCACATTCTCGAAACCACCATTGAGTTACTGCGGACGCAACCATTTCCCAGCGTCACCGTTCGCACTATTGCCAAAGCGGCGGGACTTCATCCGTCGGCCATTATGCGGAACTTTGGTTCAATGGAAGGTCTCTACGACACGATCGCTCGCGAACTGGGCAAGCGCGTGTCGAGCCGTTCACACCTCATGGACGGACCTAGCCTGCTAGCCGACCCCGACGGTATCTTGCGCACCCGCCTCATCGGTTGGCTGCTCGGGCAGGGTGTTGACCCGAAGGAAATCAAGATTGACCAGGACAGCCCCGGCTACCAGGCCGTGGCCACCCGTCAGGGTGACGTCGCCATCACCAACGCCACGCGTGAGCTCTACGCCGAGATCATGATCTTTCTCTACGAGGGTTTCATTACTTTCTCCCCCGTTCATCCCTTCGTCAACCCGGAGAACCTCACACGCTCCATGCAGCTATTGGAAGAAATGCGAAAGTTCCTCCCCCAGATCGAAGCGAACTTGGGCTGGGATGAAAAGACTGATCTGTCAGACTTCACCTTCCCAATGAAGTTGGGGTCTCCGCCGGTCGACGAATAGTCGCCACCAACTCCTGATCGCGGACGACAAATCGTTTGGCCGCACCTAATAGGAATATTTCCTATTAGGATGATGAGCATGACCGTCTCCTCACTTGCTTCGCCCTCAACGTTTCAGAAAATCAAGGGCTCCTTTTCGCAAAAAGAGTGGACAAGCCTCGGCAGCATGTTTGCCTTCATCGTTTTCCTGCACGTCCTCGGCTTCACCTTGCTCCTGCTCGCCGCTCACCACCACATCGCTGGCGGCAAGGGCACGGCCCTGGGTCTGGGTACCGGCATGCTGGCGTACACGCTCGGCATGCGTCACGCCTTTGATGCCGACCACATCGCCGCCATTGACAACACCACCCGGAAGTTCATGGCCGAGGGCAAGCGACCAATGTCGGTTGGTTTCTTCTTCTCGCTCGGCCACTCCTCGGTGGTCTTCTTGCTTACTTTTGCCCTGGGACTGGGCGTCAAATCACTCGGCGGTCAGATCCATAACCAGAATTCGGGCCTACACCAGTTCGGTGGATTGGTCGGCACGCTGGTGTCGGGAAGCTTTCTCTACCTCATCGCAATCCTGAACCTCGTGGTGCTCTGGGGCATCGTCAAGCTCTTCATTGACATGCGACAGGGTCGTTTCAATGATGCGGAACTGGAGAAACACCTCGACGCCCGCGGCCTCTTCATGCGATTCTTTGGCAAGTTGGCCCGCTCCATTGACCGACCCGGCAAGATGTACCCGCTGGGTTTCTTATTCGGTTTGGGCTTCGACACCGCGACCGAAGTGGCATTCCTCGTCCTCGCCGGTTCGTCGGTCGCCGCGGGACTCCCCCTCTGGGCCCTCATCTCGCTGCCCATCTTGTTCGCCGCCGGCATGAGTCTGCTCGACACTATCGACGGGTCCTTCATGAACTTCGCCTACGGCTGGGCCTTCTCGAAGCCCGTGCGCAAGGTGTATTACAACATCGCCATCACTGGCCTCAGTGTTATGGTGGCGCTCTACATCGGCACACTTGAGCTGATGCAGGTCATGGCCAATCAGCTCTCCCTCACGGGTGGCCTGTGGAATTACGCTTCGAACTTCAATATCAACCAAGCCGGTATGGTCGTGGTTGCGATGTTCGTCGTGATCTGGGCATTCGCCCTGTTGTACTGGAAGTACGGCAAAGTCGAGGCTCGCTGGGAAGCGGCGGCCTTTAAGGCCCAGACGGCTCGCGGAGAAACACCGAACGCCCACCTCGCCGGTATTGAATTGGGCGGTATTCACGCCCCATTCACGATCGACGAATAGGGCGCTTTCGACGCTGGAATTGCCAGTCATTCGCCAGATTCGAGCGCCTCGACGTCAGCCCCGCGCCGGAGCCACCGCGTACGAAGTCATCGACAGCGATCCGAGGGTGCAGCCCTCCGCGAATGTCGAAACCGCACCACCGGTCGCGGCCGCGATGCCCGCGATGTAGGCCAAGGGAAGGAAGTGGTCCATCGTTGGCACGGCGAATCGGTAGTCGTCGGAATCAACGAGCGAACCGAGTTGCTCGGGCGCTGAACGCAGGAGGAAGCGAGCGTCGTTGTCAAAGCGCTGGGCCCAGTCGAAACCCTGGTCCTTTGCCCCCCACGAGAGAGCCCGCAAGTTGTGGACGACGTTGCCCGAGCCGAGGATGAGTACATCGTCGTCCATGAGTGGCGCCAGCTGGGCACCAAGGTCCAAGTGGTACTGCATATCCTTCGAGGCGTCGATGGCTAACTGCACTACGGGCACGTCGGCGTCGGGATACATATGGGCGAGCACCGACCACGTGCCGTGGTCAATACCCCACGTCTCGTCATCGAGGCCCACCCACGTGGGCGCCACAATATCGGCGAGCTGGCGAGCGAGGTCTGGTGAACCTGGCGCTGCGTAGTCAAAGTCAAACAGTTCTTGGGGGAATCCGAAGAAGTCGTGAATGACCCGCGGGCGGGCCATCGAGGTCACCGCGGTGGCGTTGATGAACCAGTGAGCGGAGATCGCCACGATGGCGCGGGGCTTGGGCATCGACAGCGCCACGTCGGACCATGACGTCGTCCACCTATTCGTCTCAACTGAGTTCATCGGGCTTCCGTGACCAATGAAGAGTGCGGGCATGGGTGACATGATGATCTCCGATCGACGTCCCTGTGCTGAGCCTAGGTCCGCGCGTCTCGACTAGGCCAAGCGCGTGATCTCCACTACGACGCCTGCCCCCTTGGACTTAGGGCCGTGGTAGATACCCTTGAGGGGTGAGACGTCGCCGTAGTCACGTCCACGACCAACCAGAATGTGGCGTGCCGTGTGGCGCACGCCATTCGTGGGGTCAATGCCCGTCCACGCACCGGCGTAGTACTCCACCCACGCGTGACTCTGGCCCTGGATTGTTTCACCAATCTGCGGATCACGCTTGGGGTACAAGTAGCCCGATACGTAGCGGGCTGGGATGCCCAGTGAGCGAAGGAGCCCGAGCGTGATGTGCGTGATGTCCTGACACACGCCCTTGCCTCGCTCCAGCGCCTCAACGGCCGTCGACGTCACCGTCGTCGCGCCCGGCACGTACTGTACGCGAGAGCGTACGAAATCACTCACCGCATCGACGACCTGATGAAGGTCGGCGGTGCCCCGCAGGGTAGCAATCTCGGCCAGCACCGCAGCGGGCAGCGATGAGCGTCGGGTGGGTAGGAGGTATTCATTCATGCGATCGATGAAGGAAACATTCGTCAAATCGGACCAGGTGAGGTCGCCCTCCACCGAGGCGGGTCGACTACGGATGGTCGACGTCGACTCGACCTCGAGTTGTCCGTGGACCTCGCCAATGTCGAAGGCCGTTACCTGAGTGCCGAAATAGTCGCGGTAGGTAAAGAGCGGTTCGGCCGGTCGAACCGTGAGCTTGGTCGACTCCACTTCCTGGGTAGGGAGCGAGAGTGGGGTCATACGGGCTTCGTTATACGAAAACTTGGCGAAGCCCTCGTAGATGAACCCGGTGTGGTGGCGAATGTGCAGCCGGAGTTCGTTGTTCATAGCCCTCCCTCCGACGCCCACAAAATGGCCTCTTCGTGGCGGAAGTACTTGTGCGTGACGGCGTCAGTGATGCGGTAGCAGGCCGATTCGAGAATTTGCAGGAGTTCGGGCAGTTGCTCGAGCAGCGTTGCCGTGTCGATGAACTCCAGTTCGTTGCGGGCGTGAGCCACCATCTGCCGAGCGGTGTCGCCGTGGGTATCGCGTTGGCCGGCCGACTGAATCTCCATGAGTGCTTCGTCAATCACGTTGAGCGCGAACAGGATCGAGCGTGGAAACATCCGGTCCAGCATTAAGAATGTGGCCACACCATTGGCGTCGTCGAGCTGGTGGGTCGAACGCATGAAGGCCTCCATGGCCCCCGAGGCGCGCAAGAAGGCCATCCAGTCCGGCGATGCGTCCATGTAGGCCACGCGGCCACGAAGCAGACGCGTGGTCATGTCAATACGTTCAATGTTTCGCCCCAGCACCAAAAACTGCCAGCCGTCGTCGTGGCTTAGCGTCGCGTCCGTCAGGCCGGCCAGCAACGCGCACCGTTCGCGGACGTACCCTAGGTAGGTCGCCGGACCAAGCGTCCGGGCCACGCGTTCCCTTGGGCGCAGTTCATTGCGCGTGGTATTCAGGGCCACCCACATCTCCGAGGAGATGAAGTCACGACTGCGTCGCGCGTTCTCGTAGGCCCCGTTTAGGGAACCCGCAATAGAGTTTGGATTCTGGACGTCGTAGACAATGGTGTCGAGGGTCGACGCGCGGGTCAGGGGGAGGTCCCTGGCGTCGATGCCCAAAATGGCAAAGAGCGACTGACAGGTCGCCTCTTCATCATTGAAGGGGTCCTCCACCATGCGGTGCACGTAGGAGTCGACGATACGGCTGGTGTCATCAGCTCGTTCGATATACCGACCAATCCAGAACAGCGACTCGGCGAGTCGCGACAGCATGCCTCGTTCGCTCATTGTTGCTCCTCATCAAGACCGATGAACTCGTCGTTCTGCTGGGGAGGTGCCTCCGCCATGGGCGCTTGCGTCATCCCATCATCGAAGCCCGCGGCCCCAAGAATCTCTTCGCTCAGCACCCAGGTGTCCTTGGATCCACCACCGCGACTCGAGTTCACGATGAGTTCGCCCTCCCCGAGAGCTACGCGGGTAAGGCCACCGGGCAGGACCCAGACGTCGTTGCCGTCGGAAACGGCAAAGGGTCGCAGGTCGATATGGCGGGGACTGACCTTGTCGTCCACGAAGGTGGGGTGGGTGGAGAGCGCCACCGGTCGTTGGGCAATCCAGTTGCGTGGTGCGGCCGCGACCGCCACACGAACGGCCGCCAACTCCTCGGCAGTGGCGTGGGGGCCGATGACAATACCCTTGCCGCCCGAGCCGTCGACGGGTTTTATGACGTACTCCTCGGGATGCGCCAGGACCTCAGCGCAGGCCTCGGGCTCCTCGAGCCGGTAGGTGGTGATGTTGTCGAGGAGTGGCTTCTCACCCAAGTAGTAGCGAATGAAATCGGGGACGTAGGTGTACACCAGTTTGTCGTCAGCTACCCCGTTGCCCAGACCGTTCGAAATTGTGACGTTGCCCGCTCGAGCGGCGTTCACCAGTCCGGCGACGCCGATGACCGAGTTTGGTCGGAACTGCAGCGGGTCGAGCCAGTCGTCATCCACTCGGCGGTAGATCACGTGGACCGCACGCTCACCCGAGGTGGTGCGCATGTAGACGTGGTTGGCGCGACAGACGAGGTCGCGGCCCTCGACGAGTTCCACCCCCATCATGCGAGCGAGCAAGACGTGCTCGAAGTACGCGGCGTTGTGCACGCCGGGGCTAAGGACGACCACGGTGGGGCTGGCCGCCTTGGCCGGGGCGGCGGCCACTAGAGCAGCCAGCAGTTTGGCGGGGTAGGAGTCCACGGGGAGGACGCGGTGATTCGAGAAGAGGGAGGCAAAGGTCTGCGTCAAGGCTCGACGGTTCTCGATCACGTAGCTCACTCCCGAGGGAATGCGAATATTGTCTTCGAGCACGCAAAAATTACCAAGCTCGTCGCGGATGAGGTCGATTCCCGCGACGGCAATGCGCACGCCGTTGGGGGGCACCACCCCGATAGCCGGGCGACAGAAGTGCGGGCTCGATGTCACCACTGAGCGCGGCATGAGACCGTCGTCAAAAATACGCCCGGCGCCGTAGACGTCGGCGAGAAAAGCCTCGAGAGCGCGAACTCGCTGGGCAATGCCCCGTGAGAGGAGGTCCCACTCGAGTGCTCCGATGATGCGGGGAACGAGGTCGAGGGGAAAGGGTCGCTCTTCACCACTGTGAGCGAACGTCACCCCACGGTCAATATACGTTCGCGACAACTGGTCGGCACGCTGTGCCAGTTCAACGGTGTCGAGGGCAGAAATGTCGCCGAGGAGCTGGCGATACATCGGTCGTGCCACGCCCGGCGAACTAAACATTTCATTCCACGCGCCCGATACATCGGACTCAAAGTGCACAACCATACGTCTACCGTACGACGTTATTGTGTCTACTTTGTTTCAATCCGGTCACGAACCCGTTACGACCGGTTCGAGGTCAGTCCATGAAGGCCCCACCGTTGACCGATATGGACTCACCGGTGAGGAAGGCTGCGTCATCAGAAGCGAGGAAGGCGACAACTTTGGCGACGTCCTCGGGCGTCTGCAGCCGCGCGAGTGGGGTGTCGTTGATCCACCCCTGCTTCACATCCTCGGGGGTGGTCCCGCGAAGGGCCGCCTCCCAGGCGAGTTCACGCGTCTGCATTGGTGTCGCCACGAAACCGGGGCAGACCGAATTGACCCGAATCTGGTGCGGCGCGAGTTCGAGCGCCATTGCTTGGGTCAGGCCCAGTACGGCAAACTTTGACGCTACGTAGTCCGCGAGAAATGGGGCCTTACCCTGCTTGGCGGCCATCGAGGCCGTATTCACAATGATGCCGGGTCGACCGAGGGCGATCATGGCGCGAGCAGCTGATTGGCCACAGTAGAAGACGCCGTAGGTATTCACCTCGAAATTACGCGCCAGGTCGCTCGGCGAGATGTCGAGAAAGCGCTGCATCTTCGAGATACCCGCGTTCGACACCCATACGTCGAGACGGGCGTGGGTGGTGACGATCGCCTGTACCGCCTCCTCTACTGCGACGGGGTTCGTAACATCGAGTCGCAGTGCTTCACCGGCCGCGAGCGAGGTGACCACCGTTTCGGCGGCCCCTAGATTGATGTCGGCGACAATCACGTAATGGCCCCGGCGAGCAAGTTCCGTGGCGATGGCCGCACCGATGCCCGAGCCGGCGCCGGTAACGACGGCGAGTGGTTGGTGGTTCATGACTTACTCCTTGCGAGTTGGTGCGACAGGGTGGTGGTGACCTCGGTGAGGTCAAGAAAGTTTTGGTAGCGCTCGTCGTAACGAGCCACCTGCGTGGGGTCGGGCGAAATAGTTTCCCCCGGCTCGAGGGCATCGAGAACGTAGCGAGGATCCGTGATGGCCCCCACCCCGAGACCCGCCAGCGTGGCCGCCCCGAAGGAAGCGCCCGGATGATTGATAATCGAATGAAGGTCACGCTGCAGGACCGAGGCGAGAATCTCCCGCCACAGCCGTGACTTCGACCCCCCGTTCGTTACCCGCACGGTTCCGAGGGTGAGTCCCCCCTGTGCGAAGATTTCGGCGTGCGAGCGAAAACCGTAGGCGATGGCTTCGAGAAAAGCGCGGTGCAGGTCACCTCGTGTCGTGCCCAGGTGCAGTCCAGCGATAATGCCCCGTAAGTCGGGGTCGTGCAGTGGCGTCTTCTCACCCAAAAAGTACGGCAGGGCCAGCAGGGCACCGGGTGCACTCACTGCCGCTTCAGCGTCGAGCGTGGTGAGTTCAACGTCGCCCAGCAGGTGCTGCTCCCAGCGCAACAAAGAGCCGCTCGTGGCCATGCACCCGTTCGGCAACCACTTTCCTGGCAGCGGGTGAGCGTCGAGATAAAGCCGGTCATCGAGGAAGACCTCGTCACTGACGGCCAAAATGTCACCAGCACCGCCGAGTTTGACGAGGGCGTCACCCTGGCTCAGGAGCCCCGCGCCAAAGGCACTGAGCACGTGGTCGGCGCCGCCCACCACGATGGTGGTACCGACATCGAGACCCGTTGCCGCGGCGGCCTCGGCCGTCACCTCCCCCACAACGTCACCGGGGTGTCGCACCGGCAGCAGCTCGGGCCAACGAATAGCCGTCGCCGCGACGACCCGCTCGAGCGCAGAGAGGTCGAGTCGATAGAGCCCTGATTCGAGAGCCCAGTTTTGTTCCACGTGCGGTGTAGCCCCCAAGCGACGGGCGAGCCAGTCGTAACTCCCCTGCACGGAGGTCGTCGCGGCCCACACCTCGGGTTCGTGGCGAGCGAGCCACAGGGCCGTCGGGGCCACTGACTGCTGAGAGAGGACTGAGCCGGTCAAGGCCACGAGGTCTAGGTCGGCTAGTTGGGCGCGCAACTCGGGTATTTCCGATGTCGCGCGAGCATCGTTTTGCAGTATGGCGCGGCGCAGGGGCCGGCCTTGGGTGTCACAGACGACCACGGCGGGCACCATGCCCGACACCGCGAGAGCGGAAATCGGGGACCCTACCTGTGAGCGCAGTTCACGCAGGACCGTGCAGACACCGACCCACCACTGGTGGGGGTCGGCCTCCGCCCACCCTGGGGCGTCGCTAAAGAGATCGACGTCGAACTGGCGGTTGCGACAATGCCGCGTGACGGATCGACGAGTACGCCCTTGACCCCCGATGACCCGAGGTCGAGCCCGCAGAGCACGGTCACGATTTAGGCGCTTCGAGCGGCGTCCACGAAACGCTTCACGCGCTCGGGATCAACTTCGTTCCACGTGTAGCCCTCTCGCTTGAGGTCACTACCGACAATGCAGCCATCGGCGTACTGGAGATACGTCGCAATGGTTGCCGACTTGGCGCCGGTATTGAGCAACACGGGAATCGACGGGTCCACCGCGGCGCGGACGTCGGCAACAGTGGCGACATCGGGTTCGGCTCCGGCCATCGGACCCGAGACCAGAATGACATCGGCGAGGCTGGAGACCACCGTTGATCGGGCCATCTGAGCGGGGGTACGCTTGCCAATGGGCGACGCAAATTCCGGCGTGATGTTGGCAAAAATGCCGAGGTCGTCGCGGCCAAAGTTGCGTCGGTCGCGGAGGAGCTTGGCCGCGTCCGGGTGCCACGGACCCATGTCGGACTCCCACGAACCGTTAATAACCTCGCGCATGAAATGAGCACTCGAACCTACCGCGATGGCCATTGCGCACTGGGCGTCCCAGAGGTAGTCCACACCGTAGGGGCGGTCACTAGGACGGCACTCGTTGACGACGCGTGTCATCACGGCCGACGCTTCGAGCCCCGCATGCAAAACGTAAGGTCGGTCACCTTCGTTGCAGAACAAAATGGCGTCAAAGCCGCCCTCGAGCAACAACTCGGTGTCACGCTTGACGTGGTCAATGAGGCCCTGAACACCGGCTGCCGCATCGAAGAGTGGCGTGCCCGGGAGCGGTGGGACGTGAGCCATCGCGATGAGGGGCTTTGCGACCGACG
>Ga0136642_1000860_pt1 | contig 14371 bp, 17 predicted proteins | sample LowCatLa1302831Y_FD_115313 | JGI IMG/M metagenome (GOLD analysis project Ga0136642, IMG submission 115313) | Freshwater microbial communities from Lower Cathedral Lake, Yosemite National Park, California, USA - 13028-31Y | ecosystem: Environmental > Aquatic > Freshwater > Lake ... | reverse complement strand
CAGGTCATCTTGCTCAACAGCCGCCCATTTAAGACGGGTATTACCCAGATCAAATAAGAGTAAGAAACTCACTTCTGACTCCGTAAAGAAACATCACCTACATGAATAAAATGTTGCTGAGAGCCTTGTTCCAGTATGAGGGCGCCCACGGTATTGACTCCCACGGCAATCCCTGATTGTGGACTTATGCCAGGGCTAGTAATGACGACAGCTTGATTGGCGTAGGCATCCCATTCCAGCCAAATTTTTTGGAAAGCAGTAAAACCATGCGCTTCGAATTCATGTAATACCAGTCCTAATTGGTCGAGAATTTTGAGCCAGATAATATCGAGCGCAGGTAATGCGGCTGGCTTGATGAGTAATTCTTCGAGTCCCGCAATGACATTGCCGACAGCGCTTTCTAGGGCAGCAGTTTTTGCCGCATTTAGGCCAATACCAATCACCATCCAGGTTGGCTGATCGGGTTGAGCTTGTCCCCCTTCAATCAGAATGCCGCCAAGTTTTCTTTCGCCCAATAAAATATCGTTTGGCCACTTGAGCCGTAAACCCATTTCATAAAGCTTGCTTAAGGGTAGGTTGAGTGCGGAACTAATACCGTTGATAACGCCAATACCAACCGCCAAGCTCAGGCCACTTAATTCTGCAGGTGAACATTGAAATGGATAGGCCACAGAAAAACAGAGGGAGTCATCTAACTGAGTTTGCCAATTTCTCCCGGCTCGACCTTTGCCGGCAGTTTGTACGCTCGCCATTCTGGCAATCGGGTCGATCAACTCGCCAGCTCGCCAACGGCTCAGCAGATCGTCATTGGTGGAAGCGGTATGGGCAACCCGCTCTAAGATGCAATTCCAATTCATTTTGCTATTGTAGAAAGGTCTGACCTAGAATGGGGAGATGAAATCGTCAGGACGTGTACCGCGAAAGCTAGCGTGGCCCTTAACAGCAATGCCATTGGCGCGGGCCTTTGCCATTATTTATGGGCTTTTAGTCATTTATGCCAGCATTAATCCATTCGATTTCGATTTTCAGAATGGCGTAACTGCAGGTGCCTGGTGGGATGCGCCGATGCCACGGGCGATTCCCGTATTCGATTTAATTGCCAATGTTTTAGCCTACATTCCGCTCGGATTTTTAATCGTCTTTGCCGTATTTCCGCGTTGGCGAGGTATAACAGCACTGGCTCTTGCAGTAGGTTTTTCGGCCATCTTGGCTAGCAGTGTTGAAACCATGCAAATTTGGCTGCCAACCCGTATTCCCAGTAAAACGGATTGGTGGGCCAATCTATCTGGCGGGTTAATTGGCGCCCTTTTAGCGATACCCTTGGGCCCGAGATGGCTTTCAGGAAGCATTCTCAGACGCCAGTTTGATCGTTGGTTTGGTGCGAATTGGGCCCTCTGTGTTTTATTTTTACTATTTCCTTGGGCCCAAATTTATCCACAAAGCTCCTGGTTGGGAATGGGCGCCTGGAGTAATCAGGCTTTTATTGGCGCCGATTGGGGGCTTTTGATACTGAATCCCGCCTTACAAGAGATGTTGATTACAGCCATTTGTTGGTTAGGAACAGGCCTTTTATTTTCATTAGGCATCAATCAAAAAGCGCCCCTCTGGCGTTTGTTGAATATCCTGTTATTTATTTCAGTGGTAATTAAAACGATATTTACCGCTTTACAGTTTGGGTTTGAGTTTGGTTTTTCATGGCTCACCACAGGCTCAGTCTGGGGAATGATCATTGGCGCAGTTGGGTTAAAGTTCGGCCTACGTTTAGCGAAAAAAATCCGCTACTCGATTGCGCTGGCATGTTTGCTCCTCATTATTTTTGCGGTAAATTGGTTGCCACATAATCCGTATTTCGTTTTAACTTTAAGAGCCTGGCATCAAGGACGCTTGTTGCATTTTAATGATCTAATGCAATGGGTTTCATGGCTCTGGTTGCCATTTGCTTTATTGTGGCTAAGCTTTAGTAATAGATCTATTTTCCATAAATAACTAACTTCAGATAGCGATATCATTTTTATGTATTTTCAACACCATCTTTTCTTTTGTTTAAATGAACGAAGTAATGGCGAAAATTGCTGTGCGCAACATGGTGCGCAAAGTTTATTTGACTTTGCTAAAAGGCGCGTCAAAGAATTAGGCCTTGCTGGTGCAGGGCAGGTGCGGGTAAATAAAGCGGGATGCCTAGATCGATGTGATGAGGGCCCGGTGCTGGTTATCTATCCGGCAGGGGTTTGGTATACCGTTATCGATACCAATGATATTGAAGAAATTATTCAAACTCACCTCATTCAAGGTCAAATAGTAGACCGCCTCCAACTCGCATAAGATCAACCTCATTCGCATGAATCGTCGTACACAAGTCATTACTATCTCAGGTTTGGTGGGTTTAATCCAAATATCGATTGACTATCCTGAAGAATTTACCCGTGACCCCAATTTTGTAATACGCGGATTAGCGCTTATCGCCCACCCACATCCTTTGATGGGGGGCACCATGGATAATAAGGTTACGCAAACTTTAGCGCGAACATTCAATCAATTGGGCTATGTTTCTGTGCGGCCTAACTTTCGTGGCGTAGGCGAATCAACGGGTGTGCATGATGCGGGCAGTGGTGAACTAGACGATTTAGGTTTAGTTGTGCAATGGATGCGTGAGCCTGCCAGCTGGCAAGCTTTAGGCCGCGAGATTAAGCAGACTGAAAAATTACCACTGGTCTTGGCCGGCTTTTCCTTTGGTAGTTTTGTCTGTAGTCATTTATGCGAGCGCTTAGTTCAAGCGGGTCAAGCAGTTGAGCGACTAGTGATGGTGGGCTCGGCGGCAGGAAAGTGGGAGTTGGCACTGGTACCAGCCAGCACGATTTTAATTCACGGTGAGCTCGACGAAACTATTCCATTAAAAGCTGTGTTTGATTGGGCGAAGCCACAAGAGTTGGTTGTCCAGGTGGTTCCCGGAGCAGATCATTTTTTTCATCGACGCTTACATTGCATTCGCAATATTATTCTCGGCGAGTGGCTTGGCCAGGCTGCTTGGACACAATAATTTATATTTTAATAAAGGGGTTGTAGTGGAAGAGAAATCACTGATTGAATATCCATCCATTTTTCCGATAAAAGTGATGGGCAAAGCGAATCCGGAATTTCTGCCAGCGATTGTTCATATTGCCCAGCAATTCGATCCAATTTTTAACGTTGGCTTAATAGAGCAACGACCATCGAAAGATGGTAATTATTTAGGTTTAACGTTGCCCATCTATGCGACTAGCCGGGAGCAACTCGATGAAATTTATCGAACTTTATCAACCCATCCTTTGGTTAGTATGGTGCTCTAGTTGCCTCCCTAACAATGAATAATCCCGCCACTATTTTGGTTAAGCAATTAGGTTTAGTCAACTATGTAACAACCTATGAGGCAATGCGCCAATTTACGCAAGCGCGAGATAAAAATACCCCCGATGAAATTTGGGTGCTGGAGCATCCACCCGTCTTTACCCTAGGCTTGGCGGGAGACGCCAGCCATCTACTAGCACCAAGCCAAACTATTCCCCTGGTGCAAGTCGATCGAGGCGGTCAAATTACATATCATGGACCAGGCCAGCTAGTCGTTTATCTATTGCTCGATTTAAAGCGTAAGTCATTGCTGGTGAAGCAATTGGTTCACCATATCGAACAGGCCCTCATTAATACTTTAGCTGACTATGGTTTTGAAGCAGAAAGGCATAAGGGGGCGCCTGGTATTTATTTGGCAAAACAAGCAAAACTGTCACCAACTTGGGTGGGTGCCAAAATCGGTGCCCTTGGCCTTAAAGTGTCTCGCCAAGCCTCCTATCATGGGTTAGCTTTAAATGTAGCCATGGATTTAAGCCCATTTACGCAAATCAATCCTTGCGGTTTTGAGGGTTTAAAAACAGTTGATATGCAAACCCTTGGGATCGAGGACAATACAGATATCGTCGGACAGCACGTGGTTACTCACCTGCTACAACTTTTGCAAAATAGAAATTGATTTTAAGTATGGCCATCAACAAAACTGCAACCAATCTTCCTTACGACCCCACGCGCAAACAAAAGTCTGCCGAAAAAACGGCACGGATTCCAATTAAGATTGTGCCCTTAGAGCAGGTTTTGAAAAAGCCCGACTGGATTCGTGTTAAGGCAGCCTCTGATAATTCCCGTTTTGCTGAAATAAAAACGATTTTACGGGCCAACCAATTGGTCACAGTATGCGAAGAAGCGAGCTGCCCAAATATCGGGGAGTGTTTTGGTAAAGGCACAGCAACCTTCATGATCATGGGTGATAAATGTACCCGCCGTTGCCCATTTTGTGATGTTGGTCATGGTCGACCCGATCCCCTTGATCTGGCTGAGCCTGTAAATTTAGCCCGCACTATCGCTGCATTACGCTTAAGTTATGTTGTTATTACCAGCGTAGATCGTGATGATTTACGCGATGGCGGGGCGCAGCATTTTGTCGACTGTATTATGCAAACTCGCACACTTTCATCAACTACCCGGATTGAAGTTTTGGTACCCGATTTTCGTGGCCGCTTAGAAAAAGCTTTAGATGTTTTCTCTGCCCATACAAGTAATGGCTTACCCGATGTCATAAACCATAATTTAGAAACCGTGCCAAGACTTTATAAAGAAGCGCGCCCCGGCGCTGACTATGCACATTCTCTTAAACTACTGGCCGACTTTAAACACCGCTTTCCAGCAGTGGCCACGAAGAGTGGTTTGATGGTTGGGTTGGGTGAGACTGATGACGAAATTTTAGCGGTGATGAGAGATATGCGTGCGCATCAAATTGATATGCTCACCATTGGGCAGTATTTGGCCCCATCCTCACATCATCTGCCAGTGCGGCGTTATGTGCATCCCACGGCATTTAAAGCCTTTGAAGAAGCTGCTTATGAAATGGGATTTAAGCATGCGGCTGTTGGCGCAATGGTTCGGTCTAGCTATCATGCCGATGAACAAGCACACGGGGCAGGGCTTGTCTAAGTTTTTAGTTTTAGTATTACAAGTGGGCTTCATCTTGAATTTATATGGGTGTAGTCCAGCGTTTGATTGGCGCACAGTCCGAGTAGAACAACAAGCATATACAGCGCTTTTTCCTGTCAAGCCGCAGCACCTTGAGCGTCAGTTGAGCTATAAGGGAGACACCCTAAAACAAGCGCTTGAGGTGGCAAAAGTAGCTGACCAAATTTATTCTATTACGACAATTCAGGTGCCCTCTGCCATTGCCAGTAGTGCTGATGAATTAATGAAGCAATTACAGCAAGCGATTTTTACGCAAGCGAAAGTAGATCCTGCAAGTGTTCTAGCGGTGAATGGTTTTTATCTAGCCAGTGGCTCGCCAATCCGTTTACCTACGGCCGATTATTTTGTGCTGATGAAACCAGTAGATGGGGTTGAACGGATGATGCGCGTGCGCTGGATAATGCGCAGTATTCCGGGCCTAGGGCTATCTATTTATCAACTATCCTTACTCAAGCCTGGACCAAAAGATAGTGGACCATTAAGCCAAGCAGTACTTCAAGCAAATTTAAGCGATGATAATGACGCGCCTTTTTTTACTGATTTTCATCCAGACTAAAATTAGTTCGTCATCCCATTAATGGGCTTACTTAAAGCGCTTGCTTCCAGTAGGTGTGCGCGCTTTACTTTGGTTGATGTAGAGCCTTCAAGATCAGCAATGGTACGGGCAATTTTCAGTAAGCGATGCATGCCCCTGCCGGATAGATTAAGGCCTTTCCATACTGTATGTAATTCACTCTCATCAGTGGCATCAATTTCTACCCAGTTTTTTATTTCCTGCGCATCTAAGGCATGATTCAACTTCCCTTGACGATTTATTTGTAGCGCCCATGCATTAGCGATGCGGGTTGCCACTTGGGTTGAATTAGTGCTAGCAGTGGGGATCAATTGGGTTTGAAAAAATAACTCGTGTGGGACGGGTGCAATCATCATTTTGATATCAATGCGATCAAGCAGCGGCCCAGAAATTTTATTTTGATAACGCAGTCTTTGTGCAACGGAACAAATACAAACTTTCTCAGGGTGGCCAAAGTAGCCACAGGGACATAAATTCATCGCTGCAACAAGCATAAAATTACAGGGAAAGTGACTGGAAAGATGCGCGCGAGTAATTGTGACCATACGATTTTGCAAGGGTTCGCGTAAGGCCTCGAGCGTCTGCCGAGCAAACTGCGGTAACTCATCTAAAAAAAGCACACCTTGGTGAGCTAAGGTAATTGCTCCCGGTAATGGGTGCGCTCCGCCACCCACGAGCGCTGCAGTGGTAATGCTATGGTGAGGATGCTGCCAGGGCCGCAAGTGTGATAGATCGGTTGTTACTAGAGCACTGTGATGATGCCCCCCTTTCAGGCTATGCAGTGCAGCAACCTCAAGGGCTTCATCGAGTGTTAATTTCGGTAATAATTGCGGCAAGCATTTGGCTAACATCGATTTACCGCAACCAGGAGGGCCTGCCAACAAGAGCGAATGAAAGCCTGCAGCCGCAATTTCAAGGCCACGTTTAGCGATCAACTGTCCTTGAATATCGGCGATATCGTGGGCGCTTGCCTCCTTTAAATCAGCCGCCAGTTTCTTGGCATTGTTGCCGACTACCTCAAGCTGAATTCGGCCACACAGAAAATCGCAAACTTGCGCTAAACAATTGGCCCCCAATATACTTAAGTCAGGAATGACGCTAGTGACACTACAATTTTCTTGCGGAATAATAAAGCTACGTAGTGATTTTTCTTTACGCATCGCCATGGCAATTGCCAAGCAGCCACTAAAGGGTCGCAATTCACCGGACAAAGAAAGTTCGCCAGCAAATTCATACTGATCTAATTGCTTGCAAGGTAGTTGCGTGCTAGCAGCCAAAATTCCTAGTGCTATCGCTAAGTCAAAACGCCCAGAATATTTTGGTAAATCGGCCGGTGCTAAATTAACAGTAATACGCCGGTTGGGAAATTCATAGCCACTTTGGATGATCGCGGCCCGCACCCGATCTTTACTTTCTCTAACGCCAGTATCGGCTAAGCCAACGATGGTAAATGCAGGCAAGCCATTGGTAAGGTGCACTTCAACGCGCACCTGTGGAGCATCGAGACCACTAAGGCCCCGACTAAAAATAACTGCAAGCGGCAATTACGAGCGCAGCTTTTCTATTTCAGCTACTTTGGCTTCTAGAGCTGTGAGTTTCTCACGGGTTTTAGCAAGTACTTTGGCTTGCAAATCAAATTCATCACGCGTGACCAAGTCTAATTTTTGAAAGCCTTGCGTCATCATCGTGCGGACATTTTTTTCTAAATCTTTGGCTGGCGAGTTACGAATCGCCTCGCCAACCTTATTTTGCATTTCAGTTGCAACACGCTGCATTTGTTCCAGGATTTCGTTGGGTTTTTGCATAAAAAGGCCGATTTAAAGATGTGTTTAGCAAGAGGAATAGAACTTATTTTAAGACTGATTGATCTCCACCATGCTGAAATGGCAATTTAAGTTTATTTTTGCACCAAAATAGTGCAAAAGCACTGCATGGTTTTGGGGCTTATGCCCAAGTACGGGGAAAAGTGAGAAAACAAATTCGTTGCTTAAGGCGATCATTGGTTTCAGCCAGATGTACAAGTTTTTTAATTTTTTAATCTAAATAAGGAGTTGGAATGAAAACTTTTCATAAATCGACTATCGCTTTAGCCGTTGTGGGGCTCTTAAGTACAAATGCATTTGCCCAAAATGCCGCCTCACCAAACCCAACCCCATTACCCGCAGAACCTGCTGGTGCTATTAGTGGGCCCGATACTAGCCCCATTACTGCCAACGTCACCGTAGCCAATAACTACATTTATCGGGGTATTACCCAATCCAACTTTAATCCCGCAATACAGGGTGGTTTTGATTATGCGCATTCCAGTGGTTTCTATATTGGAAACTGGAACTCCTCAATTAGTTGGATTTCAGATGCTGCTTCCAATGGCGGTACTGGTGCTAATTCTTCAAGTCTAGCTGTGGGCAATAGTAAAAACGTTTCTGCGCCAATCGAAATGGATTTTTATGCCGGCTTTAAAAAGGAATTGATTGGCGAAGGCTTTATGTCAGATCTTGGCATACTCCAATACTATTACCCAACCACAAACTATCCATCTTCATTTACTAATCCAAACACCACAGAAATTTACGCCGCCCAAAACTATACGTTTGGACCAGTCAGCGGGTTTGTAAAGTTTAATTACTCAGTGACTAACATTTTCGGTTTTTCAAATAGCTCGGGTTCTTATTATCCGGACTTAACCGCCAATTACGACACTGGCTTGTGGGGCTTGGTCGTCAATGCACACGTCGGCTATCAATATATTGCTGGCCAGAAAACATCATCAACGGTGCCTACCGTTAGTTATACCGACTGGAAAATCGGCTTATCTAAAGACTTAGGGGGTGGTTTAGGTATTTCAGCAGCTTATGTTGCCACTAATGCAGCCAAGGCAGGAAATGTATACGCCTACCAAAGCCCAACGGGAAAAAATCTTGGTGGCTCGCAAGGTCTTGTTACTTTAACCAAAGTTTTCTAATTTCCCACAACGGAGAAACGCATGAAACTCATCACAGCAATTATCAAGCCCTTTAAGCTTGACGAGGTGCGAGAAGCTCTATCAGAAGTTGGAATTTCTGGTATTACTGTCACCGAAGTAAAAGGTTTTGGACGTCAAAAAGGCCATACCGAGTTATACCGCGGCGCTGAATATGTAGTTGATTTTTTGCCCAAGGTAAAAATAGAGGCTGCGGTAGAAGACGGTATTTTAGAGCGAGCAATCGAAGCAATTGAAAAATCAGCGCGCACCGGAAAAATTGGCGATGGCAAAATTTTTGTCTCTTCAATTGAACACGTTATTCGCATTCGCACCGGTGAAACCGGCGCGGCCGCACTTTAAAGAGAGGTTCAAAATGTTAACTTGGATAAAACGAATTGTCGCTGGCGGCGCGATAGCGACGGCGATTGGCTTTACTGGCATGCTAGGGACATCAGTAGCTTATGCTGCTGAAGAAGCTAAACCTGCTGTTACCGCCCCTGCAGCAGCTGCAACTCCTGCTGCGCCGGCTGCGACAGCAGCTCCAGCACCAACCCCTAACAAGGGTGATACCGCTTGGATGATGGTTTCCACAGCATTGGTGCTATTGATGACGGTACCAGGTTTGGCGCTATTTTATGGCGGCTTAACGCGCAGTAAGAATGTGTTGTCAATCTTAATGCAGTGTATGGTGATCTTTTCGGTAATCACGGTGTTATGGGCGATATATGGCTATAGCATTGCTTTCACCGAAGGCGGCGCATTTTTTGGCGGCATGGATCGCTTGTTCTTGGCTGGGATGACACCTGATTCCAATGCGGCAACCTTTAGCAAAGGTATTGTGATTCCGGAATATGTCTTCATGGCATTTCAAGCAGTTTTTGCAACTATCACCTGTTGTTTAATCATTGGTTCATTTGCTGAGCGCGCTAAATTTTCGGCGATTCTTCTATTCATGATCCTCTGGTTTACTTTTAGCTATTTACCAATTGCCCACATGGTCTGGTTTTGGCCTGGTCCTGATGATATTAAAGATGCTGCCTCTCTTGATGCGATTACTGCAAAAGCAGGTTGGCTCTGGCAAAAAGGAATTCTTGATTTCGCTGGTGGCACTGTTGTCCACATCAATGCAGCGATTGCAGGTTTAGTAGGCTCCTATGTGATTGGTAAGCGTTTAGGTTACGGCAAAGAAGCCATGAAGCCACATAACTTAGTGTATGTCATGACAGGTGCATCGCTCTTGTGGTTTGGTTGGTTTGGCTTTAACGCAGGCTCTGCACTAGAAGCAAATGGTAGCGCCGCCTTAGCGTTTGTGAATACCTATCTAGCTACTGCAGCCGCAGTGATTGGCTGGTCATTAGCCGAGTGGATTACCAAAGGTAAGCCATCGATGCTTGGCGCTGCTTCAGGTTGTGTGGCTGGTTTAGTGGCCATTACACCGGCCGCAGGTTTTGTTGGTCCAATGGGTGCGCTGATTATTGGCGCATTGGCTGGCATTGTTTGCTTATGGGGCGTTTCTGGTCTGAAGAAAATGTTAGGCTCAGATGATAGCTTGGATGTCTTCGGTATTCATGGTGTCGGCGGTATATTAGGCGCCTTACTTACCGGTGTATTTGCAGCCCCCTCATTGGGCGGTACAGGCATCTATGATTACGTGACGAATGCTGTTGCCCCAGAGTACTCAATCATGAGTCAGCTTTGGATTCAAAGTCAGGGCGTTATTACTACCTTGATTTGGTCTGGCGTCGTCTCTTTCATCGCCTTCAAGCTCGTTGACATCATTATTGGCTTGCGAGTTACTGAGGAAGAAGAGCGCGAAGGTTTGGACATTAGCTCCCACAGCGAAGAAGCATATGAAATTTAATTGACTTACCCCTCACTAGGCAGTATTTCTGCCTGGTTTCTAGCGCAGGATCTCACGATCCTGCGTTTTTTTATTATCAAAATAGCTTAAAAATTGAGCTTAGGAATAAAAAACTTACAATGGGAAGATGGTTCCACATCTAATTACTGCTTTAAGCGGCCCCTTACTTGATCTTGAGTCGAAAGTACTCGAAGCCACCCCGACTATTGAGCGTTGGTTTCGACTCGAATGGCAGGAGCATACCCCGCCTTTTTACTGTTCAGTCGACCTCCGTAATTCAGGCTTTAAATTAGCCCCAGTAGATACGAATTTATTTCCTGGTGGTTTTAATAACCTTTCGCCAGAAATGTTGCCCTTGGCTGTGCAGGCAGCCATGGCAGCTATTGAAAAAATTTGTCCTGAGGCAAAAAATTTATTACTTATTCCTGAGCGCCATACCCGTAATACATTTTATTTACAAAATATTGCCCGTTTATCTTCGATCTTGCGGCAAGCCGGTTTGAATGTGCGTTTAGGTAGCTTATCGGACGAAATTAAAAAGCCAACTTGGATTGAATTGCCGGAAGGGAATCGTTTACTGCTCGAACCTTTATTACGCTTAGGTTTAAAAAAACAGCGTCTTGGCCTAAAGGATTTTGATCCGTGCTCGATTTTATTAAATAATGATTTATCGGCTGGTATTCCACCCATTTTAGAAAAGATTAACGAACAATATCTTTTGCCAGGCTTGCATGCAGGCTGGCAAATCCGCCGTAAATCAAAGCATTTTTTAGCCTACGATGAGGTGGCTAAGAGGTTCGCAAAATTAATTAATATTGATCCTTGGATGATTAATCCCTATTTTGATTATTGCTCTGACGTCGATTTTCATGAGCAACTAGGCTTAGATCAACTACAAACAAAAGTCGACGTTATTTTAAAAAAGATTGCTAAAAAATATCGGGAATACGGTATTAAAGAAAAGCCCTATGTCGTTGTTAAGGCCGATGCGGGTACCTACGGTATGGGCGTCATGGTAGTGCGTAATGCCAGTGAATTAGCCAATTTAAATCGCCGTGAACGCAATAAAATGAGTGTCGTTAAGGATGGCTTGGAAGTGCACGATGTACTAATTCAAGAGGGTGTTTATACTTTTGAAAAAGTCAATGAAGCAGTGGCTGAGCCGGTTGTTTATATGATCGATCGTTATGTGATTGGTGGTTTTTATCGTGTCCATACCGATCGTGGTCCCGATGAAAATTTAAATGCCCCAGGTATGCATTTTGTACCTTTGGCATTCGAACAAAACGCCATGCCCGATCGCAATGCTAAGCCTGGTAGCGCCGCTCCTAACCGCTTCTACTTGTATGGGGTTGTAGCGCGCCTCGCTTTATTAGCGGCTTCATTAGAGCTAGAGAGAACTGATCCTAACGCCGAGGCGCAGTAAATAATGGATTTTTTATTCATTGGCGATCCATTAGATTCATTAAAGTTGCAAAAAGATTCTACTGTAGCAATGATGCGCGTTGCGCAAGCTGCTGGCCATCGACTTTGGTATACCGAAAGTCGGCAGTTATTTTGGCAAGCCGGGTTTGCATTTGCCGACTGTTGCTCGATTTCACTTCAGCCTACGAGCACTGCTTGGTATAAGCTTGGTGTTAGCGAGGCGTGTACCTTAGATCGTTTTACTGCGGTACTCATGCGTCAAGACCCGCCATTTAATGTTGAGTATTTGAATGCCACCTGGATACTATCAGCAGCAGTGCGTCAAGGTGCGCGGGTATTCAATGAGCCCAGTGCATTACGCAATCAATCCGAAAAACTTTCTATTACCGAGTTTGCTTCTTTCATTCCGCCCACTTTAGTTACGCGTGAACTTGCCGCAATTTCTGCATTTCATGCCGAGCACCACGATATCGTACTTAAGCCTTTAGATGGCATGGGTGGTAGAGGTGTTTTTAGGGTTGGTCCAGACGGCTTAAATTTGGCGAGCATCGTTGAAACCTTAGGCGAAAATGGTCAACGTACGCTGATGGCGCAACAGTTTTTACCGCAGATTAGTGCCGGCGATAAACGGGTTTTATTGATAGCGGGCCAGGTGGTGCCATATGCCTTAGCCCGCATTCCGCAGGGCACCGAAATAAGAGGAAACCTCGCCGCTGGCGGCAAGGGCGTAGCGATGTTATTGAGCGATCAAGAGAAAGCGGTGGCTGAGTATTTGGCGCCGATACTTTGGGATAGGGGCCTTTTTTTAGTCGGTCTCGACCTCATTGGGGGATATCTGACCGAAATTAATGTTACTAGCCCTACTTGTTTTGTCGAAATTACGGAACAAACTGGCCTAGATGTTGCTCAGTTTTGGCTACAGGCACTAGAGAAAGAATTAACTTAAGCGAACTTTGGAGTGTTATGCCCGGAATTGTCATTGTTGCCCATACACCATTAGCTTCAGCCATGCTGGGATTTGCAGAGCAAACTTTTGGTTCGCTCCCAGAAAAAATTCAGGCCGTTGATATTCCGCCATACGAGGATGCCAAAGTCAGCTTCGACAGGGTGCTCGCAGCAGCAAAAGCAGTTGATATGGGTAATGGTATTTTGGTATTAACCGATGTTATGGGTGCAACACCGGCCAATGTCGCGTCACGTTTGATAGGTCAAATCCAGTTGGCTGGTAAACCACTTTCGCCGATTATTGTTTTAACCGGATTAAATTTACCGATGCTCATGCGCGCAGTCTCTTATCGGCAAGAAGACTTAGAGGAATTAGCCAAAAAAACCTTACAGGGCGGCCAAAATGGTATTTTACGTATTGGCGTTAATACCAATTTTCTTAACACCGCCTCTGAGGATAGGTAATGCCAAGCGTCGAAATTAAAATTATTAATAAGTTAGGATTGCATGCGCGCGCTTCGGCTAAGCTATCGCAATTAGCGGGTGAATTTCCTTGTGAAGTGTTCTTGGCGCGCGATGGTCGACAAGTCAACGCAAAAAGTATTATGGGCGTGATGATGTTAGCTGCTGGAATAGGCAGTACGGTTACTTTGGAAACCGTTGGCGAACGGGCTGACGAAGCGCTACTAGCAGTACAAGAGTTAATTAACAATCGGTTTGGGGAGGGCGAATAAGTGACCTTTGCCTTGCACGGTATTCCAGCCTCGAAGGGAATTGCGATTGGGCAAGCAGTACTCATTTCACGCGCTGCCTTAGAGGTTAGCCACCATTTAATTGATTCCGGTAGCGAAGAGGCAGAAGCGAAAAAACTCCTTTTAGCTTTCGATCAAGTTCGTTGTGAGTTGCAGGAATTGCGCGCGGGCCTACCTAAAGATGCGCCGCAAGAAATGGCTGCCTTCATTGATGTCCACGCCATGATCCTGACAGATCCTGCCTTAGTTGAAAAGCCACTGCAACTAATTCGTACCCAAGGATTAAATGCAGCCTGGGCGCTCACGAGTGAATTAAATGATTTGCTCAAACAGTTTTCTGAAATGGAAGATCAATATTTAAAAGAGCGTGCCCATGATATTCGTCAGGTAGTAGAGCGGGTTTTAAAGGCTTTGAGCGAGCAGCAGCAAGAAATCCAAGATGTGTTAGCGCCAGAAAATGTTTTTAGTGATGCCATTATCGTAGCGCACGATATAGCACCGCACGATATGTTGCGTTTTAAAAATACCCGTTTTCTCGGGTTCGTTACCGATCTGGGTGGCAAGACTTCACATACCTCAATTGTGGCGCGAAGCCTTGAAATACCGGCTGTCTTGGGTGTGCGGCACGCGAGCGAGATGATTCGCCATGGGGATTGGCTCATTATTGATGGTGAGCGCGGGCTGGTGGTTGTAGCCCCAGATGAAAGCCTCTTAATTGAGTATCGCGCCCTACAAGCAAAGGCGATTGAAAATAGCCAAGCATTGCAAGCTTTGAAGTTTTCACGAACAGTTACCGAAGATGGCGTACCAATTAAATT
>Ga0136642_1000859_pt1 | contig 14399 bp, 15 predicted proteins | sample LowCatLa1302831Y_FD_115313 | JGI IMG/M metagenome (GOLD analysis project Ga0136642, IMG submission 115313) | Freshwater microbial communities from Lower Cathedral Lake, Yosemite National Park, California, USA - 13028-31Y | ecosystem: Environmental > Aquatic > Freshwater > Lake ... | reverse complement strand
TCGTGTCGAGCACGAAGGTCTTCACTTTGACCGAAACCCTATTCCGCTGACTGGGAGCCGAGGCTCCTTTAATGTTTTCCATCAGTATGGGAGAGAAGTTGGGCGACAACTGAGCAAGTCGCCTGCCAATTGTCCATTAAAGAGTGTGCGCTGGCACGAACTCGTAACGTAGCGCCGCGACGCGGACTCTCCGGCGATGCAAAAACGCGAGCCGGCGATAAAAAACTTAGTTTGCCTGGGCGCGGGCACGGACGCGTTGCAGGCGCTCGCCAGCGGCGACACTCACGCGGCTATCGATGGGCTGAGCTCGAGCGTGAAAGTGGTGCTGCGGGTCGCTCTGATGCGTGGTGATTGTATGAGCGATGGTTTGACCAGGGGCACTGATTTGCTCGGGTAGACGATTCATGGCGACGGGGAGAGGAACCGATTTTGGGTTTTTATTTTTCATAGGTTGCGGATTTCCAGCACCAGTCTACAGCACGATGCTCGAGCTCGTGACGCGTTTCTTGGCGAAACCTACGCGCATTGGTCTGGGGCGCGGGCGTGGATAATCGCCTCCGGCCGGTTTTGATCCGGCCGGTATCATTAAAGTTCATCTCGGTCTAGCGTCGCGCGGACGCAGGTACTGAGCGGCGATCAGAACGGCACTTCTTCGTCAGAGGGATGTGCGGGCGCTTCGACGACCATGTCAGGCGCGGCTTTGGCCTTGGGCGCATCGGCTTGGCCGAGGGTGCCGCGGTTCTGGTGCCAGAGTGTGCGGGCGGCGTTGCGCAACGTCGCCTCCTGCGGACGGGCGGGATAAGGTTTACCGCTACTATCGAGGCGGGGAGGCTGTTCCGTCGCGTACCAAGAGAGCGAACGCTCGCTGAGCTTAGATAGAGCAACGCCATTATTTTTGCCAAAATGCACCTGGATATCGCCGGCATTAGGAATGACTTCGCTGGGTTGGAGAATGACTTCGTCGCCGCTGGCGCTGCCGCTCGAATAATTCGAGGTGCTGCTCATAGTGCGCGCAGGTTGGCTACGGGGCTGAGCTTTGTTGGCCTCGGCCAGAAGGAGGCGAATGCTCACTAATTCTTCGTGGATAGATTTGAGAATATCTTCGTTCATAGGGGATAAATTGAACCCCAGCTAGGGTGGCCGCGGACCGCGCTGGCAAACACTTTCCCACGTCGTCTGGTCGGAGTGCTCTTGGGGCTAGCGGCTAAATGTAATACATTTCTGCCTGCTGCTTGGTGGCGAGCTGGTTAAGGGTATAGCTCTGGGTTTTCTTGACGAGTGAGGTGGCGACTTCGTCCCAGACTTGCTTCATACGTCGGCCGCTACGGCCCGCCAGGTTTCCGCTCAGTTGCAGGCACTCGCCTTCTACAGCGATCAGAATGTCGTAGAGTGAAATCTCTTCGGGGGGACGAGCGAGAGTGAAGCCGCCTTGGTTGCCGCGGCGGCTGACGATGAGGCCGTGAGTGCGGAGTTTACCGAGAATCTGCGCGAGAAAACTCGCGGGCACAGCCTCGGTCCGCGCAAGGTGCTCGATCTGAGCGAGTTCGCCGGAGCCGTGCAGGCGCGCGAGTTCGGCCATGACGCGGCAGGCATAATCGACTTTGACGGAGATTTTCACGCGGGGTTAGGGACTAAAAAAACGAGGTAGAGAAAGCTCAGATCACGTAGTCGGCTGTCTCGGGCTTGAGCACCTCATACGGCGCGCGGAGCATACCGGCGGCGACCGTGGCATTCGTGCCGGGTTCGATGAGGATAAATGAGCCGGTAAGCCGGTTGGTGGAGTATCCGTCGAAGACGAGTGGCCGGGCGGCGCGAAGCTTGATTTCTCCGATGTCGTTGACTGTAAGTGCGGCGGGCGCGGGCTCGGACTCCAGCGAAGACATGTTAAGCTTGTCGATGAGTTCGGTGACCACGACTTGGACAGTGTGAGTGGTGTGTTTGAGAAAATATTTCTTTCCGACTTGAAGTGGGCGCGTGTGCATCCAGCAGACTTCGGCCTGCAAATCGCTACTCGAGCCTGGAAGATGATCGAGGGCGACCAGCATGGAGCCGCGGCTAATGTCGATATCGTGCTCCAGCACGAGTGTGATCGACTGAGGACAAAACGCCTCTTCGACCACGCCGTCGTAGGTCCAGATCTGTTTCACAGTCGTCACGATGCCGGCGGGGAAAGAGAGGAGTTTTTGACCGGTGCGCACGATGCCGCCAGCGATCTGGCCGCTGAAGCCGCGAAAATCGTGAAGCGCAGCATCGGTCGGATTATTGGGGCGGTTGACCCACTGCACAGGGAGACGGAAACCAGTGAGGTTAAAGTCGCTGGCGATGTGAACGGTCTCGAGGTGAGCGAGGAGCGTGGGGCCGGCGTACCACGGTGTGTGGGGCGAGGGGTCGACGACGTTGTCGCCGTTGAGTGCACTTAGCGGGATAAATTTTACGTCTTTGATATCGAGACGGGGTAGAAACGCTTCGAATTGGGCCCGGATCTCAAGAAAGCGCGCTTCGCTCCAGCCGACCAGGTCCATTTTGTTAATGGCGACGACGAGGTGCGGAATGCGCAGAAGCGCAGCGATAGCGGTGTGGCGGCGGCTTTGTTCGATGACGCCGAGGCGGGCGTCGACCAGGATGATGGACAGGTTGGCCGAGGACGCGCCGGTCACCATGTTGCGCGTGTATTGGACGTGGCCGGGAGTATCAGCGATGATGAACTTGCGGCGTGGCGTGGCGAAATAGCGGTAGGCGACGTCGATGGTGATACCTTGTTCGCGTTCGGCCCGGAGGCCGTCGGTGAGGTTGGCCAGGTTGATCTGGCCTCCGCCGGTGATATCAGCAGAGCGTTCTAGGGCCTCGATCTGATCCTCCATGAGAGATTTCGAATCGTAAAGCAGGCGCCCGATGAGCGTGGATTTACCGTCGTCGACACTGCCGCACGTGTTGAAGCGGAGAATATCAACGGGCCTAGGAGACGTGACGGAAAGAGACATAGAAACGGCAGGCAAAATGTTTAGAAATAGCCCGCTTTTTTGCGGTCTTCCATGGCGGCTTCGGAGGCTTTGTCGTCAGCGCGTGAGCCGCGTTCGGTCACACGAGCAGCGGCGATTTCGGTAATGATATCGGCCACAGTTTCCGCCGGTGATTCGACGCAACCGGTGCTGATAATATCTCCGATGGTGCGCACGCGCACCATCAGATCGCGCACCTCTTCGCTCGGCTTCGGCGGCACGAGGGCGCTGACGGGGAGCCATTGACCGCCGCGGCGAACACAACGGCGTTGATGGCTGAAATAAATACTCGGGACCTCGAGACGCTCGCGTTGGATGTATTCCCAGACGTCCATTTCGGTCCAGTTACTTAAGGGAAACACGCGCATGTTTTCCCCGGGATTAAGGCGGCCATTGTAAAGATTCCAGATTTCGGGGCGCTGGTTTTTGGGGTCCCATTGGCCGAAGCTGTCCCGGAAGCTGAAGAAACGCTCCTTGGCGCGGGACTTTTCCTCGTCGCGGCGAGCGCCGCCGATGCAGCAGTCGAATTGAAATTCCTCGATGGCGGCTAATAAAGTCGGGATCTGGAGACGGTTGCGACTGATCTCGCCGGGGGCGGGCGTCGCGATGCCCTTGGCGATAGCGTCGTCTACGGTGCGCACGATGAGTTTGGCGCCGAGTTGCACGGCGCGGACGTCGCGGAATTCGTTCAACTCCGGAAAATGGTGACCCGTATCAACATTGAGTAACGGCAACGGAAGTTCGGAGGGGCGAAAGGCTTTTTCGGCGAGCCGCAAAAGGCAGATCGAATCCTTGCCGCCGGAGAACAGGAGTGCGGGCCGCTCAAACTCGCCCAAGACTTCACGCATGATGTGGATGGCCTCGGTTTCGAGGTGCTGCAAATGGTCGAGATGGTAGCTGCTCATGGCAATGTGCGGCGAGAGGGCGGGCGGTGATTTTTAAATTGAAAATACTCAGGTGCTGACGGCGTGTTTGCCCCAAGCAGCGTGGAGGCCGCACTCACGTTTCTCGTCAGCCTTCGCCGGGTCAAAGTAATCCCACTCGTTGGGCAGGTCATGGCGTGCGAGATAGGCGTCGAGTTCGGCATCGCTGGAATAGAAAAGCGGGCTAATTTTCAGAGCGCCGAAATTCTCGTCGAGCGAGACGATATCGAGACCGGCGCGATTGGGATTTTGCACCTGGCGCAACGCCGTGATCCAGATCTTGGGCGCGAGCTCTTTCATGCCGCGTTGAAATGGCTCAAGTTTCATCACCGAGCTGAATTTTTTTAGCCCGGCTTCATCCTCTGTCGTCGGAATTGGGCCATGGAGGGCATCACGATGCGCCGCGGTTACACGTGGAAGGTACGGCTTGAGGTTGAGCTTCAGCCGCTCGCGCAACGCCTCCGCGTGCCGGTATGTCGCCGGACGGTTGTAGCCGTGATCGACCCACAACACCGGAATATCCGCCTGAGTTTGCACCGCGAGGTGTAGGATCGCCGCTTCGTAGGGCCGAAAATTGGTCGAGACGATCGACCGCCCGCTGGCTTGCCCTACCGCCCAACGTACAATTTCTGCGGGCGACTGGCGACGCAGCGCGGTGTTCCAGCCGGCGATCGTTTCTGATGAAATTGAAGCCATGCAGCGAAGACTGCTTGCCATAGTCAGGCGGGAGGTAAAGATTAAAACAATTTATCTTTACTAAAGTAGTCATGTTAACTCAGATTTTAATGCTCCCCAGCCTGCCCGCACGCACCGGGCACCTCGCGGGTGCGCGCATCGCTTTATACTAATGAAATCTGCGCCCACGTTTTATTCGGCCGGTCGTGTCGCCTTGGTCGGCGCCGGTCCGGGAGAGCCCGAACTGCTGACGCTCAAAGCCGATCGGCTGATCCGCGAGGCCGACGCGGTCGTGTATGATTATCTAGTCGCTCCCGAGATTTTGGCGCTCGCCCCGGCTAGCGCCGAAAAAATCTTCGTCGGCAAAAAAGGCGGCGGCTTCTGTTGCCCTCAACGCGATATCGAGGCCATTCTAGTGCGGCTCGCCGGCGAAGGAAAAAACGTCGTGCGTTTAAAAGGTGGGGATCCGTTCATTTTCGGCCGTGGTGGGGAAGAAGCCGAGGCGCTCGTCACCGCGGGCATCGCGTTTGAGATTGTTCCGGGTGTGACCTCGGCGTTGGCCGCGGCCGCCTACGCGGGCATCCCGCTGACCCACCGGGCGCACGCTAGCGGGGTCATTTTCCTGACCGGCCACGAAGACCCGGCGAAGCCCGACGCCTCCATACGCTGGGAAGACTATGCGCGGCTCGGGGCCACGCTCTGTCTTTATATGGGCATGAAAAACCTCGAGACGATCACGCGCCGCCTTGAAGCCGGTGGCTTGATCGGCTCCACGCCGGTCGCCGTCATCCAGTCCGCCACAACCGGCGAACACCGCCAACTGCTCTCTACTCTCGCCCGCGTCGCCCTCGAATCCGAACACGCGGGCTTCGGTGCTCCGGCCATCGTGGTCATCGGCGAAGTCGCCGCGTTGGCCGAGAAACTGGCTTGGTTCGAAGCCGCCCGGCCCGCGGCCTTGGCTCCATGATTATTGCGCTTATCGACAATGGCTCGCTCGAGCCCGCCGCGACGCTTAACCTCCGTCGCGTCGCCGCCGCCCTTACCGCCAACGTCGGTGTTCCCGTGCACCCGGTCTCATGGAAACACAGTGATCGCATCGCACCCACCGACCTCGCCGGCACGCCTGCGGCCACGCTTAAACCATGGATGTCTGCCCAACTCGCCGCCGGCGAACGCGACTTCGTTTTCCTCCCCTTCTTCATCAGCCCACAGGGCGCAATTGGTTCCTCGTTGCGCGAAGATCTCGAAAAACTCCAGTCACCCGCCGCGCCGTTTCGCACCGTATTCACGACGAGTCTCGCGAGCGCGGAGGTGATTCCCGCGATCATCGCGGATTGCATCCGCCAAAAAATCCAAACTGCCGGCCTCACCACGCCACCCGTGATCGTGGTCGACCACGGTGGCCCTTCGCCTGCCTCCGCCGCCTTGCGCAACCAAGTCGCCGACCAGGTCCGGGCACTCCTCGGCCCCGCGATTGGTCCGCTCGTTGCCGCCTCGATGGAGGGCGAAGCGCATTCGCACAACCTCCCCCTCCTCGCCGACCAGCTTACTAAGGCCGGCTTTAATGCGAGCGAGGTCGTGATCGCGTTACTCTTTCTTTCACCGGGCCGCCACGCCGGGGTCGGCGGCGACATCGCCCAGATCTGTGCGGGTGCCACCTCCAGCCAACCGGCACTACGCTGCCACCCCACTGAACTTATCGGCTCCCATCCACGCGCCGTCGAAACACTCGCTCACGCCCTCCGTCACACCCTCGCCCAACCTTTCGCCATGTCCGCTACTTCTACTTCCACCTCCTCGGGGCTCAAGCCTCTAGCCAAAAACGAGATCATTAAGTCCGAGAGTAATTTTTTGCGCGGTCACATCCTGCGCGACCTCGCCGATACCGCCACCGGCACGATCACCGAAGACAGTGCCCAGCTCACCAAATTTCACGGGATCTACGCCCAAGACGACCGCGACCTGCGCAACCAGCGCCGCCGAGAGAACAAAGAGAAAGCGTTCTCCTTCATGGCTCGCATTCGTGTTCCCGGCGGCGTCTGCACGCCCACCCAATGGCTCGCCCTCGACGCCCTCGCTGACTCCCACGCTAACGGGACCCTCAAGATCACTACGCGCCAGGCGTTCCAATTTCACGGCATTCTCAAGGGCAAACTCCGCCCCTCGATCCAGGCCATCAACGCCGAGTTTTTGGACACCCTCGCGGCCTGCGGTGACGTCAACCGCAACGTCATGGCCAACCCCAACCCGGAGCAAAGCGCGCTCCACGCTGAGGCGCTCCGCCTCGCCAAAGCGATCAGCGACCACCTCTCGCCCCGCACCCGTGCGTACCACGAAATCTGGGTCGCCGATGAACTCGTCTCGGGCGGCGAACCCGACCACGAGCCGCTGTACGGCTCTACGTATCTTCCGCGCAAATTTAAAACGGTTATCGCCATCCCACCGAGCAACGATGTGGACATCTACGCGCACGATCTTGGCTTTATCGCTATTGCCGATGAGTCCGGCCAAAAACTCCTCGGTTTCAACGTCACCGTCGGCGGTGGCCTCGGAATGTCGCACAACCAGATCGAGACTTACCCGCGCCTGGCCGATCTGCTGGGCTTCTGCACCGTCGAGCAGGTCGTCGACGTGGCCGAAAAGGTGATGCTCGTCCAACGCGATCACGGCGACCGGACCGACCGCAAGCACGCTCGGCTTAAATACACGATCGCCGACCACGGTATTGTCTGGTTCCGCACCGAAGTTGAAAAACGTCTAGGTTACACCTTGAGCGCCCCACGCCGTTTTGAATTCACCTCCACGGGCGACCGCTACGGCTGGGTCGCCGGCGAAAACGGCAAGGCTCACTTTACGTTGTTTATCATGAGCGGACGCGTGAAAGACGCCCTCAAACTCGCCCTCCGTGAAATCGCCACCGCGCACACCGGGGACTTCCGGCTCACCGCGAACCAAAACCTGATGATCGCCGGGGTCACTCCAGCGCAACGCCCGATTATCGAAGGGCTCCTTAAAAAACACGGTCTCGACACCGCCAACCAGGCCTCTGGCCTCGCGCTCAACGCCATGTCCTGCGTGGCACTGCCCACCTGCGGCCTCGCGCTCGCCGAGAGCGAGCGCTATTTGCCTGAGCTCGTAAAACTGCTTGAGACTGAGATTGAAGCCGCCGGCTTGCGCGAGGACGCGATCACGCTACGCATCACCGGTTGCCCCAACGGCTGCGGCCGGCCCTACCTCGCCGAGATCGGCTTTGTCGGCCGCGCCCCCGGTAAATATAACATCTACCTCGGCGCCGCGTTCAACGGCTCACGTTTCAACGCGCTCTTTCGCCCTAACGTGCCGGTCGCCGAGATTGTCCCCTTGCTCGGCCCGATCATCCGCCGCTACGCACTGGAACGCACCACCGGCGAACGCTTCGGTGATTTCACGCTGCGCAGTGGCATCGTGAACCACACCGGTACACCCGCCGATTTCCACGAAGCCAGTAAAGTCACTCCCGCCATCACTCCGGTTACGACTTAATTGCAATTTAACCGGAGGCGCGCGCCCTCAGCGCGCCTCCGGTGCGGTGCGGTGCGGCATGGTAGTGACTGGCTTAGGGATTGAGACTTGAGGAAACAATTAAAAATTAGATTGTGCAGACAGCGCTACCCCGCGCTTACCCCATGCATAATTCCTCGATCCGATCGGTTTCTGCGTCAGAGCCCTGCCCTGCCCCAGCTTCGGCTCCAGCCGGACGGATTCTTTCGGTTGATGCGTTGCGCGGTTTTGATATGTTTTGGATCATTGGCGCTGAGGAAGTCGCCCGCGCCTTGGATGCGTTGAGCGATGGCCCCTTCGTGGCAGCGATCACGAACCAATTGCGCCACGTTGAGTGGGCGGGCTTTCACTTTCTCGACGCGATTTTTCCGCTATTTTTATTTTTGGTCGGTGTCTCAGCGGTGCTTTCGCTGGATCGAGTACTCGCCAAGGAGGGACGCCGGGCGGCGTTGCTCCGCATCGCGCAACGCAGTTTTCTGCTCTTCGCGGTCGGCTTTTTTTACTACGGCGGGGTGACCCGCCCTTGGCCCGATGTGCAGGTGTTCGGTGTACTGCCGCGCATCGCGCTGTGTTATTTTGGCGCGGCGTCGTTGTATGTGTTGTTGCCGCGCAAGGGCGTCGTGCTCGTCACCGCCGCGTGCCTAGTCGGGTACTGGGCTCTACTCACGTGGATGCCGTTTCCCGACGTGAACCTAAAACACGGCAACATCGGTAAAAGAGGGTCGCAAGCAGAGGCGAAAGCACCCGCAGTGTTGTTGGCCGGAGTCTCGACCTCGGTGAGCGGCACGTTTGAAGAGGGCCGCAATCTTGCGCACTATACAGACTATCGACTCGTCCCCGGCAAACAGCGTAATTTGTACTACACCAACGAGGGTTTGCTCAGCACGATCCCGGCGCTAGCGACGACGTTGTTTGGCCTCATGGCGGGATGGTTACTCACGCGCTCACGCTGGACGGGTAAACAAAAAGTGGCGTGGCTCCTCGGGGCCGGCGCCGTGGGCATCGTGCTCGGGTTGGGCTGGAGCCTGCAGTTTCCTCTCATCAAGCGCATCTGGACATCGTCGTTTAGCTTGGTCGCGAGTGGGTGTTCTGCGCTGTTACTGGGCGTATTCTATCTGATCGTCGATGTGTGGCGTTATCAGAGATGGTGCACGCCTTTCGTTTGGATCGGCTCCAACGCCTTGGTTGTTTATCTTGCGGTCAACCTGATTGAATTCGAGGTCCTTGCCGCGCGCTTTGCCGGCGGCGACGTGAAAGCCTGGCTCGACCACCACCTCGCGGCGGGCACAGGCAACCTAGTGATCGCGCTGATAGGCCTGACGCTGCCGGTGCTACTTGTTAGGTTTCTTTATCAACGTAAAATCTTTATCCGGCTGTGAACGATCGCGGTGTTGGTCTTCGCCTATTTAGAGCGGGATGCGGGCTTAGTGCCGTCGTCCTAGTCCTAGTTTTAATCGCTAGCCTGAGTCTCGCGGGCGCCGCGGATCGGCCCAACATTCTTTTCATCCTCGCCGACAACTGGCGCTGGCCTACGGCTGGGGCCCTAGGCGACCCGATGGCGCTCACCCCGACGTTTGATCGTATCGCGCGCGAGGGTGTGGTATTTACCCACACGTTTAATCCCGTACCCTCCTGCTCGCCCACCCGCTCCTGCCTACTGACCGGCCGCCAAGCTCACGAGCTTGGAGAGCGCGCCAACCTGTGGAGCGGCTTCCCGCAAGACACCCCCGTCGTCACCCAACTTCTCCGCGCCGCCGGCTACACCCTCGGCTACAGCGGCAAACCTTGGGCCCCCGGCAACGCTGAGGTCTCCGGTTGGCAAGAAAACCCCGTCGGGCCCAAGTTCACAAATTTCACTGATTTTTACGCCCGCCGCACTGCGGCCGACGCCCCTTTTTTCTTCTGGCTCGGCAACACCGACACCGCGACCCGAGGGGGTAAACACCCCTACCTCGCCGCCGCCCGCGCCCGCCTCGACCCCGCGCGCCTCACGATTCCGCCCGAGCTACCCGATTGCCCCGAGGTCCGCGACGACCTACTCAACTACTACGGCGGGGTCATGCAGCTCGACGCCGAAGCCGCCCAAGCCATTGCCACCCTGGAAAAATCCGGCGAACTCGAAAACACCGTCATCATCTACACGGGCGACAACGGCTGGCAGCTCCCGCGCGGCCTCGCCAATTGCTACGACGCGGGCTCCCGAGTTCCGTTGGCCATTCGCTGGGGCAAAAACCTCCGGGCCGGCCGCACCGTCGACGCCTTCGTCAACGTCGCCGACCTCGGCCCCACCTTCCTTGAGCTCGCCGGTTTGACGCCCCCGCCCGTCATGACGATGCGCAGCATTAAAAACCTTCTGCTCGAGCGACCCGACCTCGCGCCCCGCGACGCGGTTTTCATGGAGCGCGAACGTCATGCCGACGTCCGGCGCGATCATCTCGGTTATCCGGTGCGCGCTATTCGCACCCGCGATTTCCTCTATCTGCACAACCTTCGCCCCGAACGCTGGCCCGCCGGCGATCCGGATGTGAACTTCATCCACGGCCGCCCCTACGGGGACGTTGATACCACCCATGTCAAAGACTACCTCCTCGCCCACCAACATGAGCCCGCCATTGCGCCTTACTTCACGCGCATCTTTGGCCGCCGACCCGCTGAGGAACTCTACGACATACGCCGTGACCCTCACCAACTCACCAATATTGCCGATCAACCCGCCTACGCCGCTACCCTGGCCCAACTGCGCGAGCGCGTGACGACTTGGATGACCGAGACCCACGACCCACGCCTCGACCCCAAATATGATGCCTGGGACCATTTTCCCTACTACGGCAAAGCTACGACCCGGTAATTCACCCGCCGTAACTTCTGGCCAATCGAGTACGACCCGGCTGCCGATGCCCTGAATAGCGTCGCGCGGACGGTTTCACCTAGCAGGCTTAGGCGGTGAAACTAAAAACCTCAAATACCACAAAATCATCGGCATTAGCGGTGAGAAGCCGATGAATGCCAGCGGTGGAGTAAGTCGCCGCCAGTTGCGTGTCTAACAGTCGTTTGCGGCCGAGTCGATAGGAGCGAAGCCAGTGCAGTGTGAGCGCGGTCGACTCCGCTGTGGGGTAGATTGCGCGGACTTCTTTAGCTTCCCACCAAAGTTGGGCCCGTTCCGTGGCCTCTTCCAGGCTCAGGGGAAGCGCAAATCGCCGCGGATCCGTCACTACGTGAATGAATTCCGTCAGCACCTGCGGGGCTAGCGGTAAAAAGCGCGCGCCGTCGCTTTGCTTCGCGGTGCAGGATTAACCCGCCAGCACAGAACCCAGAGAATTCAGTAAATTCGAGGCCTCTCGCCGTGCCATCATCGAAGCCGATAGTGCCGCCGGATTCGCTTTCAAAGTGTAACACCCTTTCATTGATGCAACGTATAGATTTCTAAAAAGACTAAAAAAGCAACGAAAAGCTTGCCAAAATTAAATAAAGAGCAATATCTAGATTGCATGGACCCAACTCTCAGAGAGATCATACGACGCGGCCTCGACATGCGGGGAGTGACGCTGAAGGCAGCGCGTGCGCTCGCGACTCGCCCGGTCCGCGGATGGCTGCGAGCGGCCCGCGTGTCGATCGGGCTTAGCCAGGGGCGTGTGGCAAAAAAGCTCGGTGTGACCCGTCAAGGTTTTGGCCAAATGGAGGAGGGTGAAAACCGAGGCACGATCAGTTTGGGCGCGCTGCAACGCGCGGCGGAAGCAATGGATTGCGAACTGGTTTACTTTCTCATTCCGAAGGTTGAAGTCGCGAGCAGCTTCGCCGAGTTGGCGCGTCTCCACGACCCGGAGCACAAGCACCTGCGCGCAACGGAACATTCGATGGCCCTCGAGGGGCAAGGCGTCGGGGATCTCGTTCGCCTAACCCCGCCACCAGCTGATTCGTGAGCGCTCTTTTACAGGCAGAGAATGGAAATACGGAAATTTCCCCCGAAGAAATGATTCAACTCATTCTCCCCCTTTCCACTAGGGCCGAGTTGAATCAGGCGGAGAGGGTGAACATCAACTCTGCCCGGGTTTGGGCAATGAAAACGGGCAATCTAAAACGAACCGACCTGGTCACTGATGCGTTTTCTCGAGAGCTGCACAGGCGCATGTTCAATGGAGTGTGGGGATGGGCGGGACTCTTTCGGACCACTGAGAAAAATATTGGATGGGAGCCTCATCGTTTGCTCGAAGGGGTCCGAGTTGCATTCGATGACGCTCAGTATTGGTTGAGCAACGCCACCTATCCTGAAACGGAAATCGCCGTTCGTCTTCATCATCGACTCGTTCGAGTGCATCCTTGGCCCAATGGAAACGGCCGCCACGCTCGCCTGATGGCCGATGTCATTTTGGTCTCTCGCGGACACGAGGCCCTGAACTGGGGCTCCCGCTCGGACCTTACTGCTACGGGCGAAGCCAGGATACGGTATTTAGAGGCGATTCGCGCAGCCGACCAACTCGACTACGCGCCCCTCCTCGCGTTTGCGGTGAGCTAGTCGGAGGGGATTCTCGCAAAAGAGGTTGCCTGGGGCGCTGCGGACCCCATTCCTCGGCGGTCACGTCTACGAACAACGGCCACCTCGGGCGAGCCGAGGGCGGGGTTCGTGGCTGCATTTGGCGCCTGATCCTCGGCGCCCTGGGCCGGGTCCGCGGCTGGTTTTGACAGCCCCGCTTCGCTCGACCCGAGGGCGGGTCACCCGCTGCGGGGCCGCGCGTTTGCAACGGCCAATAAGCTCAATTTCCAGACATTATATTAAACACAACTTTTATTATGCGTGTAAAAAATTTGCAATCAATTACTTATTAAAAAGTATTCCTGAATCAGGCGATGAGGTGCGAGCCGGGTATGCCGGTGTCAAAGGTTGCGAGGGTGAGGCCGGCTGATGCCGCGATCTGCGCTAGATAAGCATCGGAGGTCTGGGCGCCTTTCCGGCACCACGATGGGAGTTTGGGCGAGGGAGAAGTGGAGACGAATCCGCCCACATCCCGCTTGATTTCAGCAAGGGCTTTTACCGCGGCCTCGGCAGAATACCCGAACACTTGGATCGACACCCGCAGGAAGCCGAGTTCGGCGTGGGCGCAGGTTGCGAGCGCACTAAACTTTTCCTGCGCCGCCCACGCGTGGAAAGCCGCGTGGTCCGTGGAACCAGGATGCCGCCATGCAAGTAGCGCATTCACATCGAGAAGGTATTTCATGGGAAATCGGCGAGCGCCGCTTTGATTTGTTCGCGTGTCACCAGCGGGCCGCCGACGCCACCAGCATCATACAGCAGCCCGGAGACCGGATGTTTCTTGATGATGATTTTCCGGGGGGCCGGTGGCGCGCCGAGCGCCCGGATGCGCAGGAAGGCGGAGACGGTGGCATGCTCGGCGCGGGCTTTGCTGCGAATCGCGCGCGCTTCCTCGGGTGAGACTTTGAAGGTGAGGGTGGGCATTGGTATTACGTTATTACCCCAACGCGCGCCGTCAAGACGTGCGCTTAAGCATTATATTAAACATAACTTTTATTGCGCTGGCTGTGCAATATTACTCCTCGTTCGTGCGTTCGCTGACTATCCCATCGCAATTTTATGTAATATGTTCGACTCCCAAAAAAGTTTATTTTTCTGTAACCTTTAGTTTTTCGTTTCTCCGCCGTGAAACGTAAGGCCCGCGGTTTCCGGTCCACCGAGGATCTCATCACCATGCTTTACTTCACCGCCGGTAAACTTGATCTGCCCGTTACCCACTGAAAGTAGCGAAGAGCCATCTAGGTTGAGGGGATACATTAATCAAATGTATCTGTCAATGAGTGCCATAATAAGTACGTTAGGGTTAAGAAACGAAACCGCTATTACCCTGTAAAAACTTAATCGGCGCGCTGAAGCTAGAGGCGAGTAGACAGGCAGGGCCAACCCAAGAACTGGCAGAGATTCTTGAATGTAAAGCTTATAGAACTGAAATACTGGTTATATAAAATATTTTTAATCAGTAATTTATAAAATTTAAACACTAGTAAACTTGTTTTTTAAAACGCCATGTATTATTTATTTACCATGAAAACAACAGTTACCACGAAAAATATGATTACCATTCCTGTCGAAATTTCGCGGCGTTTCGCGATTACTCCTGGCTGCCGTTTGGATTGGGCACCGGTGACCGGCAGCGAGTCTGAGCTGCGGGTGCGCATCATACCCAAGCGGGCTGATCTCGCCCAGCGCCTACGCGGGGCCGGCGCGGGGTGGGCGCCCGAGCGCAGCGCCGTG
>Ga0136642_1000858_pt1 | contig 14411 bp, 14 predicted proteins | sample LowCatLa1302831Y_FD_115313 | JGI IMG/M metagenome (GOLD analysis project Ga0136642, IMG submission 115313) | Freshwater microbial communities from Lower Cathedral Lake, Yosemite National Park, California, USA - 13028-31Y | ecosystem: Environmental > Aquatic > Freshwater > Lake ... | reverse complement strand
TAAGATATGAAGTATCTTATTCCTTCAGGATAAGATATGAAGTATCTTATTCCTTCAGGATAAGATATGAAGTATCTTATTCCTTCAGGATAAGATATGAAGTATCTTATTCCTTCAGGATAATCCTTCAGGATAATCCTTCAAGATAATCCTTCAGGTTAAGTAACCGTCTCCAGAATCCAAGGATATGCCTCCGCAGCCTCCTCTGATACCTGGACAAGGGCCATCAGAACATAGAGCGCGCCAAGCGACTGTTTCGTCTTATCTGTGGATCTTGTTGTAAAGGACTGGATAAGATCAAGTGAATTCTTCTGCCACCATCTCAATGTATGTTTTGATAGTTGAAGAACATCTGGTACACTGCGAAAAAGACGAGAATCTGCTTTTGCGTGTCGCGGGACAATAGAATCCTTTTCTGCTGTCGAGAGACCAAGCCGATTTGACCACAGGATAAATGCATGTTTGTAAAAGAGTTTGTGATCCTCGATACTCATGGAGTGGAACCATGTGCATCCCATCAGATATCCGAGACTCTCCATTTTCATGAAGATATCTAAGACATGTTGATTCCAGATCTGATCTGCGGTTAGCGTCTCTCCATTCACATACAGCAAGGGATACTTCCTGAGGCGGAGCCATGCAGAGAGCTTTCTAAATTTATTCATATACCGTTCATCCAAGGGTTCGCGCGTATATGGGTTAGAAAGGGCCGTCCCTGTACTCTGGATATGAGAAAGGGAACGAATATCAAATGCCCAGATATTCTTATTTGTATCGGCATAGGAGAAGAAATAGAGAGAAGGAATATCCTTAATACTCTCCATCGTAGAGACTTCTGTCTCATTATGAGCAAAGTCTCTATAATTTGCAGCGGGACCCCTCATGAAATAGGTGCGCATAGGCGCATAGAGTCTCCAAAACCGCTGAATTCGCTTACATGCTTTCGTTTCTTTAAGGGAAACTTTTCTCTCAGATATATTTCTAGACTCTATTAACGGTACAAATCGATGCGGGCGTTTCCAGTGTCTTGAGCAGAAATCTCCTTGAGAAGCATTATATTGACACTGTGTATCTGAATGTGCTCGGCTCTTGATATTTGCGCATTTGCGCAGAGATGGAGTCGACATAACCCTTTCTACTTTGGCGGCCGGGAACCTCTGTGTTAGGCTGAAAATAAGATATAATATAGGGGGTTGGGGTATCTTGTTAGTATACACGTCGGGCGAATTGATTTTTTCAAAAAAAAAAGCGAACAGGGGTCCCGGGGGTCCTGAAATTGAACGGTTTTCACTAAAAATTGACGCAGCTAGGTCGGTGGAATTTGTTAGTGCGTAAAATGTCTTCTACGAATACCCCGACTTCCAGTATAATGAACGCCTCTGCCCCTGTTAAGGTCGCGAAGAAGACGGTTGCGAAGAAGGAGACGGCGGCGGTCCCCGCACCGGTTGCGGTTGCGGCCCCCGTTGTCGCGCCGGTTGCCGAGAAGAAGGTCGTGGCCAAGAAGGCCGTGAAGAGCGAGACGGCGGTTGCGGCCCCCGTTGTTGTCGCCCCGGTCTCTGCGCCGGCCGCCGAGGCGGCTGGCACGGTTGCGCCGGCCACGACGCTGGATGAGGACCTCAAGGCGGTGATGGTGAACCTCTCCACGCTCCGCGAGACGGCGGCGGCGATGGTTGCGCAGGTGAAGAAGCTCGAGAAGCGTGTCCACCGCGAGATCAAGGATGCCCGCAAGCGCAAGCGCCGCGTTAAGGTCGACGAGAACGGCGTCGAGGTGAAGCGCGCCCCCAGCATCTTCGAGCGCCCGACGGCGATCTCGAACGAGCTGTGCCACTTCCTGAGCAAGAGTAATGGCTCGCTGATGTCGCGCTCTGAGGTGACGAAGGCGGTAAATGTGTACGTGAAGGAGCACGGCCTGAAGAACAAGCACGACATCAAGCCGGATGCGCCGCTCAAGAAGCTGCTGGGCGTCCCTGAGGGCGAGCAGCTCACGTACTTCAACCTGCAGCGCTACCTCAACAAGCACTACATCAAGGTGACGCCTACTGCGTAAGTGCGTAAGCACTTAAGAAGCTTGTTGTAGTAGAAGAATAGGTGGGGCCCACCTCTAAAACAAAAAAGAAAACAGAATAAAATCATAAAAGGAAAGAAAAGATTTATTTAGTTTACTCCCGGTCCTGTTATCACACAATTATTCAACGGAATACCCTATATATATCTTTTTTAGTTGCGCAACTAGAAATCACTTGGTCTTTTAGCTCAGTAGGTAGAGCGTGCGGCTGTTACACTTCGTTACACTTACCGCAAGGTCGTCGGTTCGACCCCGACTTGGACCGTATCTTTTTAGATGTACCTTTGGTGCTTCTAAAAAGATCGGGTATAGATAGAATGCCCACAAGCAGTGGAACCCATACAAGAGCATCAACATCAGCCCCTCGGGCATCAACACCACCCTCTAGTGCACGCAGAGAACAGTCCTATACACCTGGAGATTTGGAAAGGATAATGTTACTGTATAACAAAATAAAAACATGGGCAAGTACTGTTGATTTAAAATCAGTTGAAGCCAAAGAGACATTGCGTTTTCTTGCAGAAAAGCATACAAGCAAGTTTGTAGGTCTTACTATGAAGGAAATTGAGGGTGTCGGTAAAAAACAACTTGATCAACTTATGAGCATTTACAATATGGTTCTTACATCTGATAATGAATTCTTAAAAGCATTCTCTACTGAATTAAAATCCTCTTTAAATAAAATTAACCCCTCTGTATATGATGAATTATTTAGAAAAAGAATTATGAATATTAAAAAAGGAGGATCATATGATATGGGGTCCCAAGTTGGCGGGAAAGGGGAATATATATCAATCGCCATATTAATCATGCTTTCTATCATAATGCCAGTTCTTTATGGGGTTCGTGAGCCTACCCTCTATTCAGATTTACCAGTATTGGGCTGGCTTTTCAAGACTACTGATCATTTTCCAACGATGCCAAGAGCAGTATTAGGGCCGGGCCTTCTTCGAAATGCCAGTAAAATACTGGAATCTTCTGATAGACTCCAGCATATGATAGAGGCTGAACGAGAAACCTATATGGCTGCGCTTGATACTGCACGTGTAAGTGCTGCAGCAACTAGTAGCGCTTACGGCACTTTAGTCGGCTATGGCAGTGAACACATACCTAGTGGAAGAAGTGCAGAAGGTAGGCTTTTGCAGCAGGCGTTTGCCCCGTTTCTAGAAGCTGAACAGAGCTTAACTAGAGGTTATGAAGATATTGGTGGACTACTCGCAAATAAAGTAATAGCTGAAGCACGGGATGTCTCACACAAAGCTCTAAGCTGGCTTACATATAAAGCATGGACGCAGCAAGAAAGAGATGACGCGCGCGCCGCCGCCGAAAAGCTTAAAAGTATAACTGATAAACTTGAGACCCAGTCTACCCGAGTAGAAGCATTCAAAGCTGTGGCAAAAGTATCTAAGCCCTCTACCGCAATATCTATTCATGGTGCAATCGGTGCGGCATTGCGTAATAGAGTCTTTGAGGATCCTAAATCTCACGTCGTCCAACTGTTGGCACCCAGTATAGCAAGGAACGGAAAAAAAATTATTACTACTGCAGAAGAACTTCTGCGTAAAGCACAGGAAAAAGAAGAAAAACAGTTAAAGTTGCGGGATAAAGCTTTAGAATTAAAAACTGCAAGAAATAGAATCGTTGAACAACGTGTTGCAGAGGCGAGACAGATTAATATTACTACAAGGAGTGAGGTGGAACTGCGTGAAAGGGTCTCTACGAATGCCATCGCCCTCGCCAATGCTAAAGCTGCTTTGAGCGCGGCGGCGGAGGAAGAAAGTGAAGATACTTATAATGAACTTAAAAGACTTACCGCCGCCCGCGACGCTGCCGCCGACGCTCTCCGCAAGAGTACTGCTGCCCTGCCCAAGAGTGCGAAACCTTCAGAGACTGCTAGTGCACTACGTTCTTTACCAAAGAGTAATCTTAATCAGCAGTATAGATCAGCAACTGAATCTTTTGCTGTTGCTGATGCAGCGTATCAAACTGCAGAAGAGTTATACAATAGTAGTAGACAAAATGTTTCGCTTGCAGAAGAGTATCTCGCTAAGATACATGGAATGGTTGACACCGCAAAAGCTGTTGTCTCAGGAGTTAATCTAGCCTCAATTTCAAGAGATTTGGTTCCTGCGGGCCAAAATTTTGAAGGCGCTTTACAAGAGCAGCCGCATTATCGTAAAGGATTATTCGGGAATACTGGAGGATTCGATACTGAAATAAGTGTTCACGGAATAGTAATTAGATTACGCCTCCCACAAGACGATGCGCTTGTTAATTTTGATATGAATCCTAATATGCTACTCAGATATGTAGATATGATGTTTGATACAGAGCTAGTACTAGCTGATATTGGTGCCGCTACAGGAACATCCGTTGATATGTTAAAGATAGAACAATATGTTTGTAATGGTCAAGGCGGGTGCAAAGGTTCTCCAATAATGGAATCACTGTTAAAAACATTTATATCACATGCCGCAGAGGTTGCTCTAAGTAATTCTCGACTAAAATTATCAAGCCTTCAAAGTGCACAGAATAATTTTACTATTACTGCTGCATCGGATGAAATTGATAAAATAGCAAACGGTATAGCAAATGCTGCTATGGTTTATGGAGGTACTGAAGGTCTACTAAAGGGAATTGCTCGCAGATTTGTTATTGATTGCTATTCCCAGCTTGGAAGAAGAGTACCAACAGAAGCTAGTTATGGAATTATAGGAGAAATTGTTTATAAAACATCTACTAACAAAACTTTAACTCCAGGTGAACTTATGCGTATTACTGATATAAACACGAGGCTTGATATACTTGATCTACAAAATGATACTTGGTTTGATGGGCGACTGTCGATTAGCGCTAGTCACAACAGGGCTTTTCACAGGATAGGCCTATTACAAGCAGATCTCCTTGCCCTTTTTATTTTTGCTGCTGGGTGCGGTGCAGAGGTAATGAACGGCGTTCTCTTTAGCCAATGTAGACGTTTTGTTAGGGCTATTGAGAGGCAAGAGGCTGCCGAGGCCGCAGAGGCGGAGCGCATACAAGAACTTTTAAATGCAGAACAATTAAAAAAGCTTGCAGCTTTAAGAGCACCCGTTGCATCCGCACGTCCACTACCTGCGGGGGCAGCGGCGTCCAACCCCCTGAGGAATCTTGCCGCCGCAGCCGCCGACCACGCTTCCGCTGTCCAACGCGGGGGCGCCCGCTTCACGCGTCGTCGCCCTCGCAAGCAGCGTAGACGAATCTCCCACGCAACGAAGCGATCTGCTCGGCGCTAAGAGAAAGTGAATGACGCACACGAATCCTCTCAATCGATCCATAATGGCGTATCCATGAAAACGCCTTCTGTGTATACATCGACCCAATTGTAGACAGAATCGCAACATCCTGGAGCTGAGCCAAACTAATTTCTTCGTCTCTTAGAATCTCTGAAAGACAAAGTTCTTCCAGCTCCTTTCCAGGAACCCATACTCGATCTACGCCCGCCACAAGGAAATCCATATCTGCAGAAAGAACCACACCAATCTTCTTCTTCTTATACAACTCGATCAGCAGATCATCGGCCTCGCCTTCCGCCTTATGATAGATAATACCTAGCTCAGTTAAACCGGCCTGGAACTCCTTACGAAGTTCCCGTGTACTGTGCCATGCACCTCCCTGCTCAATTTGGCCAATCTGCTTCTCAAGTAGACCACGACCCTTCTCATTAAGGCTCTGGGATGCATCACTCTCAAGATAAGAGCGGAGCTCCTTGGCCTGTCGAGACGCATCCTCACGCTTCTTCCTTCTCTCATCCACTTCCACGCGCTTCGACTCAGGTGCCTTTCCATCAAAGACGACATGAAACGTATATCCTTTTTCTTGGAGGGATCTTATAAGTGTAAAGATCTCTTCAAGCTTTCCACGATACTTATAGAGTATCGAGAGCGCATCAATTCCGACTGTGCAGTTTGTTGTGTGCGACGGTATATGCCGATAAGGCCGCAGATATGAATACAGACCTTTTACCCCCATTAGTTCTTTCTCTGATTTTTTCTCTTGCGGGTATCAATTTTACGCGAGCGGCGAGACCCTCCTTTTGCTTTTGCTGTGGTTGCTTTTGCTGTGGTTGCTTTTGCTGTTCCTGTGGTTGCTTTTGCTGTTGCAGTGAAGCCCTGTTCTAGACATCTCGTAATATCACCTGCAAGAAATGTCGGTAACGTAGATCCATGTGTTCCAGATTTTCCTACCAAATAAGTAGATAACTTTTCTAAAACTTCTGTACACCTCTTATTTCTCTCAGCAGTACCAATACCCCCGCGTAAACGAAGTACAAGATGCAAAGTACTCTCCTTCTGAATATTGTAGTCGCTCAATGTACGATCATCTTCAAGCTGTTTTCCCGCGAAAATTAAACGCTGTTGGTCCGGGGGAATACCTTCCTTGTCCTGGATCTTCTGCTTGATGCTCTCAATTGAGTCGGAAGGTTCCACATCGAGTGTGATCGTCTTACCTGTAAGTGTCTTCACGAAGATCTGCATGGTTCTACTATTATATGAAGTGAAAAGTCTTAACTAAATGTAACGTCGTGACTAACCGATGAGTAAGGAAGCTCTCTGAGCTTCCTTATTTTTAAGTTCATATAGTAGAATGGGTGCAACCCGTAAAGCTCCTAAACAATGGACCATAAAACCAAACATCGTCCTCACCTTTCTTTCTGCAAACCCTGAGTACTTGCCCACCATAGAGAACTATGGTGATTATACGACAGAAGAAGAGATCTTCCGTGTTCGTGTCATTCTGTGGCACACCAAGAAGAGATACGAGCTCTACGCGAAGCGAACAAAGGACCAGGGTGTTAAGAACATCTCCGAGACCACCCTCGTTGCACTTGTATCCGCATCAACGCAAAAGAAGTATAGAGAGCGTGACTCTCCACCCTTCAGTGCAAATGAACTCTGCGGTAGCACCCTCCGTGGAAATGATAAACAGATGTATACCGGTATAAAAAATACATCGAACATTTGTTCTTGGAAACTAGACAACTAAATACCTGTCTAGTTCCGGACTTGTAAATCGACCCGAAGAATGCCGTTTTGTATGCTTCTTTCTTCGTATCGTGATCCCCTTTTTCAGAAGTTCCTGCACACGCCCAATTGTATACCGGGCCGAGTAATCCTCAAGGCTGCGGACACTGTGATGCTTATTTAACTCCTCGTTCTGTGATTGAATCCATTTGATCTGTAAGGCCCAGAGTTGGGCTGCAGTGGCTATGGAACCCTTTGATAGAATGCCGATTAAAAAGAGCTCTGCCCAGGTTTCTATCGACGCCTCCTTCTCGGCTACAGAGGAGATCGGCGGATCAAGGCAGCTCGCGTGCATCAGCTCGTGGACTAAGACGCGGGTCGCCTCCTCTTCTCTGTAGACAACCACACAGCTTGAATCACATGGCATTGTATACCCTCCATTAATGTGCTCAGCGAGCACGGGGGAGCCTCTAGAGGGCAGGACCCTTGGACTCTTCGCCGCAAAATAGCAGATGCGAAAATTGCCCCCAAACATCTGCAGAATGCGCGCCCACGTCGTCCAAGGGACAGAAGTAGGCCCCTTTGAAACAACGAGCACCTTTCCATATTTGCAGACGCGGCACGTCACTGTTCTCGCCACATCATTCCAGAGTCCATTGCGAAGGCGGAGACGGTCGAACTGGCTTTCTGAAGTGGCTTCACGCTGAAGGATCGCGAGGTCCTCGGCCGTCGGTGCCTCCTCATTCCAGCGCGGCGTCTCCTCTTCATACAAGCGTTTTACATTATGTACTATTTCTTTTAGATACAAGGGAACTGTCGGTTCCATCTAGTTCAGCGGATGAAATTAAGAAAGGCTAAAGACCTTTCTTAATTTGTTACGTCATCGTCTATATAGGCTCCGACGAAATTACATTTCGTAACCGGAGAAAAAGGCTCTCCCAGAGAATGGGAATACGATAACTCGGCAGTGTCTGCCCCCCACCCGTTCCATCCGCCGCCGCCAAAATGGCCAAACTCTTCGAGCGCTGCAAAGGCGTAAGTGTCTCCAGCTCCAAGATCACATCCAGGATAAAATGAATGCACTCGACCCAGCGGAGATTTCGCATGAGCAGTTCATAGACGAATGCCTTTATCTTCGGAATATCTTTCAGCGTCGGCTTCGTATTCCAGCTCTTAAAGAGTTTTCTGAAGATATCGGGCCATCCCACAATCGTATCGTTCGATGCCGAATACGGGAGATTCCGTTTATAGAGAGACATCTGGCGATCATCTCCTGTAACAGGAATCTCGACAAACCAATCACGAATACGTTGTGGCACCGGTGTCTCCGAGGAGACCCAGACGGAGAGCTCCCCGTTATTCTGCTCAAGGGCCGCTTGGAGTAAGAGGACCGATTCGGATGAGAGAAGATGAGCGTGATAGAGCACAAGGATACGATTACCCCGACCCTGTGCACCTGAAAGAACCTGGCTTCCCTGGCCCAGACGAAGAAGGACGGGGCGCAAGATATTCTTATCCTGCATACTCATACGACTCACATCGAATCCCACGTGAACAATGGACGATTCATAGGCAATCTGGCCCACTTCCGTTGTCCGTTCCCCCGTCGTTTCATCCGATTCTTCAACTTCGCCAGTCCCTGTTGCCGAACCGATCGTAAGATACTTCGTGTGGAGATTGAGAGTATATCCTCTGGACTGCGCAATAAGGCGCAAGTGTTCAAGTAATTTTGTTCTTTTCCCTGTACCCGGCATCCCCTGCCAACAGAGAGACAGGGTGTCCATCCTATCGAGGATGGAGCTGTCGGTTTAGACCTCCATGTCCATCCTATCGAGGATGGAGCTGTCGGTTTAGACCTCCATGTCCATCCTATCGAGGATGGAGTGGGTCTGGTTTAAACCTGTGATGAGAAGTCTAGTAAATGGAATGGTCCATCCCCCTTCAAAAACTAGAAGTATCTAAAATAAGTATTGGGCCCTTCCTACAAGGAATCAAACCTCTCGTACCCGTCTCGTATCTAGATGGCCAACTCCATATTCCTTCTCTCTCAATCCTTCTCCCCCACTCCACAGTAAAGCAGTATGATCCGCAAACGGGAAAACTTGATATCTCACTCGGTGCAAATGCAGCCGCACTCCAGAAACTCCTCCTTCTCCAGAAGAGTCTTCTTCATACAGTGGTATCGCGACAGGACACATGGTTTCCAAACGATACGAAGACGCAGCAAGAACTGGAGGCGCTCTTTCAGCCCATGATCGAGGGAGATATTCTTCACCTCTATTGTCCTGTTGTCGTACAGGATAAGAGAAGTGGTGCGGAATTAATTTTTGTGTATCAAGCCGACGGCTCGCGGACCCACGGGGTTCGCCCTGGCCATATTCGGGCCGGGGATTCAATTCGTGTCGCCTTTCGTATTCAGGGCATTTCCTTCCACAATCATCCTCTCAATAATCGGTGGTCGGGTAAATTCAGATTTCAGCACAAGATTGTCGCAGTCTTCAATTCAACTTCTGTATAGAAGAAATAGAGACAGCGGTGATGGATAAGAGGAGATTCGCGTGGATCATGAACATCATGTATGGCTTGAAAAACTCTGCATTCGTGCTGATATAGTAATACATCATTGAGCCCAGAAGAATCACAAGAAAAAAGTTGATAAGGTACATCATGCGGACTTGTTGCTTGACATCCTCGTTCGTATCACTCTTTCCAGTTGCACTCATCCGATACATCGATACGGCGAGAAGAATACATACTATGAGTAAAGCAAGACCAATTCCTACATCAGTAGTAGACGGCATTCTAGAGTACCGTTAGGATTCATTTTTTACCATATGAACTTAAAAATAAGGAAGCTAAATCACGGCAATTTATTTCCACTAATATCTTTTGTCCGTTTTAAATATATAATTGTATATACACTCGAAATAAGAAGAAGTAGGATCAGCGCAATCGCCATACCACCCACGATTCTCATAGTAGAATCCATCGTTCCGAAGTTTATAAAATAGAGTCCTAAGCTCCCTGCAAGGATAATCGCAAGTATAATAGGTGTTACTAGACCCAAATCAGCATCAATCTCTACGTGTAATTCTAAGAATAACACAACAATTGCCCCAATAAAACCAACAAGACCGAGCAATGCAGGTAAATAGGATGTATCGAGATCAGGTACAGATGATGCTCGTAAGACGGGATTACCATTTGAAGGAGAGAGTACATTCCGAATGGAGTTTATTAATTGCTTTGATGTGAGGCGCTGTTCCTCATAAACAAGAAACGGTATAGTAACCCCGAGGCACGCAATCAGAATCACCGTCGGGATTACGATATTATTGTAGTAAGTATTTACAGAAATTCTTTTACGAGTTAACCCCATTCTATTCTAGATACAGATTAGAATGGGTAGCAAAACACATAAAAGAAAGAGGAAGTCCCTCAATAAAGTAATTCATTCGGGAGAACCTCAGTGCCATCCTCGTGTGAAGAAAACAGGATTTGGATGCACTCCTCTTGAAGTGCTTCAGAAGGTGTCTGAAGGTGGGGAGCGCGACCTACCTCCTGCGAAGTTGCGTGCCGCGATTGAGAAGAGGCTCGGTGTGGCCGCCCATCACGAGTATACGTTTCTCCATGCACTCCCGCTACCCGCCGAGGAAAAGAACAAGCTTGCAGTGTCTGTGTTATCTCCTAAAAAACCCGATGCATGGAACTCGGACCCCGATAAGTGGCTCGATTCCCAAAACATCGAGGAGGTAATGAAGCAGTACGAAGAGGCTTATTCGGATTTTGAATTCATGGGACCGTATCCCATTGATTTTGCTGCACCCGACCCCTATAAGAAAGACGGAAGCTGTCTCATCTCAGAGATCTGTAACCTACGTGTACAAGCTAGCTTGGCGGCGGGGAAAAAGAAGATTGGAATCATCTATAATCTTGATCCCCACTTCAAGGGGGGGAGCCACTGGGTCGCAGCATACGTCGATATTCCTGGGCATAAATGCTATTATTTTGATTCTTATGGGCTTGCTCCGCCGAAGCAGATTGCCACCTTCATGAAATGGCTCACCACGCAGGACCCGAAGATGAAGCTTCAGTACAATGCTCGCCGTTTCCAATTCAATAATACTGAATGTGGAGTGTATTCAATCTATTTCGTCATTCGCATGATGAATGGAGATAATTTCCGTTCCTTTACACGGCAATCACCCCGAGACCATAAAATGATCGAGCTTCGCGATGAACTCTTTTCCATGTAACTTTTCCGGAAAAAGACTGTAGCTGGAAATTAGATAGGGCCATGTCATCAACTCGGGGACAATTTTTTTCAGAAAGAAATGAGGCCATGCTCGATAGGCTCTTATACAACGATTTCCAGCGCCGCATCGGCGGAGACCTCGAGGAAAAGCAGAAGGAACGCCTCGTGAAGACTGTTCGGCACTACATGAACGAGGTGTATGAGAATCTCGGGGAGCAGCCTGTCCAGAAGCTAAATACGGAAGTCCTCGCCGCCGTTGTCCCTGATTACATCGGCTACCTCCGCAGGCAGCAGAAGGACGAGAAGCCCGTCGATCTTCTTCATGGGGACGTGGCCTCCCGTTTCACTCAGGTTCAGAATGAACGGCAGGAAGGACGGGAGGCGCCTCCTTCTGCTCCCGATTTCCGTCTTTCCCTGGAGGACAGTACCACGGCACCCTCGATGAGCATGTTCGAGCAGATCAAGAAACAGCGGGAAGCGGAGACCCTCTTTGATCGGTCTATGCCAGCCTCTCTTGGGTCTATGCCAGCAAGTGGAGGCCTCAACGACTACGTGGCCTCGACGGATCTTGTTCGCAGAGAGAACACGGAGGCAAATCGCAGAGATGAGCTTCTTCTACAGCAGAGGGCGGCGTCGAGGGCGATTGTACCGAAGGTGCAGATGGTTGTTCCACCGGATCCTCGTCGTGTCCTGTTCGGCGACAGCCTTGGACTCGCGCCCTCCGGCCTTCTCACCCAGCTTACAAATGATGCCCAAGCGAACCCGACTACGCTCCCTGATGCCATGCGCACTCGTTCCGTGTTACCCCAGGACGTGATCCAGAAGCAAGAAGATATCCTCTCCTACCGTGAAAATGAGTACAACCTGCATGTCTACAGTGCGGATCGCGACTGGGTCTCAAATTCAACGGAGAATCGCTACAACTTCTCCATTAACTTCGACCCTGCAAACAACCGCCCTGGGTTCGGATTTTCCACCGCAGCCAACATCAAGTTCAAGAATATTGTTCGTATCGAGTTCGTGAAGGCGATTCTGCCCACAGAGGGCATCGATGTTCTCGTCGCCCAGACGACTGATCTGAGCTACAACACAAATATCAACGTGAATATCCTCTCATTTCCGTACCTCATGGTCCGCATGAAGGAGCTGGATACAAATAACTACGGCACGAACAACAATATTGATAATGCATTCAGTCTAATCCAGTATGATGCAAACTGGGTCTCCGATAACACGGCCAACAATCGCGGCTATCTTGCGATGATCCCGAAGTTTATGAAGTGCCAGAAGGTGTACCACCCGACGCCACTCGCCACCTTGCAGAAGCTCTCTTTTCAGATCGCGCGCCCCGATGGAAGCCTGGTGAGCGATGATCTTGATACGGTGGATATCAGCGGATTCCTCTTGTCTTCGCAGCTCAAGACAAACCCGGCTGCTACAACGACTTTGGGTACAAAGTATGCCGATACGAGTGGTGCATATATCTGGATACAGACGAAGAAGTGGTTCAACAAGTACTCGATCTCACAGGGAGACCGTCTTGTCTTTAAGAATATCGTCTTCCCCACTGCTTCTGTAAATGGCGGATCACCAGACTTCCTGAGTTATATCCAACGGGCGGCGGGGCACGTGGTCGTGGATGTGGGGCGATTCCAGAAGGTGAGCACGGCAACCTCGTTCGCAACGGGTGGAAATATACAGGGCTACTGTAATTACATCATTCTCCGGAACAATTTCCAGGATCCTACGACAGGTAGTGTAAGTCTACAGAATTTCGGAGGAAACGCAACGAACAATACGGCATTGGTGAACTCCTTACCGGGTGCAGCCATGGTATCAGGTCGCGCAATCAATATGAATCACCAGACCCATTTTGTACTGCGCATCATTACACGTGATATGGATTCTTCGACACGCTTGCGTCCAGATAACATGTAAGCGGCCAAGGTCTAAACCCGCGAAGTCATACAACAAAAAGATGAGTTGGCCCGATCAAATCGATAAGGTCTATTTAATTGTTCATCCTCTCAAAGAAAAAGAACGCTTTGAAAGGTTGATTGAGAACTGTCTACGTGTCGGCATTCCTCGAGAGAGGCTTACCATTATCCCGGTTTGCTGGGGATCTGAACTAACTTCCGAGCTCATCTTCAGTGTCTATGATCCATATTTACAGCGTCCCTGCAACTGCTTTACCTTCAAGGGACGCAGCCTCACACGCGCCGAGATCTCTCTCGGGCTCAATTTCTATTCTGCAGTTCGCTCGGCCATTGAGCAGAAGACACGCTATGCAATTACTCTCGAAAGCGACGTATATCTACGCGACGATTTCGTTAGCAGGCTCGCCGATCTCTGGAAAGATCTAGAGGGACGGACATGGGACTATGTGAGTCTTGGAGAAGGAATTGGCACTCGGCCGCCCGATAGACAGATGAGCTCTATGTATGCGGAGACAAAGGCATTTGCGCCTCCTCACCAACTCGTGTTCCGTTGCACCGACTCTATGCTCTTTAACACGGACTATCTGCGAAAGATTGCTGGAACCTTTATTCCTTTCCGTGAGATCATTGATTGGGAGATGAATTTCCAGATGCTTGTGCATCGAGGGACGGCGCTGTGGGCGGACCCCCCTTTGTGCGAGCAGGGTACGTGTTTTAATCGGATGGTTTCGAGTTTGCCTTCTTAGACTTACCTTCTCCTACGAGTCTGATTACCTCTGTGTAATCCGCGAACCGCAGATAGACCAGTCCCTGCAGGTCTTTTCATATTGTTCACTTTCTCTTCAAGATCAGTAATCTTCTTTTCAAGTTCAGCGATAATAGGGGGCAATATATCCTTTATCATTTCATTATATACCAACGTAGCCCCTTGCCCTGCCGGATGTTGTCCCGACCTTGTGTGTTTTATCTTAGACCGGTGGGTATTTTAAACGGGCAGTTAGACATAATTAATTTCTAAACTATGAATATAGAAATGGAGCAACACTGGATGATGGTATTACACTCAGTAGTAATTGGAATTATAATATGCGTATTTATGATATTTGGGTTAGGGCAACAAAATGAGGTTGCGGAACGTAGAAGTATTTTAATAG
>Ga0136642_1000857_pt1 | contig 14441 bp, 13 predicted proteins | sample LowCatLa1302831Y_FD_115313 | JGI IMG/M metagenome (GOLD analysis project Ga0136642, IMG submission 115313) | Freshwater microbial communities from Lower Cathedral Lake, Yosemite National Park, California, USA - 13028-31Y | ecosystem: Environmental > Aquatic > Freshwater > Lake ... | reverse complement strand
AGAACACTCTCCGATCCGTTTTTGCCATCAAAACGGATCCACACACACACACAACAAATACACACGCCCCAACAAATACACACACAACATACATACAACATCATGAACAATATTAACAGGAGCGATGCGAACAAGATCATCAAAGCACTGGAGGCACAGGCGGACAAGACAACGGATGCGCAGGTACAGACAATTATTGAGATGATGGAGGGGGTTCTGGACGGGGAGCGCGAGGAGGTGATGGATCGGTGTGCAACATTCTGTGTGCTGTCCCGCGACAAGGGGAAGCACATAGACTGGTTCGCCGAGAGTGAGAAGGAGACAATGAAGGCAGATGAAAAGTTTGTAGAGATGACTCCGAGTGTCTGGCAGTTCGTACTAAAGCAGGCCAAGTATGACCGCTGGTTCAAGTCATACGACGACTGGCATGTCTGGGTTCGGCGTGTAGACGGCAAGCGCAAGGTCCGCATGCGGAAGACGACGGTCATCGAGCGCGAGGTTGATGCGGTAAGCCGTCTATTGTCGGACCGGCGCGACATCAAGAACTTCCCAGCCACGTACGCCAGTACGCAGGATGGCTATGACGAGATGATTGAGTCGATTGAGACTGCCATCGTAGCACTGCCGACGGGCAAGTGGCGATTGGAGCTAGAGTTCCAGAAGGAGCGCCCGGCTTTCCAGGGTCGCATCGACGAGATTGTGCACCGGGTCAAGTCCCTCGCATACGTGAAGGAAACGGTCGATGCTGCGCGCCTGCAGTGTGCATGGCGGGCATGGCGGGATCGCGGTGCGAACGCGGGTCCTACGTGCGACAGCTGTGGAGAGCCCCGCACAGACATGTGCGGTCGGACGTGTGAGGTATGCGACTGGATCGCAACGGAGGGTCGCAAGCGTGCGGAGGAGGATCAAATAGAGATTGATAATATGGCGGAATATCTTGAGTTAGACAGGCAGTATCGCGCAGAGGTGAGCGAGCGCCAGCAGGAGTTTGAGACGACCAAGAATATTACGTGCGACTGCTCGGACTGTGTGTTTGACGGTGTGTGTGGGTGCGGTTGTAAAGGCGATACCGATGTCCACTCCGCATGGCAATCGCTCCGAGATGCACATCGGGATACGTATGAGCATTACATTGCGCGAGGATGATAACAGATCAGATAAATAGTTTATAGAACAAAAAAATAGAAAATGGAGATTTTTCATTTTCAACAAAAACGGATTGAAGAGCATGAAGGAAATATAGTTAGTCCGGCAATTAATTTACATCAACATCATGAACTACGACAACTACGACTTTGATCACGAGGACAGGATCAGCTACCCGGAACTGGACGGATCATCTCTGGAGAACTTTGACAGGTGGCTGGACCAACTGCGCGCAAATGCAGAGGCGGATGCAGATAGGATTGAGGCGTTGGGGTATGGGTATTGGGGTGATGACGAAGCAGAGTGTGGACACGACGAGTATGATGGGGCGTGCAGTGCAGAGACATGTGGACGTGCAATGACGGAGAGTGCATTCCGTGCTCGCCTTGCGGAGATCGTGGATGCGCACGATCCAGCGAACCGCAACATGGAGTTATGGCACGAGAGTGTAGAGGAGAACCGTATATTGACGATCGACGAATATGACGCGATGCCTCGGCACATTGCCGATATCTTTGTCAGCCAGTGGATTTCCAAGCAGGCAGACAAGGAGACCGCAAATCATATGGCGTCAATTCTGCGCGATAATGAGAAGCGGATTAAGAAGACGGATTAGATTAGATTCAAATAATAGAGGGAAGGGGGTGATGAAATAAGACTTGAAGATTTTTCAATTCCTGCGAGCAAGTTGGAGGCGCTGTACGCTCGTCAGTTTCTCTACAGTGAGGGCGAGAGCAGTGGGGGGTGCAACCCGTGCATGAACTGGGGGTTTGGGGACGAGTATGCTATTTGCAGGTATGACTGCGGTATTCGTTGCTCCGGGACTTATGAATGCCGGGACCGTGGGGACAGGTGGGACACTGGGATTGTCAAGACTTACAAGACTGGGACCCTTGCGACGTTGAATGCGGATATCGTCGTCACCCTGAATAGGCGTGCTCTCGCCCAATACATACTGCGCCTTCGAATTCTTGAGTACAATTGCGTACCCTCCTTTAGCAAGCTTGAATGGACCTGTCAGAGTGTTTTTCTTGTTAAAGGGTCCCGTACTACGTTGAGGATCTGCCCATGCAGGGAGAATGTAATCACTCATGGCCACGGAGGTGGATCCCACGGTTACATTGATGGTGTTGGCTTGCACGGGGTCACCAACCTCGGCGGCGTAGAGGGTAGAATAATCGGGACCCATCCACCAAACATTCGCAAGAGGGTCTACAAGGAGTTCCATTACCTCGTGGCATACGACGGACGATACTGTGAGGGCTCCTGACAATACGGACCCCTTTGACTGAAGAATAATCTTAACAAACACCTTTCCGTATGGAACATCAGATGAGATGTCGTGGTATCCAAGCGCACCTGCAACGTCGGGGGTATCCAGTATAAACACGCGAACTGGTACGGATGGTGATGTAGCCGTAGTCGTGGAAACATATGACGCAGTCACGGTTGGTATCTTCCAATCTGTACAGAATGGAGGAAGAAATTTGTTGAGTGCGCTTACAAGTGTAGTGCCGTCTCCGTCGGACAACAGCGTACTACGGTTTACAATCGCGATGGATGTGTAGCCTCCAGTGCTCATTTATATAGAACAACTAAAAAATGGATTACGGAACGGAAAACTCTTTACCATAGAACAAGGATGTTGAAACTACTTCCACCCCCTAGGATGCACCTGGGGGCTCGCCAACTTACAGTTCCAGAATTTTGTAATGTAGTCGCGTTGATACGCATAAAGTGGTGGTTGCGCAAGTGCATTCATTCTCAACCTCCTCTTATACTTCCACGAGTGCATCAAGCCATGGTCGGGCCTCTTCGTCATCCATCTGAAGTTCTGCAAATAATGCAGTAGCTTGGATGTATCTTTCTTCAACATCTTCAATCTCTGATATTTTTGACATACGGTTCTGGAGAACCATACTCTTGGGAATAGTCTGTATAAACCGGTCATCGAATCCAGACATGACGTTCAAGAGTCTCGATATGTGTCCTTCGCAACACATCTGATATGACTCTGCACACTCCTGCTGTAGACGCTTAATGAGTTCAACGCGTGTTTCTACATTATCAACTGTCTTGATGTGCGCCCACAAGTGATCGAGGATGCGCTTATACAGCTTATCGCCCGGGACTCGGCACTCATCTTTATCGTACCATAAATGCATGTCAATGTAAATACACTCATCGACGGGACGGCGGGCAAAGAGTTGAGTCCAGCACCCATGGATTTCGATCATTGTTTGTTGATTATTCGGAACTTCAAATAGAAGGATGAGTTCCTGGAGACGGTTCGTCTGCTCGGTTACTGCTCGAGTATGAACACTCTGCGGATCTCGCGCCATCCGGCCAAGTTCACTTATCACGGGTGCCGGGGGAATCGTCAACATAACTGCATCCACTGCATCATGGACGGTGACGTTCTGGTTCATGAGAATACCAATTACATTCCGCATCGCGGGCATGAGCCTGTCTTGACCAATGCCCCGCGCAATAAACGAATTGATGATTGTTATAAAGTGAGTACGGTAGAGCATCCACCAACGACGCCTCTCTGCCCTTCGTAGAGTCGCAGTATGATGGACACGACATTCCGCATGCCCGGGTGCTCGACGAACTGTACAGCGAGTATTTGTCCGCGAAAGGATGTGCGTACACTGGTCCTCTCCCGGGAAATTAAGTCGAATATTGTGTTGCCTGCACATACGGTGTTCGGCCCCCGCCCATGCGCGCTTGCATTGCTCCCCACGTAATGTCCGTGCGACACATTGAGTTGCTGGATCTACCGGCATTGATTGTTCTCTAGAAATTGTGCAGGTTACTTTTCCGTTTTTAGGTATTTAATATCTCGCTGATCGACGTGAAACGGCTCGTCAATGATGGGCATCAGGCATAGATGCGTTACTTCAGCCGTATCTGGCGCACACCGGGCAAGGACAAGCTCGTTCAGGGTTGTTGGAAAGAACTCATAGTATGGAGACGTGCGTGCGAATCCGCGGACAATCATCATAATGTTCAGGAGATCTTGCAGGTTGAGGATGAACATGATATACGATTGATTGTTCACCTGCTCTGCATGCCGGAAGAATCCTACTAGCGCATTCAGTAGCCAGTGTGTCGGTTGAATACCAAACAGTTCTTCAACCGTCTCGCGGAATGCAGTTCGAATAGGTGTCTCACCCTCGAGCGCTTTCCCACCGATTCCACTAATCATTTTCTTGTGAGGTTGATACCCCATAAGAACATGTGTGTCGCTCTTGAAGACGACACCTGCAGACATTGTATGTAAGAGTTGGATGTACCTAAGACGATGCCCCGGGCATGATTGCATCCATAATTGCGCGGGAGACGGTCATAGTAATTGCGGTGGCATAGGATGTCTGCGAGTTCGAAATGTAGGACAAGGTAACCGAACACACGGGACTCCCCGTTGTCAGCATCCCCTGTAGGAACCCCCACACACCATCGGGGACGCAAAAATGAGTGTACACTTTGGTGGCCACGTAGTGTGATGTATATGTCATTAGGAGTGTTCCCGCCAGTTTCGCAACCGCTAATTCAGCCATTGTTACTTATATATCTATTTTTGTCGTTCGTAAAACGCCATAGCTGTTAATTTTGGAGATCGTTGCAATGCCTCGAGTTGTTTCTGCATGCCATTATCTCTCTCTTTAGGTCGGGGTGGTAGCGGGGGTAGAAAGGTACGTATGTGATGAATCAAGGATGAAGGTAGTTGCTGTATCGCGTCGCGCAGGTCCAGGTCCATTCCTTACTCCGCTCACCAGATAAAAGCGTACCGGTCCTGCGAGATGCCCGCGTATATCAAGTCTGGAAGTTCTCGGCACCACGCGTACATTGTCGACATCTCCATGCGAATGTACGTGTCCATGCGATCGATGTTTATATCCGCGTGGATTGACAGGTGGCGAACAACACGCCCTGCAAGTTCTGCTATTTTATTATCAATTGACGCCGTCATGTAGTGCTCGAAATTCTCACGGAATATATCGATAAATGTCCTACGCAGATCGGTCTCTGCGCGGTCTCGAATCCACTCGGCATAGTTTTCTGTATTCGCCAGCATGCCTTCGCGGACGCGGTTCGATAAGATAATAGCCATGAGATTACACTTTTCCTCAAAGTCACCCATCTGTTACTAACTACGGGAGTTTTTCAAATTTTTTAGGGAACGAGATATAAGTGAATGGCGCTCCGACGAAGGGGTTCAGAGAGAGATACTGGTGAACTTGTACGCCAGATATTTGATCCATATTGTTCAACAGGCGTGCGAAACATTCCGAATGCAGTTACAAGTTTCCTTGCAGGGGTAAATATGCTATTGCAGGAATCCCCCAACTATGGGTTGACCGAGGATGCATTCAAGACGACGATTGGATTCGACATGCCGGATCCAGATGGGTATGATCATATTGGATCGGTAGCAGCGTACCGTTGGATGGATGGATCCGGACATGTAGTGGGATATGTAAAAGTAGGAGAGACGTGGTTCCTGGCCGATAATGAGAGCGGAGTTCTAATTCCGCGCACTGGGCCGTTATGTAGAGAAAATCAGTATGTAGACGCACGAAGCGGCACACTGGTTACCGATTCTCGCACAAAGCTTGAGTCGGTTACACATGTCCATGCATCTACCAAAATCACAGAGGGGCATCCCATATATCCAGCCGCTGGCCGAGCGATTGCATCCCAACAAGGGGTAACGTGTGGCCCAGATGCACTGCATAATGTGTTGTTTATAGGGAATCGTGGCCGCCGGATCTTTACAGATGAAGTGATGCAGAAAACTGCATATGCAAGTCCGCCTACAACAGACTATCACACACTGTACGACCGTCTCATCCAGGTGTTCTCGAGTACCAAGCAGACGGTTCCTTCAAAGTACTCGGAACTCATGAAGGCACTCACTCTCATGGTAGCAAGGCAGGCAAGTATAAACACCGTTCCACCGACACTCCTACCGCCCACATTCGTCGATACCACGTGTACAGTGCCTCCCACTGCTGGGCGTCGCAAGTCACTGCGTCGTCGTGGGCGTCATGTCCTTAAGGCACGCACCAATCGTCGAAAGCATCGCTAAAAATATTGGGTACTAACAAATGTCAGTTCGTTCTATGTCTACGGCCGAGCGTGATACCGGTCCGTATGACCTGGATCCCGTTAAAATGCTGGAGGACGAGATTTTTTACATTTCATTCGCCATAAAGGATCCTCGAAACGCAGCAAGTGTAAAGGATCTCAAGAACGATCTTAAGAAACTACAGAAAAAACTAGCCATCGAGAAGAAGAAGGTGGGTGGTAGTCGTCGTCGCCGTACCATGAAGCACAAAAGGGGCGGGCGCAAGACTCTACGCCGTCATCTTTAGATACTCTCCGATATTTGACAGCATTTTAAACAGGTCATCAGTGAACCCGAAATGACAGCCATTGGGCTCTGTTCCCATGGGCACCCGACGACTAGAAGTTGTCCGGGGGTGCACCAGACTGACAATGATTTCCTGTGGGGACAGCTCAATACACTGCGACTCGCGCCCCTTAATGAACGCCTCACCCTCCGCAATCCGCACATCCTCTGGGAATCCGCGCTCCTCCCAGAACGCCTTGGTGTAACACATCGTTGCCTCTGATACCCGCATACACTGTGGCAGACGCATTGGCGGAACATTGACGAATGAGATGTAGTTGGCAATGTCATAGGAAGGCAGGGTGGTGCAGAAGACGGCGCTCTTCTTCGCACGGAGCATCATAGACACTCGGAACAGAATACTGTTCGGGGGATAAATATCATCATCGTCCATGTGGATGATCACTGGGAACTTGGCAGCTTGGGCGCCGAGGTTACGCTTCCACGCGATTGTCTTGCCCGGCATCAAAATGATATGGCGACCAAACGGAACACTGTTGACAAACTCCTCGCAGGTGTCCTTGCCATCATCTAGAACAATCCACTCCAGCTTGTCGCGGGGGTAGCACTGTGAGTCCACACACCCTGCACAGATCTCCATGAACTTCTGTCGGTCGCGAGTGGGTGTGACAATCGTCACACCGGGGAGCTCATCCTCGGGGATGGCCGTCTTGTCAATTGAAAACTCATCCGTAGTGGCATACGACTTCAGCATCGCCTGGGTCGTCTTCACCCATTCATCGTGGCGGGCTACAAAGCGCGCTGCCGTTTGCTCGGACATCGCATTCCTCTCCTTAAAATTCAGGCTCGCATATGTCTTGAGACCCTCTACGACCCCCTCAATATCTGTCTTCGCAATCACACCGAGACATTCGGGATGAGGAACTGTCTTCTCAACTGGGACCCAGATAGGTTCATACTCAAACTCCTGGAACGGCTTAATCTCGTTCAGCATGAGGACACACCCGGCGGAGGCTGCCTCATTGACTGCATGTCCAAACCCCTCGGATCCCGACAGACAGATGGCGAGACCGCACTCTGCGAGAAGTTCATCATACTCCTTCTGCTTGAGAGTGTCTCCGTGCTGAATCACCAACTTCGCGAGTGATTCTGGAACATCAAGGCGCATACGGGTTGAATCGTAGACCACGTGCAGTTCGGGGAGCTTGATCCCCTTCTCGAGGGCAAGCGCGTATGAATCCACAATCAGCTGGGGGTGGCGATAGATGTTCTTCCCGGCAAGGTAGATGGCCTTGTGGAAGTTCTTGATTTCCGGAGGACTCTTGGCGATTGATGTCCATCCAATATACTTGACATTCGGGTGAAGATCTTTGAAGATTTCTACGGCCTCGTGTGTCTTACACCAGATCTCGTCGATACTGTGATAGTATGAAGACCAAGTCTTGTACGTCCACTCGGGGTTCGGGATAAGAATGTTCTTGGCGGCGTATGTGAATAGGGATGGATTCAGAACTTCTAGGAAGACGTTATACTCTGCTTCGGGACACTCGGGCTGCGCTTGTAGGATACGACGAAATGTAACCGTTTCATCAACCGAAAACCAGAGACCCTGTAGGAGATCTGCGTCCTGCGCAAGCCCCGTCTGGTTGCGGTGTGACGAGACGATGTTTACACGCATTGTCTATTTTAGTCTCCTCTGCTTAAATGTGCCTCGGATTTGACGAGGGATCCGACGGGCGGTACGCGCGCGCAGATTGAGAATGTTGAGATACTCTGCACGGGCGAGCGACTGCGTGCAAGGGTGCTTGACGATAGGCCGATCATAAAACCATTCGAGTGGCTGGCCCGTCCATGTCCAGAACTGCGTGGGATCCACACACTCGGGAGCAGTGTCAATATCTGCAACATGTTCGTCCGTAAACTGAATACAGGCATCGCGCAGCTCGCCATATCCGTAATGAATATCAAACAGTTCTGCGCAGTACTGCCCAAAAAATGGCTCTATTTGTTTTGTCATCTGATTCCAAACAACTTTTTCAGTCGGACGAAAGGTGTCCCACGATGGCTCCCATACGAGAATCCCTTGTGGGCATTTTCCATACACGCGGTCTTGAAATTTTAGCATTACTAAGTGTCTACCCTAGAAAAAGGTCTTGAATTCCGCACCCTTGGTTCCAACGATGTGGGGATTGATGGGCCGGCTCATCTGCTCCGGGTAATTGGTGACCTGGTTGCGGTTGTATACGTACATGTTGATGGATCCTACAATGTCATCTACACAGTACGCGAGGACGCGCTCATTGAGATCTGTAATCTCCTTAACCTCGTTTCCAGGGACATTCTGGCTGTACTGTAGATAGTACGAACGCATGATGGTGCGTAGGTCGTCGGGGCGCTGGGCATCAATGACGTGCTTCTTGCCACTCTTCAGCCATACACGGTAGCGGATCTCATCCTGCAGGCCCTGCAGATTCGCATCTGAAAAGAATGCCTGGTTTACCGGTGTAGGTGCATGGATGCGCGTGGTCGCCTGTTGGTTGAATGTTGAACCGTATGCAAGCCGGGGATCGTCGTGGTGCATCTCGAACATGCGGAACGAGTTCGTATTCGCCGTCTCGGGATCCATTAGGTTGGGTACGAGACCCGTGTGCTTCGGTGCACCCGGGATCGCGGTTCCAATGTACACGTTAGCGAGGTCAGTTGAAGGTTTCGGGTAGAGCTCGCCTTTGTTCTCCATATTATTACTTAGTTGGGGATGATTTTCTTGAAGTTTGACATGTTGGGTTCTAGCGTGGACACTGCCAAGGTATAGCAAGCCTGCATGTTCTTGTTCATGATCGGGAGAGGGTAATCTTGGGCCAGTGTACGCGTGGTGCAGAAGCTGGGGGATCCCACTGCAATGCCATACTGTTGGAGACATATTTGCGACAGGTTGTTTACTGCGTTACTGATTGCAACAAACGTGTTGGAAATTCCCGCGAATCCGCCACTTATCTTGGGAACTGCGAAAAAGGACGATCCAACCGACTGAGTGGGCAGGATGTAGTTCACCGGAAAGTCATTCGCGCAGATATCTGTGACCAATACACTGTTTGAGAGCAGGGTGAAGAGTCCCGAGAGAGCTGGAGTCAGCTGTGCATCCGCCAGTATGCGCGTGAGTACTGGGGCGTAAAATTTGATTTCATCACCGACCCGAATATCGCTCTGCGCAAATAGGTTTGTGTCTGTGAACCGGGCGGTCTGCAAAACGTTCTGTGTCACGAAAAACTGGATCTTGCCCGTAGCATAGACAATCATATCCACGACTTGGAGATTATCCAACTGCGACAGCACTGTGCCCCCGCTGTCATACAGTTGAATATTTGCATTGGAAAGCTGAGACATAGGTGGATCAAAGATATACGATTCATTTGAAAACGAGTAGTAGTCTGTGAATTGTGATGGGTATGCTACGCCCCCCGGCTGAGGCATGCGCATATTTTGGGTGAGAACCGAAAAAGACTTTTGGGCAGTGTATGATCCACCAAAGTACTGACCTGGCATGTTCTGAATATTCATGAGGATGTATGGCTTTCCATTCATCGAGTCGGGATACATTATACTGCCTCCATCGAATACCGACGTGTCGTATGGCTGATTTCCACGAATAGGAAGCGTTGCTCGTTGTAGCCGGAGATCGGTAATATTCGAGAGGGGGAGCTGTGTGGAAAAAATGTTGTTGTTGGTCTGTTGCCCGGGATAGGTGTCTATGCCAATGAGACTCCCTTGCGTCTCCCGGGCATTGTATGCCGGGAAGTACGAAATGCGTACATTGGGATCCGTGGGGATGTACGCATCTGGAGAATGGAGTTGGAGGCCATTGCTTGTAACAAACTTCCAGCCATACGTGGGTCGCACAATAGTTCCGGCCAGCAGGCTGATAAAGGATGGAGGAATCGTCTCGTTCGACAGGAACACTTGTGATTTATTATTGGTCACAGATGTCACCTTACCGGTCGACGCCACGTTTGACAGCGCGGTACGCGTGGTCTCGTAAGCAGACAGCGGGATCGTAGGATTGTTGTAGTAGTAGGGAACCTGCGCAGTCAAATTGGATGCCGACGACGCAGCTACCGCACCAAACGAAAAAATGTTTGAGTACGCATCGGGTTGCACCGTCCAGTCGCGAACAGACGTGTCAATAATAACGGTACGCTTCCGCGCAATCATATCTGGCTGATCTTGCACGGGCATCGTCGTGTCATCCGTTGGAATGTCCGCAATCTCGGGGTGTTTCTCGTCTACGCCCGAATGCTTCACCGCCATTGAACGATCTAGAGTAGCCACCTCACCCTGTTCGTTGCGAGTATGCGCAAATGCGATTCGCGGATCGGCTGTACCCGTTCGGATATTGCCGTACTGATCGACATCCTCACTGCCCTTGATTGCTACGAGAGCGGTCGCAGGATCCTCATACTCGCCACGCGCATCGTAATCGGTTTCTTGAAGTATTCGTAGGTAATCGGTATTCATCCGCCGTTGGTTATTATACTACAAGATTACCTAAATCGGCGATCCACAACTCAAACGGAGCTGTCTTATCCATCTCGGAAATCGCCTTGTTCAGCCTATCAAGCTCTGCCTGATGCTTGTCAATATTCTCCTGCGTGATACTGCTGAATGGCAACTTCAGAAGTCCCTCCGTATCATGTAGACCATGCGTCTTCAAGATCTCGCGACATGCGTCCATAGACTTCTTGCGCAAATCGACGACATCATTGCACATGAGTGTCAGGAACTTGACGACTTCGCTATGCCACGGAAGCTTGGCGCGCAGTTCGCGAAGGATGTTCTCGCGACGCTTGCCGTAGAGATCGAGGCGTGCATGCGCGTACTCAACCAGCATCTCGTTAGGAGATGCATACCGCCTGATCTTACCCGTCGGATCAAAGGCGTGCATATTTGTGGTCTTGATCTTCTCGGTGAGACCCAGGAGCTTCTCCATCTGCTGAACCGGAAGCTCATCAAACAGGACAATCTCGAAGCTCACGTCGCAGTCGGTAGATGTGTCTGTGTAATCACGAACCACCTCCTTCTTCTCGCAGTATGCATCGAGCGTCTTCTTAAAGTCGCCAGTCCAGTACCCAACAGGTAGGTCGGTGACCACAACAGTCCTTGCCTTGGGCGCATATGTATACCTTGCAGTGATGGTGAAGTCGCCATCGGTAGCAGGGGCAATCGTACCCTTGAACCCACGAGCCCACGGGGCCAGCGCCTGCTGTGCCAGAACGGCATCGTCACGCCCCCCCTCCAGCCATCGCAAGAGGGCACCCTTGAGAACGGTGGGATCGTACGACGGAATGAATGTCGAGTAGCCAGTGCCAATACCACGCGCACCATTGACGAGGAGCATCGGAAGCACGGGTGCATACCAATCAGGCTCCACGGAGATACCATCGTCATCTCGGTATGCGAGAATCGGGAGGTCATCTGCAGGTACCAGACGCTTCATATACGGCTGGAGATAGGTGAAGATGTATCGAGAGGCGGCCGAGTCCTTGCCACCCTCGAGACGCGTACCGAACTGGCCCTTAGGTACGAGCCACGCCAAATTGTTGGATCCCACAAAGTCCTGAGCCATGCCGATGATCGTCTCATTGAGGGACATCTCACCGTGGTGATATCCCGCATGCTCGGACACATACCCTGCCAGCTGTGCGACCTTGACCTTGGACGTCAGATTACGCTTGAGACAGCCAAACAGAATCTTACGTTGCGACGTCTTCAGTCCGTCCATGACACTCGGGATCGAGCGCTCGAGATTGTAGTATGAGAAGTGGATCAGGTCTCGATGCACAAACTCCTCATACGACAGCGTCCGATCGGCAGTGGGTATGACGATTGCCGAGGGCGAATGGCCCTGAAGCCACACCTTGCGGTCGTCCGCCCTGGACTTGTTGAACGCCAAGTCGATCGACTTGCTACTCTCATCTGGCGTGCACAGGAACCGGGTAATGTTCATGTTCTTGAAATACTCCTGAGCCTCGTCGCGCGTCGACGTACCCAAACCCTTGTAGTACTGAACTGTCCAGCCCGTGCTTGCCCTCTCCTTCCACTGCTCGTATTCGTACTGGGTATAGAAGGTCTGCGTCTCCTTGCCCTTTGTCGCCTTGACAATCGGAGTGGCCATGTATGTGAGGAAGCCCGGCAGAGCAAACAGCTCTGGCCACAGCTCGTGGAACAGATTCACAAGCAGGCCACGAATATGCGACCCGTCGTAATCCTGATCCGTCATAATGAGAATGCGACCGTAACGCAGAGCCTTCGTATCCGCATACACCCTGCCGGACTCCAGTCCCACAATCTTCTTGAGCTCGGCGATCTCCTTCACCAGCTCCACCTTGGATGCCGTCGAGTCCTTCACGTTCATGATCTTGCCCCGCAGAGGGAACACCCCGAAAGACTGACGCTGAGTCTTCGTAAGACCGCTGAGTGCCATTGCCTTAGCTGAATCTCCCTCTGTGAGGATGAGGGTGCACTCTGAGCCACGTGTCGTTCCAGCCCAAGCAGCATCTTCAAGTTTGGGGATGCCGTAGATCTTACTCTGCTTTTTTCCATCTGACTTCTTATTTTCCTTGTCGTCCTTTTCTTTCTGTGAAACGATCAGCGTGTCCACCAACTCCAGTTTCGCCCGCACCTTCTTGAAGAATTCCTCTGGAAGCTTGCATGTGGACCCAAACGCGCTCGACTTTGTCGTGAGCGTCTCCTTGGTCTGTGAATTGAAGGATGGATTCTCGATTTCGGCAGTGACCCACACCGCCAGATTTTCCTTGATAAGTGAAGGCTTGACCTTGATCTTCTTCTTGGTCTCCAGATACTCTGCGATGTTGGACACCACCTGGTTTACAATGTAGTCCACATGCGTCCCGCCCTTTGATGTCCAGATACCGTTGACGAACGATACCTGGAGATGCTTGTCAATCGGTGTGTCGGCAACGGCCACACTCCAGCGCTCACTCGTGTGAACCACAACTGGCGTCGAAACGAACTCCTGTGCATAGACGTTCAAATCACGACACTTGATAGTAATCTTCTCATCGCCGTGCTTCCAGTGGACTTTGACGTCCTTGCCCACTGTCATTGCAAGGTCTGTCGCACGCCGACGGAACACACCCAGCAACTCGGGCGTAATCTCGGTGAGACCAAACCGTGCAAAGTCAGGCGTCCAGGCAACACTTACGTAGGGCTTCGTCTTGCACCCAGTAATCTTGGGAGGCAATACCTTGGTCATATTGTCCTCCCACGTCTGCGCGTACTTCTTCATGCGCGAGGCATCGACCGTCTCGATGGTCAAGCGCTTGCCGAAGATGTTGGCGAGCTTGACACCGTAGCCGTTCTTACCGCCTACCAGCTTCTTCTCCTCCTTGTCGTAGTTCGTGGATGTCAGCAATTCTCCAAACACAAGCTGTGGCACCCACACCTTGTACTCGGGATGCTCCTGAATATCGATACCGTCGCCGTCGTTCTCCACCGTAATCGTCTTGTTGTCTGCAGAAATCTCAATTGTGATGTTCTTGACCATGTGATCTGCCTTGCGCTGGCGACAGCGGACCACGTGATCGTGTGCGTTCACGAGGATCTCGTCAAAGAGCTTGTAGAATCCGGGATTAAAGTTCTTGATGGTCTTGAGCTGGAATGACTCTCCCTCTACAACGTACATCTCCTCTGTGCAGGTTTCGATAGATCCGACGTATGTATCGGGCAGGGATAGAATGTGCTCGCGGTGGGTATGCTTCTTGTATGAACTCATGTTGGTCTGTACCGTTCTCTGTATACTCCAAAAAGTCGTTCCGTTTTACACACACAAATCGCATTTATATAAACTCATGCCTCCTCGAACAAAAAAGAGCAAGAAGGTCTCAGAGGACGCGAATGT
>Ga0136642_1000855_pt1 | contig 14480 bp, 9 predicted proteins | sample LowCatLa1302831Y_FD_115313 | JGI IMG/M metagenome (GOLD analysis project Ga0136642, IMG submission 115313) | Freshwater microbial communities from Lower Cathedral Lake, Yosemite National Park, California, USA - 13028-31Y | ecosystem: Environmental > Aquatic > Freshwater > Lake ... | reverse complement strand
TTAACTATAAGTTTCACTTATACAAATCAGCTTTGTTGATTCGTAAACTATTGTAAATGTGTAAAAATTTATTAATCATTTTTTCTTCGCTATATAATTCCAAATATTTGTCACAATGTTGTCTTGAGTTCTCCATACAGTCTTTTATACTTGTTTCAGAAAGGCAAATATCATCTGAATAAATATGTTTAAAAATCGGATAATTAGAAATACCTATCGGTTTTTTTACGGATAATGCGTAATCTGTAACACTAGACGGATAACCGATACTTTCGTATAAAAACATATTCATATCATTCGAATTCAAAAAACACAATATATCTTCGTTGGTAAAAAATTCATATGTGATCATTAATTGGATATCGGGTTTTTTCATATGACGCAAACAAGCGTCTCGTACCATATTATTATAGTATTCTCGGTTAGGTATAAAATCGGCCAATGGCATTACAAATTTAATAATAGCTTCGTTGTATTGTTCATTGACCAATTTAACAATATTTTCAAATTTTTTATGAGGTTGTCCGAAACCAAAAGACCCAAAAGTAGGAACATCCACTTTTTTATAATGAATAAAATTATGAATCGAGTCTGTAGAAGATGTATGATTTTTTATTATTTCTTCGGCGTTGTGAAATATAGGTCGACCAATGCTAAAATGATTATCACAGTCTTTGAATGTAGGGTCTAGATTGATACGACCATCAAAATAGTCTACATTTGATTCGTGCATAATACCAATGTTTTTTACTGTATTGTTTATTGTATTTTTATTTAACCACGGCATAGTAACTTCATGAAAATTATATATTACGATATCGATATTTTTATATTTATTGAATAATTTTTGGTATTCTTCCAAACAATCTATTTCTTCATAAAAATGGTTCGATTTTTTGGTAGTTGTTAAAATATTAAATAATCTTCTTCCATATTGATAGACGCCACACTGTTGTTTTTTATGGTTCAAAAACAACACATTATATATGGAAGGTGAAGATTGATATTTGGAATTTCCAAAAAAATGTTTATATAATTCAGAAACAAAATTCATTTATGTTAAAAAATAGAATAAATCTTTAATTCCTTTTACATAATAATCGTTCTCGAATTACTTCATGAAATAATACTTCATCTGTTTTAAGAAGATTCATTAATTTTTCATCAACCAAAGATGGATGTACGTACCAATCTTCAAAAGAACTGTAAAGACCATCATTTTTCCAATGGACGTCTCTGAAAATCATAACATAACCGTGTTTGGCAAATATTTCTCGAGAAATATTGCGTGTACTAAAATAATCGCCACGATAATAATCATGTTCAAAAGTAACGGTGGCAAATGTATATTCATTAAATACAGTATCATCTAATTTTTCCAATACATTTAATGTAGAACGATTGTCGACATCCAAATCAATTTGTAAATAATCCATATTTTTTGGATAATTATTTTTGGTTAAAAAATCATGATAATCTATTTTGGATGCATCATTTATAATATAATGTGATTTTGGTCTTGATTCGATATATTTTTGTTCAAAAGAATCGTCATATTCAACCATTAATCCTGTCCAATCATATTCATTATATAACAAACAAGTATTGCTACTAAAGCTGTTAGGACAATTTGCTCCAATTTCTAAATAAACGCCATTTTTTTTATATTTTGTCATTGTTAAAACAAAAATATCTTGAGATGCTTGACTAATAGAATTCATATATATGGTAAAAATAACATTAATCTTTAATTCATTTACTCATAATTACCATTATCAATGTTCTCATCAACAATGTTTCCTATCAATGATTTGATATCATATGTTGGTTTCCAACCAATTTCTAATAATTTTTGCGGATATCCTTGTATATCAATTATTTCTGTGTCGGTTTCTTTCAATGAACCTTCAATAGTTATAATAGGAATATCAGGTACATTAACATCATAGATGTTATTATTATTATTTTGTATATGAATTCCAGAATCCTCAAAAATAGTCATTACAACATCATATATTTTCAAACTATTATACCCACAAATTAAATAATTGGTGCCTTGTTCTTGTTTAATAATACAATGAATTGCTGAAGCAGCGTCTTTTGCATGTAAAATATTTCGAAATGAATCCAAATTTCCTAATTGTAATGTTTGTCTTAATTTATTTATTTTCCACCGCATAACATGTCTGGCTACTTTGTTTAATAAAAATTCACAACTTTTTCTAGGTGATTCTGTCGTAAAAATTATACCATTAAAAAACGGTAATCTATGTGTATTTCGGTAAAAATCGACAGTAGAATGACTAGCAATCTTGGCAATAGAATATGGGTGTTGATGAAACATATTATTATCATCCTCTTTTACAACATATTTAACATGTCCTTTATAAATTTCACTGCTCGATGCGTTAAACAATTTAGTTTTTAAATTATTTTTATGGATTATTTCACAAATTTTTACTGCAACAAGACCATTGATTTTCAATGTATCGAATGGCTGATGAAAAGCTTTTATAGAACTTGATATCCCAGCCAAATGGACTATTACATCTGGTTTAACAGTAAGAATATAAGATTCTAGTAGTTTTGTATTGTTTAAATCAAAATAGGTTTTGATAATGTTTTGCGGTGGGTTTAACATTCGAGGTATTTCAGGCGTTCTATGTCCAATGCCATAATAATTAATTGTATCAAGATGTGTTTCTAAAAAATAGGATGCAATATGTCCTTCACATCCTGTAACCAACACTTTAGGTCTCGTACTAAAAATTTCAAAATGTGGCAAGGGAAAAATAAGTTGTCCCCCATTATATAAATACTCGCTTTCTCTTTCAATAATTTCATCACGAAAATGCCAAGGTAAAACCAATAAATACGCAGGTGGTTTCTTACGCATTTTTTCTTCACCAATAATTTTAATTCCGGTAGTAGTCATTTTACCAATTTTTTTCGGGTTTCTCTCCACAGCATATTTAATTTCTTTATATGTAATATCTGCATATTGTAATAGACAATTACCCTTGGTAGATGCTCCATACAAATAAATTTCTTCACTATTATTATTAACAATGTCGATAAAATTACATAATTTTTCCATTTCATTGTCGCAATTTTGTATAAAATTTCTATATATGTCGGGGTTCATAATGCCCTTCACAGACTCTGTAAATAATATATTTTGAATTAATTCTACACTCTCAACATGTTTTAATGAATCTTTTTTCGCAAAATAAATACGAAAACTACCACCATTACAGTCGTTGAACAATACATCAATAATTTTTAGGTTTGCTTTATCCGCAATTAATTTTATTTGGTGTAATGCGTAATATTCCAAATGTTCATGACAAATAGTATCAAAACTGTTTTGTTCTAACATGGTGACCACATAACTTTGTTCGCAAGTCCAAATTCCATCGTCTTCTAAAATATCGTAAATATCTTTTGCAAACTGTACTGGGTCGGGTAAATCATAAAACATGGAAATTGAAGAAACAATTTTACATTTAGAATTACCATAACGATTTTGAAATATGGCTTTGGTAAAGTAATCTGCAATGAGATTAACATCACCATAATATTCTTGAAATTGTTTTCCAGTAGGGTCTATACCTACGCGTGTGTATTTTTTATCATAGTATTGCAACATTGTTGAATCATTACTACCAATATCAACAATAATATCACCATCAACCAACTCAACCTTGGATAAAATTTCTTCTTGGTAATTTTTGAGATGTGTGCGCATAGTATTACTAATACCCGACCGATAACCATATTCATGTTCATATAATTCTTGTGAAACAATAGTTTGTTTTAATTGTAACAGACCACATTCGGAACACAAAGTCAATACAATAGGAGTTTTTGGTGTCGAAAAATCCATATAATATGGAAATCGTGAAGTGATTACTTGTTCTCCCAAATCAATAACATCTTTCAAATTATTACTATTACAAATTCTACAATTATGAATTATATTATAAACGGACATTTACACCTTATCGTATAACTATTAATATTATTACTTTTATATAATTATTACAATAAATTGATTTCTTTCAAAGAAAATTTCGCAGTGGGAACTATTTTGTCCAAATCGGACATACGAATTTTGTCTTCTGGTGATTCGTTTAATCCAATTAGATGTGGAACATCACGCACAGAATGCGCGATTGACAAATATAGTGACAATGCTCCTATAAATAATTTACAAGACCTTATCGCAGTACATATTTCTGTAAAATTTCTCAAATAACAACATTCAATATTAATTTTATATGTGGATAAAAAATGTTCGTAGTGTTTTTCGGAATTACATATAAACAATATTTTATGTGTTTTATTGTATTTTTCGTAAACTTCCATAAAATCAATGTTCTCAATGGTACCACGATAATCAATTGTATTTATTAATACACAATTTTCCCATTTAGGGTCGTAGGGTACATCTAACCATTTATGTTTTCCCCATTCGATATTGTAAAATTTTTCGAAAGTTTTGGACCAAGGATTACTGTTAAAAAAAACAGGGTCAACTCTCCACGAGCTTAAATTAATATCAAAGGGCTCTTCATTGTTTGTGCAAAAAATATTATTCATAAATTTTTGTCTAGAATACATTGAATATGTGTGAATGTATCTTTGCTTTGAAATAATTTCATATGTATCATGATAAGTTTTTACAGACCCCCAATTAAACATACAAAAATAATCAGTTATGTATAAATAACCTTTGGAACCAGTCCTGTAAAAATTCTCGTTGATAATTGATAATTGATGTACAAAATCACCCAAAGTTCCCGAGGCTATATATTTAATTGGTAAAAATTCATATTTTTTGCGTATTTTATCATCTTGAATTTTATAATCGATTAAATGAATCGTATGTGTGATATAGCCTCCTATATTTTTTAATATTGTTTCATCAATGATTGTAGGACATTTAAAAATTTCTTGTATTTTTTGAATACAGGGCGCCTCGAACAAAACATAATCATATTCTAAAAACAAATAATTAATTTCGGCAATTTTGTCGAGTAATACTTCCTCGTCTTTTACAATAATTTTACAGTATGTTTCAGAATAACTTTTCTGTTCTTTTACATTAGATGAATAAATCATATCAAAAAACTTTTTTAAACGAAATCGTTTTTGATTTAAGGTAAATATGTCGTTTGTGATGTTTGCATAACTTTTACGAGTTTCATCTGTTAATTTATCAAACTCATAATTTTTAACTTTATCTGTTAACAACCAAATTTGTTCATTTATATAGTAAAGTAAACCATAAAAAAAAAATTGGTTTGATACATAACTACTGTGTTTCAACAATGTATTGAATTCTTTACTGGCTTCTTGTTTTTTTTGGGGATTTTTAATGTATTTTTGTTTTAATTCTAAGATGGAAATTTTATCAACTAATTCACCAATAGATACTTCTATTAACATCTTCAGAAGGAACTACAGTATATTTGAACTAGTATACAAATTTTTATATGAAATTTTTTTATAATAATATATTAATAAAAAATAATATAAAAATGTGGTTCATACTATTATTATAATATGCCTCTTGCAATTGGTATTGATTTGGGAACTACAACATCTTGTGTGGGTGTTTGGCAAAATGGCAAAGTTGAGATTATTGCGAATGAATGTGGTAATCGTATTACACCTTCATATGTGTCTTTTACTGCTGACGAGCGTTTAATTGGTGATGCCGCTAAATCCTCTGTTTCAGGCAACCCTTCCAATACTGTATTTGATGCAAAGCGAATGATTGGTAAGAGCTTTAATGACCCTCAAGTTCAGTCTGATATGAAGCATTTTACTTACAATGTTGTTGAAAAGGACAGTAAACCTTTTGCACAGGTTGAATACCGTGGTGAGACCAAGCTTTTTTCACCCGAGGAGATTGGGTCGATGGTTCTGTCAAAGATGAAGGAAATTGCAGAAGCATATCTTGGCGAGTCAGTAACAGATGCTGTAGTCACTGTTCCTGCCTATTTCAATGATTCACAGCGTCAGGCTACCAAGGATGCTGGTGCAATTGCTGGACTGAATGTTTTGAGAATTATTAATGAACCAACTGCGGCGGCTCTTGCATACGGCCTCGATAAACGCAGCACAAAAGAAAAAAATATTTTAATCTTTGATTGCGGAGGTAGTTCTGCCTCCTGTGGTGTAAGCCCACTCATTGAATGTTATTAATCTCTATTCCCTGAATAGAGGTTAATAACATTTGGTGGAATCTGGTGAATTGCTGGAAACTCCTTAAGCTTTTCCTACCACAACGCAGCAGGTGACTGCAATCGTGAAGGTTTGAAAAAGGTAAAAGATTGGACTATCAGCAGCCAAGCAAGTTAGTGATAACTTGAAGGTTCAACGACTAGAAAAAGTAAGATTTTATATTATTATTGTAAAACCTGAAATTTCCACGAGTGCCAGAGTTTAATAAATCCAAAATATAATAATATTATTATCTAAAATGGTGTAAAGATTATTCGCATACATATTATAACATGCGTGAAGAAATAATTAATTCGATAGTTAGTTTGAAAAAAAAATCCACGGATGAGTTCATTGACATTGTAAATAAAAAGTTAGCATTCGAAACAAGTAAGTATTCTTCCAAAAAAGAAGATATATGGCAAGTAATTATCAATGATAATAAATTAAAAAAAACTTCAGAATTTTTAATTACATATCATTGTTTAACTTGTCACAAACAAAATACAGTTTCAAGCACACAATTTCTTCGAAAAGTAAGAAAATGTCAAGCTACTTGTTTTCAATGTCATCTCCAAAATTTAAATACCACACCTAACCATAATTTTCCAAAAAATACTGGAAAAATAAATCCAATTTTATCTCTTAGAGAAATATATGAAAATAGCATACAAAAATTTGATACATATTCAGAAGAATATAAAAATTCCTATTTTTTAAGTCATTTAACCAGTGAAGATTTCGAAAGAATATCTCCAAAAGTAATAAGTTTATGTAATGGTAAATACACCAATTTACAAGATTTAGAATTTTGGAGTATTTATAAAACAAACAATCAAATGTTGTTTTCTTCTGTGGTCTATGATAAAAAAAAGGATATTATATTCAAGGCAAATCAACCTATATTAAAGTGTGATAATTGTGACAGTCATTGGCGTGCAAAAGCACTTGAAGGGTTTAAAAATTGTTATAAAATATTATGTGCTAATTGCAAATTATGTAATCGCACATTTAAAATACGACCCTTCAAAAACATAAACAATGAAACCATAATTTACCAATCAAAATTAGAAAAAAAATTTATTGATTGGTGTCACGATAATAATATTTTATGTAGGAATGGACCAAATATTGAATATGTATTCAAAGATAAATGTAGAACCTATCGTGTAGATTTTCAGATAGAAAATACACTTATAGAAATCAAAGATTTTCATATATGGCATAAAAATCAATTGGAAAATGGTATGTGGAAGGAGAAAATGGATTCTGTAGATAAATTTATTCAAAATACGAATTATGAAAAATATTTATTAATTACACCACAAAATTGGAATGATAATATGAAAATTATTATGGAAATATTAAATAAGATATAGTCTGACCTCATATGAAAGTATGAGAAACAATAATTAAATTTTATTGTATAAACAAATCATGTGGGAACGCATGATGTGTCTGTTTTAACAATTGATGACTCGGTATTTGAAGTCAAAGCAACAGCAGGTGATACTCATTTGGGTGGTGAGGATTTTGATACTAAGTTGGTAGAATTTATGGCTGAGGAATTCAAGCGCAAAAGTAAGAAGGATATTTCAGAAAATAAGCGTGCATTGCGAAGACTTAGAACTGCGTGTGAATCTGCGAAGAGAACCTTATCATCTTCTTCCACAGCAGGTATTGAAATCGACAGCCTTTATGAGGGTGTTGATTTCAATACTACTATCACTCGCGCTAAATTTGAGAACATTTGTGACGAACTCTTTAAAAAGACGATGGTTCCTGTAGACCAAGTGCTTATGGATTCCAAGATTTCCAAGAATGATATTCACGAAGTTGTGTTGGTAGGTGGTAGTACCCGTATTCCCAAAATTCAACAACTTCTTTCAGAATATTTCAACGGTAAGGAACTTTGCAAATCTATTAATCCTGATGAATGTGTGGCATATGGTGCCGCCGTACAAGCTGCGCTTTTGTCTGGTTCGACTGATAGCAAGATTCAAGACCTTCTTCTGTTGGATGTATGTCCGCTCAGTTTGGGTTTAGAAACAGCTGGGGGTGTGATGACCAAGCTTATCAATCGTAATACGACGATTCCTACCAAGAAATCGCAAACTTTTTCGACATATGCTGATAACCAACCTGGGGTGTTGATTCAGGTGTTTGAAGGCGAGCGTGTTTTGACAAAAGATAACACCTTGTTAGGTAAGTTTCAATTGGACGGAATTCCTGCCATGCCTCGTGGTCAACCACAGATTGAGGTAGTATTTGACTTGGATGCCAACGGTATTTTGAATGTTTCTGCCTCTGAAAAATCAACTGGTAAATCCGAAAAGATTACGATTACCAATGATAAAGGCAGATTAAGCGCTGAAGATATTGAACGCATGGTTCAAGAGGCAGAAAAATATAAAGATGATGATAATAAAGTGAAAGAGACAATTGAGGCCAAGAGTAGTTTAGAGAACTACATATATCAGGTGAAGAAGGTTGTCAATGAAGATAACAAGGATAAAATGCCAGAGGAGGATAAGAAATCGGTCAATGACAAATTAGCTGAGATTGACACAAATGTATCTGATATTAAAATGGATACACTCGAAAACTACCGTAAAATGAGAACAGATTTGGAGACAATATTTTCTGATGTCATGACAAAGTTGCATAAAGAACATCCACCAAGTGTTAATCCAAGTGATTTTGCCAATATGAGCACTGAACCTGGTGATATACCCATGCCACCTGGTGGTATTCCCAAGGTTCATGAGGATGTACCTATAGAACCACAAATTGAAGAAGTAGATTAGAAATAAATATATAATCAATAACATATTTAAACATTTTGTAGTAAATATGTTAACAATCCATGTCGATACTAAGTAGAGAACCTCCACAAGAAATACCTGTAGAATATGCTTCTGAATTTACAATGAATTATGAAATACCTATATTAAATTGGTATATAAATAATACACTTGAGACCAGTATAGTGTGGGACGACAAGGTCATGAATGATATGTTAACAAAATCTACATATGAAAATATTATTACAAATGGTGAAAAAATAGATGGATATGGTGCAGCGAAATTAATTATGGTCGGATTACAAAAAATAGATGACCTTCCTAACAAATCTGTCGCTGTTATCGGTTCTCTAGAACCGTGGATTGAATGTATTTGTATAAATAATGGTATCACTGACATCACAACAGTTGAATATAATCCACCTATTTGTACTCATCCTCATTTAAAAATTATGTCTTACGATGATTTTGTGATTTCTGATAAAAAATACGATATAATTATTTCATATTCTTCGATAGAACATTCTGGTCTTGGAAGATACGGTGACCCGATAGACCCAAATGGTGATATAAAAGCAATGGACCAAATGGTTGAAAAATTAAATTCTGATGGTCACATTTTATTGGGAATTCCTATTGGAAAAGATTCCATTGTATGGAATGCACATAGGGTTTATGGTAGAAAAAGATTGAATATATTATTTAAAAATGTTATATTAACAGATTGGATAGGTGAAGTAGACCAAACTTATTTGGATACAGCTGATTATACTGTTTATTGCCCTCAACCATTAATGACACTAAGACATAACCCGAATTTTATTAGTACGAAACGATGGTAATGGAAAATTTCATTATTCTACTACTAATGAAACATTTTGTGTATCTAATATACATAATTCACGAAGACCATTTAAGCTCGGTAAATCTTTATATATTTGATTTCCATTATACTTTAAAAATTCCATTGTATAACCATCAACACAAATTTGTGAATTAGTGTGAATACATATATGCCTTACCCAACCTTCTATATATGCAGAAACATATGAAGGAAAATGTAAAATTAATAAATCCTTATTTACTTTATACTTCATTAAGAATTCACCAAATTTTTCTATTGTTCTGTCTAAATATTCAGATGTATACTTATCATTTGTATCTTTTAAAAATGAAAATGGTGTTGATGTTTCTTGAACGATGGGGAAATCGTCAGAAGATGGAGCGAATGTTCCAGAATAATCTAACCATATTCCACTATACATTGATGTACGCTTACTATCAAACTTATTTATTTTTTGCCTTCTATAAAAAACAGTACCTTTTGGGATTATTGATATCTTAGGAAGTGTATAATCTAAATCATCTACTAATGCATCTGAATCTAGGGTTTTTATAAATATTAGAACTTCAGATAAAGTTGAAAAATTTTTAGAGAATTTTTTGTTTATATATGATATTAAATCGTCTAAAATTTTTTTTTCAAAATCGTACAAATTATTTGCACCTAATAATCTATCATTATCAATAAAATCTGTATCAGTATCATTCCACCCTCCAATTAATATTTTAGTACTTTGTTTCTTTGTTTTTCTTTGTTTCTTTATTTTTCTTTGTTTCTTTGTTTTTCTTTGTTTCTTTATTTTTCTTTGTTTTTTAGTTTCTTTGTTTTTAATCATATATAATAATATTTCTTATATATTTTGTTCGGGGAGCGTTTCTCTAAAATGAAATAGTTATATACTTATTTTATTTGAATAATGTTGTGAAATATCTGGTTCAGCAATATCGTAGGTAATGTTTTGCATATAGTCATTGAAATTAAAAATTCTTAGATCAGAAAAATTTTCAGATTTTATAAATGATTCTAACAGGAGAACTTCGTCATCATTTATTTTGTATTCAATGTTGGTTAAATTTAAATAATAAACAGGTTCTAAAATAAATGAACGAATGCGACTAAAACGCAAGAGTTCGTCGGATAGTTTTCCATAATACAATATTTCATTGTCCATACCCATAACTAAATTTTTTCTAGGAATACTCATTTGACATTTACCACTAGTATTCGATGAACATACATCATATATATCACATTTTTTACATTGTATATAATTATTGAAATGTTCGTTATTTGATAAGTAATCAATGCTTTCTTCATTTAATTCTTTAAAAATAATAGAATCATCAACTAATTGTTTTAATATTTTCTCTATTTTAAATAATTTTTGTTTGTATGAAAATGCCAAATTTTCCAACATGTCTATGATTCGATGTTTTATATGTCGATTTTCATAATATCCCAAAAGGTTTCTTACAGTTGACCTGAATATACGATAAAATTTACTTTCCAGACGAATATTTCGTATCATTTTTTTTCGTTTATTATCATAATTCGTATCTGTAGTGATTAATTTATCAGCTTCAATAAAATCCATCGCTTTTATTGTAGTTAATTCGTCTGTACTCAATTCATCGAATGTTTCTAATGTATTTTCAATTGATGGTGATATACGAACATATTGATTCGATTGTGTCAAGATACCTACAATCAAATCGTCATCTACCACCTTTATTTTTGGTAAACATTTAATTTGTCCGTTTGTTTTTGAATGAAGCGAAGTAAGCTCTTTGATGGTTAATTCCAAAGTATTCCAATCTTTAATTTTATCAATTAATATCTGTTCATAATTATCAACAGATGATGATGGAGAACAAGGCACATAAAATCGTTCGCTTAATTCAGTAGCAGAAACCACAAATCCTATATTCTTGGTTTGATAATTAATCACCTGATGATAAATAATGTAGTTGTATTTTTTCAATACTTCTATTATTTCTTCTGCAAAAATATTCTTTTTAAATTGATACAATTTTGGCAAGCTATTCAATGGTTTACAACTCGTTGATATTAATTCAATCGAATTCAGTATATTTCGTATTGTTTCATTTTTCGATTTTACACTGAATAATTTGGAATTATGATGTTTGCTGTTTCGTAATTCATACAAATAAATCGGTTCATAATAATCATCTTGTTTCAATAAAATCAGCGTATTTTTACTTGGATTAAATGCGATTTTAGAATAAGCACTAGTCGGACACATAAATTCTACAGCATCATTTCTGACGATTTTTATAATAGCTAAATTCAAGCCATCTGAAATTAATTTTGGATTTGGGTGCGAAATAATATCCCACATATAAGTATGGTCGATATATGATTTTTCATCTTGAATATATTTCAAGAAATTTTCATAAGACATTATAGTTTCTTTCAACAGATTCAGTTCTTCCTGATTAGAAAGGTTGATTTCCTTATAAAATTTTGTTTTGGAATATTTTTTTATATGTATTTTTTCCAATGAATTATTGTGTTCTTTTCTAAAAATAGAAAATAGAGAACCATTATGATATTGAACAAACATATCTAATGTTATCGAATTTGCAATTATTTTTTGCATTTCTGAAATTGTTGGTGTTAATTTTAATTCTTTATCGTAAGCGTAAATATCTGCAAAACACGCCAAAAAAGAATGATTCTCACTTTGTTCTACACCAAATCGGAGAACACACGGTGTATTTGGTTGTATCAAAGCCGAATTTTCTTTTGATATACATTCATTGTTATTGGTTTTAAAGAATTTTTGTAAAGGCAATGGCAGAAATCCCCATCTATGTTGGGGAATAGGATAACTGTTTGCACTTATAACATAATTATTAATTCGTTTTATTTTTTCTACCGTTTCTGTTTCTATTTTTTGAAACTTTTTAAAACAACACGGTAAATCAAATTCTGGATGTTTTCCTTTTTGTAGACCTGGGTAATGTGTTATATAATTTCCTTTTTCGTCCATATGTTCTTTCGGGGCATTGAATTCGTAAATGAATGAACCTTTGGGAATTGTTTTTGCTTTTGCTGGTATGATAGCTTTTGGATTCGTTTTGATAATCTCCTCCACCTCCGCTTCTGTAAGACTCGTGTTGTCTTTGAACGACCAGTATCTCGGACAAATATACCAATTCTTTTTTTCTGGATTTGAACCGTAGTGAATAGCTGTACTATAAGAACCTGGATGATTTGCATCTATTGCTTCTTTTTCTGCGTTTGTTAAAATAATTGGTTGTCGCAATGCTGCTGGTGGGCATGTTTTTGAATAAGGATTATATTTTCCCTGTTCACTTTTCAAAATAAGTGCTTGGTCTAATTTCTCTATTTTATCTTGAAAAGGGTTCGGATTTTTTAGTGATTTACCTTCTATATTCGCTTCGATTTGTTCATTCAAATCCGCACCGCTACGCGGTGCTGCCTTGAATTCTCCAGATTCGTCATCTCTACCATTTCCGCCACCAAATTCATCATCCAAATCCATACCAAACAAAACATCATCTTCATCCTCTTCACCATCTTCACCTTTTTCAATATTTTTTTTAACAATTATATCGATTTCAGAATCGTTGATTGGTGCTTCTGTTTCAAAAAAATCATCATTCGTTTCAGAAAATAGTACTGGTTTTACAATTTTATTTACATTTTCTTCATTTGAGAACACAACTGTTTCTATTTTACTTTTATCCACATTTTTATAGTCTATTGTCTTTTTACATAATGATTGTAATTTTTCGATAGGAGAACTTGTATCTGGTGCCTGATACATACGCATTATGCTATCCAAATAAATAGTTAATACATCAATATATTTTATGGATTTAATTTCTTCAACAAGAATTGTTACCTTATTTTCAATTGGAAGTAATTTTATATATACTGGAAATCCATTGTTTTCTAATAATTTTCCTTGTAATACAGTGTGTTCACCGAAAAAACGGACAACATGTTCTCTTGCTTCTTCTTCCGATAGTTGCATTTGCTTTGTTAATTCGTTTATCACATAATCGACATCATGTGTTTTATTATATTCGTTGTGAATAGTCAGAGTAATTGCGTCCATTTCTTGATAATTTTCTACACGCTTAAATCTTAATAAAGCTCCTTTTTCCGAGGTCAAATCCGTATTTTCTAATAAAAAAATGCTACTTATACATCCTTTATATTTGTTCAAATCTATTTTTTTTGTAATATTCATCTCATAATAATAATTTATGGATTCGACATCGATATTATCATCATTCAATGTAGTTACATTTTTTATTTTGTATCCAGTTTCATAAAGTGAGCTATTTAAATTGTCTAGAATTGGATTCAAGAAATTTTGTAATAATATTTCTAGAGTTGGTTTCTTTTCTTCAAAACGACTGTCATAAAGTGGTAATGGATTTTGCAAATTTGAATGAATGTAAATTTTTCCATCTTTGTGAAAATTCATATATAATTCAATAGGGTTTCCTTGAAATTCGTCACGAATATATAATGATATTTGTCCTGATTTTCCGAGTTCTCGAGATAAACGAAAAATTTCTGAATTTTTTAAAAAGGGTATTTTT
>Ga0136642_1000854_pt1 | contig 14502 bp, 3 predicted proteins | sample LowCatLa1302831Y_FD_115313 | JGI IMG/M metagenome (GOLD analysis project Ga0136642, IMG submission 115313) | Freshwater microbial communities from Lower Cathedral Lake, Yosemite National Park, California, USA - 13028-31Y | ecosystem: Environmental > Aquatic > Freshwater > Lake ... | reverse complement strand
TACTGGTGAATTAAAATAGTTGGCAATAGGCACAGTTGTACTAGCTGACACATAGTTTGACGCCACATATGTACCGGCTGGTATGCCAGTTCCTGTGATAAACTGTCCTGCTGAAATACCTGTCGCGCTGGATACTATAAAACTGCTTGTACCCACACCACCACCGCTACTGAATGTAGTGGCAGCTGCCGCGCTAGCACTGCTAGACACTTGATTAACGATGTACATGCCGTTGATACCAGATCCTGTCAATAGAGTTCCTGGTGCCACTGCACTGGTTTGAGTGCTTACTGTTAGTGTTGTGCCACTTATGCTGCCAGTGATAGTGTTCACTGTGGAGTTGGCACTGCCATTGGAGAACCAATAGATAACATCAGCCACACGAGCTGAAGCAAATGCAGCCGGTGCCGCTCCAGCATCCGATCCAGTTGTTTGAGTCACGCTGTTGCCTGCGGTTGCAGACACGTTTTGATTTCTCACAATCTGTCCCACAATGGCTTGCAAACGTTGGAACGATGCAAGATATGCGGGTTGACTGGCTGTTGGCACTTGTGCAATGTTCAAACTGTAGTATGAACTGCCGTTGATTATGCTTTGATTGTTGCAACCATAAGCCATGTCATACTGCAAGCCGTCCAGTATGTATTGAATCTGTAGCAAATACAGTTGCTGACCTGCTACACCCAATCCGGACCAAATGGCACTGTAGTTGGTGTTGAAATAGGCTGCCAATTCAGCTTTGATAAACGCATAGTTGCTGGTAAGTTGTGTAACGCCTGTACTATGTCCTGGCAAAAATGCTGTGTTGTAACCTGTTACTGGTGTGATACTGATTGCAGGAACTTGTGACAATCCGTTGTAAATCATGTTGTTGATGCTGGATGTGAATGTATTGATAGTATTCACTGCTGTAGCACTGCCCACATCAGCTACTGCTAGCTGAGTATTTTGACCGCTCACAAAAGGTGAACCTGAACTGGCTGCTGTGGTAGCGTTGGCATAACTCACTGTGGTTGTGGTACATGCTGTTACTGCATAACTGCCGTTGTAACCAGCGGCTGTGCTTGTGAATCCAGTCACTGTGACATATTGTCCTACACTAAATGGCGATGTGGTTTGTGCTGTGAATGTCAATGTAGCTGTGCCGCCAGCACCACTTGCGGCTGTTACAGCAAGATACTGAGTGCTACTACTTGATCCTGACACAACACTGTTTTGCAACAAATTAGGCAGTTGAGTTTGGATACGAGTAAGAGCCGCAATGGTTTTTGGCTTATCGTTTACAAGGGTAAGTGTGGCTACAGCTGGCTGAATAGTTGATGAACGCAATTCATCACCAAATACCACAGTGTAAGATGGCACAACTATGGGTAATACTTCATTGTAGGTGCCTGTTTTTACACTGATTGTGGTTGTGGCATTTGCCAAGATGCCAGTTATGGCTGTCGTATTGCCCACACTCAATGGTGTTGTAACTAATCCAATCAGCGTGGCTATTCTTGTGGTGGCTGCAGTTTCAGCCACATAAGTGGTATTGATCTGTTGAACTGCTCTTGTGTAGTTCACAGTTCCACCACTCACAAAGCTGGCAGTTGTTGTAGCCGCATAGCTCACTGTGGTGGTTGTGCTACTCAAAATCGCATAGGTTCCGTTGTATGCTGAAGGATTCATGCCAGCCACAGTGATCAAACTACCCACGGCATAGGCATAACTCTGAGCGGCAAATGTTATTGTTGCTACCGCCCCAGTGCCACTTGCACCAGTAATTGTTACAGCTGGGCTAATAGTTGTTTGATAGTTGGTGCTTGGCGCTGTGTTTGCTGATATGTTTGTGGTGATCAGTGTGTTCAAATAATTGAGAGATTTTACAAACGGAGCAATATCATATGCTGCCACGCCAGATACATAGCCTGTGCCAGCAGTTGTAAAATATGTCAATGCATTTGAAATAGTTTTGCTGTTGCCGCCGTGTGTGATATCAAATATAAGGCCGTCAACTACAAGTCCTGTATCTCTTTCAGTTTTGCTCTGGCTGTAAACATATTGACCTAGATTCGCTGTTGCTGTGGTACTGAGCGTAACAGCAGTCTGAGCACCTGACGTGCTGGGAATTGTGGCCACTTGAAAGTTGGATGCTGTGATACTGGAACCAATAACATAATAAGTGACGCCTGCTGTTAAACCACCTGCTGTTACAGCAAAAACTACTGGCATGTTGGAATATAGATTGGTAGTGGCTGTTTGAGCTATGGTGCTTGATCCGCCCACTGTAATCACATTGGTAGATGCTGTGGTAGCAGTGATGTTGAATGTGTAGTTGAAAAGCACAAAATTGTTCACTTCTTTCAACAAAAATTGTTTGTTGATCTGTATCAAGTTGCCCAAATTTGTGTTCAAATAACCATTTTCCACTTGACTGCATGCGTATTGAATAGTTTTCCATGGTTTGTCTAGTGTGGTTCCTTGGCTATTTGCTAAAGTGTCCACTCCAGTTGCACTGGACACATACACAATATTGCTGATCTGTCCATAATAGGCCCAACTTGGTGCTTGTGAATTTACACGCAACACTTGGCCATCTGTACCAATTGGAAGTCTGGTTGGACCAGTTGATCCGTAGTAGAACAAATCTCCCGTAACTGTTAGCACAGCAGATTCATTGCCTGCTGCCAACAAGTTCCAGTATGTTCCAGTTGTGTCTGCATCTGGTCTTACGCCACTTGCGCTCACGTGGCCTGAAACACAAATATAACTGTTTGATCCAAAATACACAACATCACCCAGCACATATGTAACACCAGTAGCCCATGTCACGCTGTATCCCACAAATGTAAATGTGGTAATTGCGCCGGTGCTTACACCTGTAATGGTAATGGTAATGTCATTGGCTGGACTTAGACCGCCCAAACTTGAGCCAAGGATCTTGATTGTGTTGCTTCCACCCGATGCACTATAACCAGAACCACCAGCATTCAGCGTTACACTGTAAGTAGTTTTACTGGCAGTAACGTTGAATGTTGCACTTGAACCAGTGCCAGTCACATTGGTTGCTGACACTGCTGTATATGTGCCTGTGGTGGGCTTGTAGTTTACCCCAGAATTCAATCTTGACCAGTAGGTGGCAAACGGTGGCTGACTTTGAGTTGTTGTTGTAACTGACTGTCCGGTTGTTGTTGAAAGCGTTACTGGAATGCCGCTGCCAGAAATTGTGGACACTTGGAATGTTGAGGCAGTGATACTTGAGCCTATAACATAATATGTTTGACCAGCAGTGAGCCCACCAAATGTTGTTCCAAATACCACTGGCAAGTTGGCCACAAGAGCTGTGGTTGTGGCACTGAGTGTGATAATGTTTGTGGTCACAGTCGTGGCTGTGGCTGTGAGTACATTTTGAGTGTTGTCAGCCAAGGCAAGATAAGTGTATCCGCCCTGATTTACCACATGCCCAATTTTGTAACTGGTTACACCAGACCATGCACCTTGATAACTGAAGCCACTGGTGAACAAGGTCCAATATGTGTTAGCAGTTGAAGGATTTTGATTGCTGGCTATTTGAGCGGCCACATATAAATTTCCGCCATAAGTAACTATGTCGCCAATTACATAAGTTGTCACACTTGACCATGCATTGCTACCACCAGGAACATATTGCAAACCATTTACAAATGTTGCAAAATTAGCAGTGGCAAAAGTAGCAGTTGAATTGTGTGCTGTGGTACAAATAAACAAACTTGCGCCATATTTTACAATGTCATTTAATCTGTAGTGAACGCTACTGCCGCTCCATGTGCCTTGATAACTCAAGCCTGGATTGAATGTTGACCATTTGGCTTGATCCTGTTCCAGTCCCACAGCAGTTGTGCTAGCCGACACATGTGCGGTTGTTGCAATGTAAGTGTAGCCGCCATAGGTAACTAGATCATTAGCTTTAAATCTTGTGTTCACAGTCCATGAACCAAGATAGTTAATACTTGTGGCAAATGCAGTCCATTTGGCTTGATCCTGTTCTAGACCAAGCTGACTTGCTCCAGCCACTGTGCCCAACACAGATACGGAGTATGTGCCGGTTAGCGCAAAGGTAACTTGGGTTGTTGTGCATGACACTACTGTAAAAGTTGTGTTCACTGTATTAACTGTGCCAGAAGTTTGTGTTGGTGTAAATCCTGCTAAGGTTATGGTTGCACCAACTAAGAATGGCTGCACCACTTGTGATGCATAAGTTAGGGTAGCTGTGCCTGCGCTAACTGTGAATCCAGTTGCAGTCAATGTTGCTGTAGCGCTGGTACTGGAGTGTGCGGTCACTGCTTGATAAACAATGCCGCCATACAGCACTTGATCGCCCAACTGATAATAGGTAGTATTTGCCCATGTGCCTGTCCAGCGTGTGCCGTCTGCAACCAGGCTCCAATAACCGGAAGCTAGATCAGTTGCAAATATTGCTGACGATGTGTTGCTAGTGGTGCAAATATAAGTTTTTCCGCCGACTGTTATGACGTCGTCTACCACATAGGCATTGCTAGAAGCCCATGCTCCTTGATAAACAAACTTAATTCTACCTAATTTATATTCTGCCATTTTTTATTCCTCTGGTCTAATGATATTTATCTTATTGTATTAACGAGCGATGTGAACCGTTGCGTATGAAGAAATTCAACGCTACCATGTTTCCATCTACTCCGTTAGCATTTACGTAAACTTTACTGAGCATGTTTACTGCGGATCCCGACTGCCCGTTTGGTATGCTTGATCTAATAAAATTTGGGCCTCCTATCACAACTGTTCCAGCTGTAATTTGTCCAGTAAATGTATTTGCACCACCCTGACTCAAACGACTTGATAGATAAGATCTTATTGCTCTCTGAGTTGGTATAACAGCATCGCTGTTGGCCGTGAATGAACTGTCTGTGCTGAATTGACTGATCAATACACTGGATGATCCTAGGGCAATACCGCCTAAGGACAAACTGCTTAGGCCACCCAACCCAAATTGGCTTGCACTCAGTGTGATTATACCCGTTGCCTGTTGCACTCCAAACAAGTTGCCCACTTTGAAGTTGCCGTCTTGGTCCGTGCTGGTCACAAACACACGACCAAAGTTTACTTCAACAAATTGATTGTTGAGATAACTGCCATAGCCCGCTAATGGTATAGGGTTTGGATAGTTGGATTCTATCAAATCACCAAATCCAATATTTAAAAAGTCATGATTGGTTAGCCTACACTGACTGTACTTGACACGTATTTGTACTGCGATTCCGTTGGCAGGACTTTGCGTTATGGTTAAAGCCGGACTGATGGCAACGTTCACCTGTAGATTAGGCACTGTGGTTCCGTACACCGCTGATGCACTGGTAACTTTGTACACAGTATTGTTGCCCGTGATGGTCAAGTTTGCGCCAGGACTTGGAAGGGCTGTGATATTGTTTAGAATTATTGAAAAACCAGTTTGGAAAGTGTCTGCAAATCCATTACCAGTAACTAGCACAGAAGTTGTTGTGCTGTTGTATCCTGATCCTTTATTGTAAAAAGTTGGATTGCCTAATACTCCGTTGGCCACTCGTGGTGTTTGTGTTGCAAGACTGGTAACATTGGGATCTGTAATTGACACCGTGGGCAAACTTGCCACTCCGTTTATGCCTGTTGTGTAGCCTGAACCAGGTTCGAATATGCTTATGCTTGCCAAAGAATTTGACGTGATACTGACTCTGCCCTTTGTTCGTATGCCAGCACTGATCAAACTGCCAGTGTTAGTGCCTGCCAGTGTGGCAAAGATGCCTTGGTATGATGCGTTGGCACCAAATGCCACGGCACTGTATGCATCTGCGGTCACTGTTCTTGATCCCCAATCAAGACCGTTTTCACTCACGTATGCTGTGCTTGAACCTGAGGCAACAGCCAAGAAGATACCTTGACCATATGCCAGCTGTGTACCAAATGCCGTAATGGGAGATTGCAACCAGTTGATGCCATCAAAACTGTAAAGAGGGGGTTGAGCGGAAAAACTAGATATTGCCACAAATCTTCCGTTGCCAAACGTCACACTGCTCCAAACAGCTGATGCAGGTAGTGAAATGTTTAACCATGTAGCGCCAAAGTTTACACTGTAGGCACCAGTATTGGTGCCGCTGGCCAAGGTTACAAAAACCGTGCTGGATGTGCCTGCTACTTGTGTGATACCAACTGCTAGATTGGTCCATGTACTTGCACTTGGTAATGTGGCACCGGTGAACGAAACTGCGCCGCGTACAAAATTGGTAGCGTAAGCTGCCACATTGTAGCCGGATGCTATTGCCACAAACACACCGTTGGAATACACTAAGCTACTCCATGGCACATTGCTTGGCATTGTGAAAGTTCTCCAACCCAGTCCTCTGCTGTTAGAGTATATGCCAGTAGCATTTGAACTGTTGAGGGCAACAAAATAACCATTTCCGTAGGCCACCGTACTCCATGTAGTAGCCAGTGGTAACGTAGCCGCTGTCCATGTGGAACCTGTAGTGCTGTAAGCGGAAGTATTTCCACTACTTGGCACAGCCACCCAAACACCAGCACCGTATGCCATAGAGGACCATGTGGCGCCGCCTGTCAAAGTTGGAACAACAGAAGCTACTGATTGGTAAAATCCAGGCGCTGTAAATGCCAACCTCGGTTCAATAAAATACACCGTAGTTGAGTCTAAACTTGGTACTATAGGAGTTGCAGGTGTAACATGATCAAAACCAACCTGTGCCATGGTCATGGAACCAGTTTTTGTTAGCAAAGCAACTGGAGTTCCTCCGTTAACAGTTGTCTGAGTTGCAATTTGGAATGTTCCAAATAGTCCTGGTGTAATTATGTTGTTGATATAATAAATTTGACCAGCTACTACTCCTCCAAACAAACTGGTGCTGAACTGTCCGTTCATGGATCCTAATCCCAATGAGAGAGCAACTTTCTTGCTGGCAGAAGTTGCTGTCATAGAGCCTGTGGTGTTTGACAGTGTGAGTGATGCTGGACAGGTTCTAGCCACCATGGATCCCGTAGCTGAAGTCAGTCCAAAAGCGCCGCCACCTATGGATTGACTGATTGTAAATGTTGTAGCCGAGTTCACAGTCAACACATAGTAAACTGTTTCAGATTGCAATTGTCCAAATGTTGTGCCAGAGAATATTATGGCTTGACCTACCACAAATCCCGCTGTGCCTGGAGTGGCTGAACTGCATGTGATTTGATTGGTCAAGCCGTCCGTTGAAACAACAGCCTGTTGTATTATGGAACTAGCAATGGTGAAATTGTTTACGTCAATAATGGAACTGATCCAATATTCCACACCATCAGTAACGCCGGATCCTGAAATTACCGGAGCTGTAAACACAATTGGATTTAGTAACACTAGGGGTCCTGTACTAGTACAGGTCAAGGAGTTATTAGAGGAATTAGTCGCTGTAATAGTGGTATTAGTGATACTTGCAGATATGGTGAAATTACCGGAATCTATTATATCGCAAATGTAATATGTGTTACCTACTGTGATACCGCCCAATGCTGATCCGGTAAATTGTATAGGAAGATTGGGAAGCATGTTGACAGTGCTGGCTTGCAAGTAGCTGTTGCCTGCTGTAAAGTTCAAAGTCATAGAGCCTGAAGCTGAATTCAACTGCTGAGCAGAACCAAATAGAGTGGAAGTTACCTGTATGGTTGTGCTGTCAAATATAGCTGATACAAAATAAGTAAATCCCGCTGTAATGGAACCAAATGTTGTGCCAGAGAAAATCATTGGCATGTTCACATACATTCCAGACGTGCTGGCCACTGTGATTCTATTGATTGTTCCACCTTGTGTTGTGGTTGCTGTTGTTTGAGCCAGTGATGTAGATGTAACAGTGCTTGAATAATAAGTAGGTGTAAACATTACCGGCATGTCTACGTAGAAATTTGTGGTAGACACTGATACACCACCTACACCAATGGTTAAAGCATTTGTTATGGAACTTGAACTTGAAATTGCGGGAGATGCAAATGCTTCTCTCAAGATTATTGCCTGCTTCAAGGATGCATTGTAGTAGCCAATGTATCCATATTGACCAGCACCTGTTCCGCTGTTGACAAACAGTCGCATGCCAATGTAATTGCCAGACGTGTTGATATCAGAAGTTGACAGAGTAACATATTGATTGGTTCCTCCCTGTGCCTGGTTGCTGGCTGTGAGGTAGCCGGATCCGCCAGTATATACCACAGTTTGAAATACTCCACCTGATCTAGTTTCATCTCCTATCAAACTGGCTTTGGTGCCTGTACCTGTAATGTTGTAGTTTGCATAGGCTGTAAACTGAATATCCTGAGTTTCTAAATAAAAACCAGGAGCATAACTTCCCAAATAACTTTCTACCGCTGTGCCGTCATTTGCTGAGCCAATTATAAAAGTAGGCCCTCCCAATGCTGTAATGCCAGCTGTGGTCACCTGGTACACATTTCCACGGAATGTCAAATACGAATTAGTGATAACTGTGGTTGATGCGGTCCATGGTGTAGTTGTTATAACATTGATTGGCAAACGTGATTGCTCTACCTGTGCCGCATAAAAATAATTGTACAAGCCGGCTGCGCCGTTGAAGCCTTTAGGATATAATCTAAATTGCCCGTTGGTGTTCAATCCACTTGCATCGTACGTGGTAAACCAAATTCTATACCATCCTGGACTGGTGGTAACCTGCGCACCATATTGAGTAGGTATGTAGCCACCGCCTGTTGAACTGGGTGTCACAATGCCTGTGGCAAAATTGTAATTAATTGCGCTGGTCATGGTTGTGCTACCAGAAAATGTCAACTGCAAATCAAATTGAGTGCCACTGCCCTGATAAGCATAAATGCTGGCAGTGTAAGGCATAGCATTGCCCACGGGCACAACGCCTGCCACAACCACGCTGGCTATGGAACTGCCAGAAACAGTGTTTACTGTTATCAAACAATTATTGGTTGGTGTGACTCCGCCCAACACTAGACCAGCTATGTACAAATTGTCGCCAACTGAATATCCAGATCCACCGCTTACAATGGTCACTGAATAAGTGGTGGCGCTTATGATCACATTGGCAGTTGCGCCAATACCTACTCCGGTACTGGTTGAAATATTCAAACCAGTGTATGTGGCACCTTTGGCACTTACTGTGAAATTTTGATAAACAAACGCAGTGCCTGGACTGGAAGTACCAATCATGTACCATGCTTCTGTATTGCCTGTGGGAGCTGTGAACACTTTGTCAAAGGTAATGTTGCTGTCATTTACCCAACTGTTTCCGGTAAAATTATTACTGCCCTTGAGCAAATTGGTGGTAGGCACAACATAATTGGAACCAGCATTGCTGTAGTTCAGTTTGACAATCTGTGCAGTCACTCCCAAACTGCTTTGCACTCCAGCTTGACTCTGCAATGACTGATTGTAAACCACTCCACTGATTGGAGTTTCTGTAACATCGAATCCCTGTGATATTACTCCGTAGTAGCCGTATGAACTGTTGCCGTTGGCGGCTCTTATTCTGCCGCCCGCTTCTGCGAAATATCCTGTGTAACCATAGTAGTTGAACACACTGATACACTCGGTCTTAGCGTCGGGGCCAGTACACCATACTCCTATACCGTCTTGGATGACCTGTGTGTAGTCGTTGGCAACCATACTCTTGTTGCCACCGTTGTGTAGAGTGCCGTCAATTTTTAACCCTGAGGCAAATTGTCCAAATGTTGTGACGTTTTGCACATATGGGCTTTTTGCAATTATCCATGTTTTGGTATCATTTGGTCCTAGACCTGGATCCAAACTGGCATAGGCGCCACCACTAGGGCGTTGTACTGTAAACGCATCTTGTGCAAGATATGTTCCATTCAATCCTGCCAGTGTCATGTTTCTCAAACTGGTTCCGTTTCTCATCAAAAACATGTTCTGTACCTGATCGCCTGCTATCATAGAGCAACTGATACTGCCTGTAGCAATAGTAACAGGCGAGCCCACTGACGTCAATGACACGTTGGCATTTGACACTGTGGCATTTGCACTAATTGTGATATAGTTAAAGGAAACATTGTAGCCCGGAGCTGTGCCTGGGAACACACCTGTAATTGTCGTGCCCACAGGAATACCCGAACCTGTAATTGTGTTTCCCACTGCTAAGTTTATTACACTGCTAACATCAGTAATTGTGTTGCTTAGATTGGTTAATGTGCCTGTGATAGTTGTGGTAGGAGTATTAACCAATCCAAAAGTGTTGCCACTAATGGTATTGCCATTGATATAGTAAGTTTGACCAGCTGTTAGTCCACCAGCTACAACAATAGGAGTAAGTGGAACTGCGGTTACACTTGTGACAAACTGCACTGGCATTGAATCAGCAATAGTTGATCCGCTTGCACTTGTTATACTTGCTATAGTCACAAGATTGTTAGCAGTGGATGTCACTGTGGCGTTGATTGATATTCTTGGCAGTACTGATACGCTTCGTAGGTCATCACCCATAATGCTACAGTTAGCTGGAATAACAATAGGAAGAGTTTCAAAATATGTGCCAGTTTTTACCACAATGGTGATTGATTTGCCTTGATTGGCTGCGGGCAACTGAAGGGTGCTGATATTGGTCAGAGCAGAAATAATATAGTTCAACAGGGTTGCGGCCGTGGAGCTGGTGTTTGCTTCTGCCGTTGGCAAGCCCGTGGTCTGATATTGTCTGTATGTGGAACTGGAATTGTTAATAACCTGATAGTTGGCAGCAGGTGCAGTTTGTGTCAGGACATTGGTTATCAATCCACTTAGATAATTCAGAATGGGATAGTAGAAAGGCATGTCTGATGCCACTGCGGCGTTATAGAATGTATTGGTGCTACCGTAAGCAAAATAAGCCAAGGCTGTAGAAACACTTTGACTGTTTCCACCTCGTGCAAGATCATAAATTAGCGCATCCAAGATATAACCAGTATCTCTTGCTGTTTTCACACTGTCAAACACATACGCTGTGGTATACGGGCTTATGTTGTTAAGTATCTGATACTGCGTCCATGCCAATAGTTCTGCACGAATCCAGTCTTTGTTTTGGGTAAGCAGTCTTACAGCATTGGGATTGAATAAGCCATTAGCAGCCACATTTGCCGCATACGCAATGCTTCTAAATGGTCTGTCAACACTGTTGCCATAACCAACTGCATCGACTCCTGTTACTGTGCTCACATACAACACATTGGTTGTGGTATTCAGCTCCTGCCATACTGGAAATGAGCTTTGCGCTTTGAGAATATAACCGGCTGTTCCGATACCAACTGCTGTGTAGGTGTTGTTGGCATATGTGGTAATATCACCGAGATTGCTACTGGCATTCTTTCTAAAGTGATCTATGGCAATGTTCCAGTTGACTGGAGAACCAGATGCTATATCAATGTCAGGGCGTGTGGTCGTGTTGTTGGCCACGTTTTGATTGATACACACATAAGTTCTGTTGTTGTATACTGCAATGTCGCCTGGTTGATAGGTTTGTGCCACAGTCCACTTACTGGTCCAGTTTTGCGATGGCACTAACAATTTCCAATAGGTGGGATTGTTGCCTGAAAAATACACAGTTTGGCCATTAGTGACCGCTCCGTCCGGTGCCGCGCTCAACACTAATGTTGTTGCATTTGTTATGCTGGATACTGTTTGACCAAGTGTGAAGCCAGCGCCAAACACATAACTGCCTATGCCTGCGCCTGCGGTGCTTGCCACAACAAAAGTTGTGCCACTGCTTCCACTACTGTTGTAAGTGGTTTGGGCGCCTACCACAGGATCCTGTGGCGCACTGCCGCCGATGTTGTTGTTAGCAACAGCTTGATACAGTCTTCCGTTTCTTCTTATCACAGATCCAATGTAATAAGTGGTCACTGCGTTCCATTCCGAAGGAGTTGTTGATCCTGGAGTCAGTAGAGACCAGTTTACCACATCAGTGCTGGGTACTGTGTTCAAGTTGTTGGTTGTGTTGCTAATATAAGTGTTGCCACCATAGGTTACCACATCGCCAATTTGATATGTTGTTACAGTGGCATATGTGCCCGCAAACTGCTCATCTGGAATAAAGAAGGCAAAATTGGTGGGGTTAAAAGTTGCGCCGCTGATATGATACGTGGTACAGATGTAGGCATTGCCGTTTACTCGCACAACATCATTCACGCGATATCTTGTATTTGCTGTGAACGCTCCCACATAAGCCACACCGTTGTCCAAAATGTTCCATTTGCTTTGATCAGCTTCCAATCCCAACAAAGAAGAGCCCAGCACTGTGCCAGTGCCAGTAAATATGCCTGAAACAGCTGAACTAAATGTTAACTGAGTGGTAGTGCAAGTTGCCACCGTGAAAGTGCCCACAAGTGTGGTTGGTGTAAATCCTGACACTGTGATGCTGGATCCCACTGCAAATGGCTGTATGGTTTGTGCTTGGCTGAAAGTGATAGTGGCAGTTGTACCATTGGCAGTGGCTGCTGACGCTTGAAGTAGTCCTGAACTAGTGTGTGCAGTTTTACAATTGTAAACTATACCACCATATGACACGACGTCGTTGACCCCATAAGACACATTGGAAGCCCATGCCTGTCGCAAATTAACCGCTTGACTGTAAAGAGTCCAATATGCAGGTTGAGTGTTAAACACTGTACTGGTGTGTGGCACTGTACAATTGTAAATGGATCCGCCCACAATAACAATGTTATCCAAGCTGTAGAATGTATTGGTAGTCCATGTGCCTCTAAATGTTTTACCATCTAGAATCAAGCTCCACTTGGCAGAGTCGTTGTAAAAATTCACAACGTCTGATGTATTAGCTGAAATTGCTGAATATGTTTTGCCCTGATAACTTACTACATCATCTTTTGCATAACGTGTATTAGGAGACCAAACACCGTTCCAGTTGAACCGCAGTCTTCCAATTTTAAATTCTTGTGCCATTATGTATTTTTCCTATTAACCTGATATCACTGTTTGCAATCCAGTGTAGGTGTATGATTGATTTACTCTTACCACTAAATTCCCCTGTGTGTCAATATAGTAGTAGCAGTCTTTGCTGTCCCAACGATACTGATCAAAAACCAAATTTGGATACGGGCGCGAATGATCCGTGGCCAAGCGGCCATCAAAAAAGTCAACACCATATTCAAAGTTTTCAAAATTTCCACTGTTGGGTCCTGGGTTGTTCACAGGGATACTGGTTTTAGATGTTACTTGATCCACTTTCCAAAAAAACAAAGTGCCGTCATCAAGACGTTGTAGAGCCAAGAAATATCTGGCATTGCCGTCGCCCAGACTGTCAGTTAAATTTATTTCAGTGCCAATTGTGTATGCCATACTAGTAATTATCCTTTATGATATCTCAACCCAGCTCATCACCAGATCCAAACTAGATGCAGAGTTACTGGTAATAATGATATTGCTCAGCGGTCCAAGATTTAGTTTTTCTCCGCCACTTACCACTCTTGCACTGCTGTTGGGAGGAATTGTGAGTCCATACACATAATAGGCACTGGTACTGGCCACCGTGTCTTGTATCTGGATGTTTACCTGCACAATGCCTGGAGTTGTGTTACTCAAACTCATGCCAATAACTGTGGTTGTAGCACTAGCATTTGAAGTTAATACAGTTGTAGGTGTTGTGCCTAGTCCTGATGTAAGTACGTTTTTGAATACGGTTGCCATTTGTTATCCTAATGCCAGTGCTAGACCAGCTCCTAAACTGTTTGCTGTGGCAGTTGTAACTCCAGTGCTACTGCCTGCTACACTTGACCAACTGCTGCCATTGTACACTTCCACATACTGTTGATCAGTGTTGTATCTTATCATGCCAACTTCTGAATACAGAGTGCTTGGTCGATTGCTGTTAGTTCCCACGGGAATAACCACACCACTGGTGCCAGTGAATTGAACATATCCTGCCAAAGTTCCAGAGATAGTGATTGATGTTATGGTTTGACTCACACTCACATAATATGTACCTGCGGCACCTGTACCAGTACCAAATGCAGTTATTACGCTGCCAGTCTGCACAGTATTGCCGCCTGATCCTCCACTAATGGCCATGCTGTTTAGAATGGTTCCGGTAGGAGAACCAGTCACTGTGAGCACAACTGGAATTGCAGATAGTGTAGTGCTGGATACCGATTGTGAAATATTTATACCCCAACTGCTGGTACTACTGTAACCAGTGCCTGTGATGTTGCTGGTTATGTAGGTCAATCCCGCAACTCCACCGCCTGTAAGTGCCATGCCTACAAACAGAGTGGGTGTGCCACTTTGGAATGCAGATAGCGAACTGAACACAGTGCCATTGTTGGTTATGGTTTGCGGACTGTTGCTGGCATCGGTGGCAAAGGTTGTTGGATTGCCAGCTGTGAGCAAGAGTTTTGTATTAGCCACGTTGGTCAACAACACAGTAGGCACTGTGATCGTGGTCAATGTAGGATCATAAATGGCTGTGCCAACCACAATTCTAATATTTGAAATATTGCCTTGAAAGTAACCTGCAC
>Ga0136642_1000853_pt1 | contig 14522 bp, 10 predicted proteins | sample LowCatLa1302831Y_FD_115313 | JGI IMG/M metagenome (GOLD analysis project Ga0136642, IMG submission 115313) | Freshwater microbial communities from Lower Cathedral Lake, Yosemite National Park, California, USA - 13028-31Y | ecosystem: Environmental > Aquatic > Freshwater > Lake ... | reverse complement strand
GGGGCAACTCCCGTTGACTTTGCCTACGCCGTGCACACCGAGGTTGGACACAAGTGCGTTGGGGCAAAAGTAAACGGTCGACTCGTTCCGCTTGATACGCCACTTCGCTCCGCTGACGTTATTGAAATTGTTACAAGTAAGCAAGATGGATCTGGCCCGTCTAGAGACTGGCTCAACATCGCAAAGTCATCGAGAGCGAAATCAAAGATTCGCCAGTGGTTCCAGCGTGAACGCAGAGAAGACGCCATTGAAGGTGGAAGAGAAGAACTCACCAAGGCACTTCGTCGAGAAGGCCTGCCAATCGCAACAACATTCTCTTCGAAGGCTCTTGATGCGGTAGTTCGCGCGCTAAATCTTGATGACCATGATGCACTCATGATGGCCATTGACAGTGGTCAGATTTCTGGGCTCGCTGTTGTGCAGAGGCTTTCACGTGAACTCCAAGGCGGTGAAGGAGAACAACTTCCTACAACTGTTTCACGCATCCCTAAGACGGGGCGAACAAACCGTCGTGGTGCTGGTGTGTATGTGGAAGGTCTTGATGACGTAATGATTCACCTCGCTAGGTGCTGTTCTCCAGTTCCTGGTGACCAGATCATGGGCTTTATTACCCAGGGTCGAGGAGTATCTGTGCACCGCAGTGACTGCTCGAATGCTGTGGCTTTGGCGCAACGACTCGGTGAGCGAATCATTGAAGTTGAGTGGGACGGCTCGACTGGCGGTCACTTCCGTGCGGTTCTTGAGATTATGGCCTTTGACCGCACACGTTTGCTACTTGACGTCTCGAGCGTTATTGCCGAATATCAGCTCAGCATCATCTCCAGTAATTCAAGTACGTCAGGGTCTCGAATTGTTCGAATTGTTTTCGATGTTGAGCTCGCAGATCCAACACACCTAAGTAGTCTTCTTGCAGCACTTAAAAATGTCGACGGCGTTTTTGATGCCTTCCGCCAACTACCAGGTCAGAACAAGAACTCATGAGCGAATTTCAAGCACCCATAGGAACACACGACGTTATTGGTCCTGAGTCGCACGAGTGGGAAGGCCTCATTGGCACGTTCGCTGAGTTCGCCCACCGTTTCGGTTTCTCACTCGTCATCTCACCAATGTTCGAAGACATTGGTGTATTTAATCGTGGCATTGGTGAAAACAGTGACGTTGCTAAAAAAGAAATGTACGTTTTCACTGACCGTGGAGATCGCACCTACGCACTTCGCCCAGAAGGAACTGCTTCTGTTGTTCGCGCATTTGTTCAGCACAATCCAACAACGCCGTGGAAGGCTTGGTACGCAACACCAGCATTTCGCTACGAACGTCCACAGGCTGGTCGTTATCGTCAGCACCACCAAGTTGGCGTTGAAGTACTTGGATCAGATGACCCAGCAGTTGACGTCGAGGTTATTACTCTCGCGTGGCGTTTCTACGAAGCAATTGGCCTAAAGCGAATTCGTCTGCTTATTAACTCCATGGGACATGATGAGTGTCGCGGTAAATACGTTGAGTTACTAAAAGCTCACCTGAAGTCGAATGCATCATCACTCTGTGAAGAACACCAAAAAGTGTTGGAGCAGAATCCGCTTCGAGTCCTTGACTGCAAGAAGGCTCCATGTATTGAAGTAACGGGCAAGGGTCCAATGTTGCCTGATCATGTCTGTGCTGACTGCAGTGAGCACTTCGCAAAAGTTGTTGCTGGTCTTACGTCACTTGGCATTACGCCAGAGCTAAATCCACGACTAGTTCGTGGATTCGACTACTACACCAGAACAACGTTTGAATTCGTTGCGGACTCACTTGATGGTGCACAAAATGCCATTGGTGGGGGAGGGCGCTACGACAAGCTCGCCGAAGAGCTCGGTGGAAAGCCAACGAGCGGCATTGGATTCGGATCCGGTATTGAGCGACTACTTCTAACAAGACAAGCTGAAGGCGTTTCGTCTGCGCTCGTTGACCGCTCGGTTGATGTGTTTGTGATTGACACCACAGATGATGACCTTGCTACATCGCTCTGTGATGAACTTCGCCGACACGGACTCAGTGTTGAGCGTGCATTTGACGGACGCTCAATGAAGTCTCAAATGAAACTCGCTGATAAATCAGGAGCCCGCTTCGCACTGCTTATTGGTCCCCAAGAACAGGCTGCTGGTCAGGTTACGATTAGAGACCTACGTAGCGCGGATCACGAGCAGGCACAAAGCCAGGTTTCTCGTGATGCGGTGACTGCAGCGATTTTCAATCTAATAACGAAGTGAAGTGACAATGTCAAAGAATTATGAAGCCACCAGCATGCGCGACATGCTTTGCGGATCAGTTAACGCTGCCCACATTGGAGAGAAACTGAGCGTATGTGGCTGGGTCGCCAAGCGTCGAGAACACGGTGAGCACCTCGCGTTTGTTGACCTCCGTGACCGTTCAGGACTTCTCCAGGTTGTCGTTGACGGCAAAGTTGATGTTCGCTCAGAATATGTACTTCGCGTCACTGGAACCGTCACCCAGCGCCCAGAGGGCACCATCAACGACAAACTCGCAACTGGCCATATTGAACTCACTGACTGCACGGTTGAAATCCTTTCTGCAGCAGAACCTCCTCCATTCCAGCTCGATGAGCGCGTCGACATTGACGAGCAAGTTCGACTCAAGTACCGCTACTTAGACATTCGTCGCGAAAAAATGCAACGCAACCTTCGACTTCGTGCCGCAGTCAACACATCACTTCGTAATTCCATGGAAGCACAAGGCTTCTGTGAAGTTGAAACACCTCTGCTGTGGGCGCCCACTCCTGAAGGTGCTCGCGAGTTTGTAGTTCCTTCTCGGCTTCACCCGGGTGATTTCTATGTTCTCCCGCAGAGCCCACAGATTGCTAAGCAACTTCTTATGGTTGGTGGATTCGATCGTTATTACCAAATCGCACGCTGTCTTCGCGATGAAGATCTCCGTGCCGATCGTCAGTTCGAATTTGTACAACTCGACCTTGAAGCTAGCTTCGTAACGCAAGAAGACATCTTGGCCTTCGTTTCTGAAGCAGTCCTCAACGCTGCAGAAGTCGCGACAGGAACTCGCCCCGGTCCTATTGGTTCCATGACGTGGCACCAAGCACTTGATGAATACGGAACAGATAAGCCTGACCTGCGCTTTGGAATGGTCCTGCAAGACCTCTCTGAAGTATTTGCAACGACTGTGGTGAAGGCATTCTCAGCGGCAACGGTGAAGGCCATTCGCGTTGCTGGCGGTGCTGAATTTTCTCGCGCAAAGCTTGATCAACTTACTGAGCAAGCAAAGGAACTCGGAGCGAAGGGCCTTGCATGGTTCCGCATCACCTCTGACGGCGTTGATTCTCCTCTTGCTAAGTTCCTAAACGAAACTGAAATCGCAGCGATCGCAGCTGTTGATGGTGCGCAGGTGGGCGACATTGTCTTCTGTGTTGCTGATGAATACGCACAGGCCTGCAAGGTGCTTGGATCACTTCGCGTAACTCTTGGTGCTCCTCCAGTTAGTGAAGGCCCTCACCACTACGTATGGATCACAGACTTCCCGATGTTCGAAGGCATTGATGAAGATGGCAACCCTATTGCTGCTCACCACCCGTTTACAATGCCTAATCCCGACGACATTCACCTCATGCAGAGTGACCCCCTAAAGGTGCGTGCTCGTTGTTACGACCTCGTCCTTAATGGATGGGAACTTGGAAGTGGATCGGTTCGTATCAGTGATGCAGCTATTCAGGCTCAAGTGTTCACGTCACTCGGAATCAGCGACGAAGAGGCAGAAAGTCGTTTCGGATTCCTCATGGGTGCGTTTAAGTATGGAGCCCCACCACACGCAGGATTCGCTTTTGGAATTGACCGTTTGGTTGCAATATTTGCGGGAGAAGAAAACATCCGTGAAGTTATCGCGTATCCAAAGACTCAGTCGGGCTCTGACCTCATGACTGGTGCGCCAAAGAACATTTCTGAGCGTCAACTTCGTGACCTCAGAATCAAACCCGTTCTTAAGGGTTAACTACGTCACTCTTTGACGATGCCGTGGCTCAACGCCTGAAGCAAGCAGCACCCCTCGCCGAACTACTTCGCCCTAGAACCCTTGACGAAGTTGTTGGACAATCACACCTCGTTGGCCCAGACGGTCCACTGCGCAGTTTTGTCAGCGCACAGCAACTCACCTCAATGATTCTTTGGGGACCAGCTGGAACCGGCAAGACAACGCTGGCACGTATTCTTGCAACGTCGGCTGGTTACGCGACAGAAAGCCTTTCTGCCGTCACTGGTGGAGTGAAAGATGTCCGTGAAGCTCTCAGTCGTGCACATGAGCGACTCGGTGAGCGTGGACAAAAAACGGTTTTGTTCATTGATGAAGTGCACCGGTTCAATAAGTCCCAGCAAGACCTACTTCTTCCCGCGACTGAGTCCGGAGAGATTGTTCTCATTGGCGCTACCACTGAGAATCCATACTTCGAAGTGAATGCCGCACTCATGAGTCGGTGCACTCTGTGGCGACTCAAGCCACTCACTGAAGCTGAACTTTTGACGCTCTGTCATCGAGGGTTAGAACTTCGAAATGCAACAGCAGCTGACGAAGCACTGAGCGCGGTTACTTCCTCTGCTGATGGCGACGCCAGGGGAGCACTCACTACGCTCGATACTGCAATCATTTTGGCGCAGGCTCAGTCTGGTGTTGGAACACAGGTGAGTGTTGAACACATTGCGCAGGCTCGCGACGGCAGGCTGTACCACCAGTCTGCTGATACGCACTACGACCAAGTAAGCGCTTTCATTAAATCGGTTAGAGGATCTGACCCAGACGCTGCGCTCTATTGGCTAGTGACACTGCTCGAGAGTGGAGAGAGTGCAAGATTTCTTGCTCGACGTTTAGTCATACTCGCGAGCGAGGACGTTGGCCTCGCCGATCCAATGGGGCTACTGGTTGCGGAATCTGCAGCACGTGCTGTTGAGTTTGTGGGACTCCCTGAAGCGCGGCTCACACTCGCTCACGCGACCATCACCTTGGCACTGCTTCCAAAGAGCAATGCGGTAACAAGAGCACTGGGTGCGGTGACGCAGGCGGTTCAGGCAGGTGGTCACATTGAAGTCCCTGATCATTTGCGTGACGGGCACTACCGAGGGGCTAGCGAAATTGGCTTCGGGACTAACTATCAGTACCCTCACGATTTTGATAACGGATGGGTTAACCAGCAGTACCTGCCAGACGGCCAAAAAGGCGCACGCTTCTTCGACCCGTCGTTCTATGGACGAGAACAGGCTTTAGTTGAGCAGTGGCGTCGCAGAACGGGCCAAACAGACACAGATGGCACCACATCGCCGGTAGAGTGAATGCCGTGGAAGCAGCTCAACTCCGGTCTATTTTTCTCAATTACTTTGCTGAAAACGGGCATACCATTGTCCCTTCAGCGAGCTTGATTCCCCACGACCAGTCGCTCTTGTTCACTGTCGCGGGAATGGTTCCCTTCAAGCCTTATTTCACCGAAGAAGAGACCGCGCCTTACGACCGCGCTGTCTCTATTCAGAAGTGTTTTCGAACTGGAGACATTGACCAGATTGGAACAACGCAGCGACACTTGACGTTCTTTGAAATGATGGGTAACTTCTCCTTTGGTGATTACTTCAAAGAAGGGGCCATCAAATACGCCTGGGGGCTGATCACTGAGGGATTTGGTCTTGATCCAGAGAAGCTTTGGATAACCGTTCACCACTCAGACGACCAGGCAGAAGAAATGTGGCGCGACCTCATTGGCATTCGCCCTGAGCGAATTCAACGACTCGGCGAAGACAACTTCTGGGCCATGGGTGACAGCGGTCCATGTGGTCCGTGTTCTGAAATCTTTTACGACAAGGGTCCATCATTCGGAGCCGATGGTGGCCCAGCACATGGAGGCGAAGACCGATTCATTGAATTCTGGAATCTCGTGTTCATGCAATTCGAAAAAGGCCCTAATGAATCGTTCATCGATCTTCCAAAGAAAAACATTGACACTGGAGCTGGATTTGAGCGCGTTCTCTCAATTCTCAATGGTGTTGAATCAGTATTCGCCACCGACCTCTTTGCACCACTCATTGAGACTGCATCTCGCGCCGTAAACGCACCACTTGGTCGTGATGAAAACACCGACATTGCTATTCGACGTATTGCTGAGCACGGACGTGCAATGAGCATTTTGGTTTCTGACGGTGTTCTTCCCTCAAACGAAGGACGCGGTTATGTGCTTCGACGCATTATTCGACGGGCAATCCTGGCTGCTCGACGAGCCGGATCTGACGCTCCTCTCACAGCTCAGCTTGTGGACGCAACGATTGAAAAGATGGGTGGCGCATACCCAATCTTGACCAAAGACCGTGACCTGATTGTCTCAATTCTTGAACGTGAGGAAGCTGGATTCTCACGAACCCTGAAGGCCGGAATGACGCTCCTCGAAGAAGAGCGCAACAAAGTCACAAAGTCTGGATCATTAATTTTTCCAGGCGACATGGCTTTCAAACTTCATGACACTCACGGCTTTCCAATTGAACTCACCGATGAAATTGTTGCTGAGTCCGGACTCAGTGTCGAGCGCGACGCATTTGACGCTGCAATGACTGAGCAGAAGGAGCGAGCTCGCTCTAAGGCCAAGGCACTCAATCTCGCCGATGAGTCCCAGTACAAGGAATTAATTGAAAACCACGGTGCAACCAACTTTGTTGGTCGTGACGTTGAGCGCTACAGCATTGAAACTTCAGTTGTTGCAATTCTTTCCGGTGCTGACGGCACTAGCGAACTCTTCTTGGAGAACACTCCTTTCTACGCAGAGTCGGGTGGACAGGTCGGCGACATGGGAATTGTGGTGACTGAATCTGGTCGTTTCGAAGTCATTGACACCCAGAACGTTGCTGGAGGACTCTTTGCTCACCGGGGCAAACTCACTGGCGAAATTCTGCCTGGACAAGTTTGTGTTGCAACAATTGCTCCAGAACGCCGTGAAGCAGTGCGACGCAATCACACCGCAACACACCTGCTCCACGCTGGACTGCGCACTGTGCTTGGTGATCATGTTCGCCAGCAGGGATCCTACGTTGGGCCAGATCGCCTTCGCTTCGACTTCGCCCACGGTTCAGGTCTGGCGAGTGAAGAAATGGCAGAAGTTTTGACGCTCGCTAACGGTGACATTGTTGAAAATGATTCCGTTGAAACAATTCAGACTTCTAAGAAAGAAGCAGAGACTATGGGCGCGATTGCGTTCTTTGGCGACAAGTATGGCGACCAGGTTCGTGTTGTTCGTGCCGGTGTCCACAGTCTTGAATTCTGTGGAGGAACTCATGTAGACAGCCTCGGGTCGATTGGTCAGATTCAAGTCGTCAGCGAAGCCTCAATTGGTTCTGGCACTCGACGCATCGAAGCGGTGAGTGGACTTGGTGCGTACCGCAGAAGCCAAGAAATGGAAAGTGCACTCGGTGCAGTAGCGACACTTCTAAAAACTTCACTCGATGATGTTGTCCCAGCACTTGAGCGAGTGTTTGAGCGTCAAAAAGAAGTTGAGAAAGAAATGTCTTCTCTTCGTCAGTCCCAGCTTTCTGCATTTGCTGACCAGTTGCACAATGAGACAAGTACCCCGGTGCTCGTTTCCCGTGTCGATGGCTTCCCAGGAGATCAACTTCGAACTTTGGCACAAGACCTTCAACGTCGTGGACGCAGGGCAGTGGTGATTGTTGGTGCGTTTGAAGACAAGGTTTCAATTGTTGTTGCATCTGATGAAACACTTGATGCTCAGGTCACAGTTAAAGAACTCGCGAAGTTTGTCAATGGTGGTGGTGGAGGCTCTGCACGCTTAGCGCTCGCAGGTGGAAAAGACGCATCCGGAATTGACAAAGTGCTCACTGCAGCTAAAGCTCTTTAGGGAAAATGAGTCGAATTCTCGGAATCGATCCGGGCACTCGCAGATGCGGCGTTGCTATTACGGACTCTCAACAAACCATGGCGTTTCCACGCACAGCGCTGGATGCCGATGAAACCTTCATCAAGAAACTCACAGAACTCATTGAAGAAGAGTTCGTGGGGTCAATAGTCATTGGTCGACCAATTTCGCTGTCGGGAAATGAGACCCAAAGCACCGAAGTTGCCGATCAGCTCTTTGAGGCCATAAAGAGCGCTTTTCCCTCGTTTCTGGTAGTTCAGTGGGATGAACGCTTGACCACCTTAGAGGCTCAAAAATCGCTTTCTGGGGCCGGTATGAAGGCAAAGAATCACCGTGACCACATAGATAGCGCCGCCGCTGTGATCATGCTGCAAAACTACGTAGATGCGCTTCCTTCTTCTTAAGCCTGTCAAGAGGACAGTTCAGGCGACACTCGCAATCGGGGTGATCGCTACCGTTTGGTTTGCTCTGCAGTTGAACCCATTAGGTGGAGCTGGCAAGGAAGTAGTTTTCACCGTGCACCCGGGTGACTCAATTACTCAAATTGCTTCAGAAATGCATGCAGTGGGAATCATTCACTCTACATTCGCGTTTCGTATTGACACTGCACTATTTGGAGCACCAGTAGTTCGTGCAGGAAGCTACGAAATACCTCAGAACTCATCATTCGGATTCGTTAAGTCAGTAATCGGCAGTGCTCCAAATGTTCGAGTTGTATCCGTGCTCCCGGGACTGACGCTGCGTGAAGTGGAGACGCTGATTGTCAATGACGCAGGTACTTCGTTTGCCACTTCGTTCGCTAAAGAGGCTAAAGCTGCAATTACGACGAGCTCGTACAATCCAAACGGATCTCTCGAGGGCCTTATTGGACCGGGGAATTACATTCTGTCCCCGGGAACAACGCCCGCCAAGCTTCTAAAAGAGATGCAAGCCTCGTTCAAGAAGCAAGCCGCCGCTGCGGGACTTACACCTGAAACAAGAATTCAAGGACTGAATGCTTACAAATTGCTCACTGCAGCTTCGATTGTTGAGAAAGAAGGTTATTACCAATCCAACATGCCGAAGGTGGCGCGCGTGATTTTTAATCGACTGAAGCGCGGCGGCTCGCTTCAAATGGATTCAACAGTTCTCTACTCTTTGGGGCAAGATGGTGGACAGGTGACTCGAACAATGCTCAAGTACAAGACCCCCTACAACACATATCTGAATGCTGGTCTCACGCCAACTCCTATCTGCGTTATCTCGCTTGGCGCTTTGAAGGCTGTCATGAATGCACCAAAGGGCAACTGGCTCTACTTCACCCTCATCTCAAAAGATGGCACAGAAGCGTTCTCTAATACTTTCGCAGAACAGCTCGCAAACGAAAGACTCGCTGCCTCTAGGGGGATCAGATGATCTGGAAGGTAGGAGTCGTTGGCGACCCTGTTTCTCATTCTCTTTCTCCTCAACTACAAGAGGCCGCGATGCAAATTGCCGGCCTTGAAGGGAGCGCTTCTCGAGTCCAGATGATTGGAACGCAGTTAGAGGAATTGAAGACAGCGATTAGCAATGAATTCAATGCACTTTCTGTAACAATGCCTTTGAAGCCATTCGCGGCGACAATTTGTGATCACCTAGATGCAGCCGCATTACGTACTGGGATGGTTAATTCCCTACTACGTAGAGAAGGTCAGATTTACGGAGCATGTACCGACGGAGAGGGATTCGTGCGTTCAGTAGAAAGTCGATTTAACTTTGATTTTACGAATGCTCATGTCGTCGTAATTGGTGCAGGTGGAGCAGCGACAGGAATTATTGATGCCCTACAGAATTCAAATGCATCAAGCATCACAGTTCTGAACAGAACTTCATCAAAGGTAGACGAGCTCGTATCAAAGTATGAGAAGGTCACGCACGACTTACCAACCAGAATTGATGTTCTCATTAATACTGTTCCAGTCACTGGGCGAGGAGCACCCACAATCATTGCTGGTGCAGGTGAAAAGACTATTTGTGTCGACATTACGTATGCACCATTGGTGTCAGATTGGCTGTCGTTCTTTGAAAAAGAGGGTTGTCAAACTGCCAACGGACTTGGAATGCTGGCTCATCAGGCTGCACTGCAGTTTAAGTTTTGGTGGGACATTGATATCGACGGAGATGACTTGTTGGAGGTACTCAAATGACTGACACCCTAAGTGCGCTCACAAACCGAATTCGTTCAAAGGACTCCCTGGACGTGAGTCTTTTGTGGGGAATGATTGCTCTAGGAGTCACCGGTGTAATCATGATTTACAGCGCCACTCGTCAAGCACTCATTAGTGCTGGATACAACCCTCACTACTATCTTGAACGACAAGCTCTGTTTGTGGTTTTAGGCATTGGGGTGATGTACGGAGTTTCACTCGTTGACTATCGACGACTCGAAATCGTTGCGACTCCGTTGTACATTTCTGGGCTGCTCGGACTTTTCGGAGTTATGTTCTTTGGTTCAACTGCTCTTGGTGCCCAGCGTTGGTTCGACTTTGGACTCTTTCAGGTGCAACCGAGTGAGTTCACAGTTTTATTCTTGATAATTGCGGTCGCGACGTATTGTGAACGTCGCCCCCAAGGGTTGAAGCTCTACGACGTCTCGCGCCTTCTGGCGATGGCGGCGGCGCCACTTGTGTTTATTGTGCTTCAGCCAGATTTGGGGACTTCAATTATTATCGTGATCTCGATTGGAGCGATGCTGGTCGTTGCCGGTGTGCCTCCTAGGTTTATGACTGCTCTAGCGGTCATTGGAACCGTAGGGATGTTTCTCGCGGCCTACTTTTCTATTTTGCAGAAGTACCAGATTGAACGTTTCACATCATTCTTGAATCAAAACACAAGCTCAGCTGATTCTCAGCTTCAGGCACTGATCTATCAAGTTGATAACGCTAAGAGCGCAATTGGATCGGGTGGACTTCACGGCTCCGGATTTTTTAATGGTCTTCAAACAGTCCTTGGCTATGTTCCAGAACAGCGCACTGACTTCATTTTCACCGCGATTGGCGAACAGCAGGGATTCATTGGATCACTTCTAATCATTTCTTTGCTGGCATTCGTTGCTTATCGTATGTTCAGAATCGGAAGAAGTGCAAAGGACACAATGGGCAGGACTGTTGTTCTTGGTATCTTCTTATTCTTTTCGTTCAGTTGTTTCGAGAACATTGGAATGACTATGGGAATAATGCCCATGACTGGAATTCCGCTCCCGCTCCTAAGTTATGGAGGGTCTGCTGCGATGGTGTTCTTTGCGGCTGGCGGGGTAGTGCTTTCGGTGTCTCGGCGCTCTGGCAGTTAGTCTTATTACCTATGAGTGATGAAGTAATAACCCCCGAAGAGTCAGCGATTGAGGCGCCAGCTCCTGTCAAATTCTTCGTCATGACCATTGGCTCGGTGACCTTCGATCTTGTTAATTCGACTCCCGAAGTCCATCTCACAGAAGATGATCACCCATATCGAAGTATTTCTATTCCTATTGCCTTGCCCGAAGCTCAATCGCTCGAAAATTCACTCAAGAAGATTAAGGGTCGGCGCCCTTCAACACACGAATTGTTTACTGAAGTTCTGGGACAAGTTCACATCGACGTGATCGCTGTTCGAATTGTCAAGCTCGAAAATGGAGTTTTCTACTCTGAGCTTGACTTGATGTCCTCAAAAGGAAGAATCGTTCTTGACTGTCGAACGAGTGATGCTTTGATTATTGCTTCTCGCCAAGCAGTCCCGGCACCAATACTCTGTGCTGAAGGCGTCCTAAAACAGTTCTACGTTTAGTCGAATTTCACTGCTCGAACTTCTCCACCTCGGAGTTCGCTCGAATTCTCTTGAGAGATACGCAGCAACAAGGCCACAATTACGTAATTTGAAATAAGAGAACTTCCTCCATACGCCATGAACGGCAATGTGATGCCTGTGAATGGAAGTATTCGAAGGACGCCAGCCATGATGAAAAATGCTTGGAACCCCATCGTTGCGGTAAGGGCAACAGCGACTAATCGAACAAAATCCGAATGTGCTTTCTGTGCGATTCGAAAGCCCTCTCCAACGAAGAGAGTGAAGAGGCAAAGAATAAGAATGATTCCTATATATCCAAGCTCCTCTCCAAGTGCGGCGAGAATCATGTCTGAAGAAACCTCAGGGATGCTTCCTGACTGGCCGAGGCCGAGTCCAGTTCCGGTCATGCCACCAGCAGCAAGTGAGAACCAACCATACGCAAGCTGATGAGAAAATTTGAAATTGATCGCCGACCATGGATCGAGCCACTGAGAGATTCGGTAGTGAACCTGCGTGAAGAAGATGTTCGCGGTGTACGAACCTACAGCGAACAATCCAATTCCAAGTCCAATGTACGTTTTAAGACCTGTTGTGATCCAGAGCAACGAAAAGAAAAGAGCGAAGAGAATCATTGCGAATCCAATGTCATTCTCTCCACCAAGAATTGCTAATGCAAATCCCCATGCAGCAATAATCGGAAAGAGTGCTTTAGGTGGAACAATCAGACGACCGAGAAGCCTCTGAGTAGGTGTTGATAACAATTCTCGATTTGAGGCAAAATATGATGCGAAGAAAAAAGCCAAAAGTAGTTTTGCTATTTCAACTGGCTGGAACGAAAGCGGCCCGACTCGAACCCAGAGTCGAGCACCATTGACATTCACTCCAAGGCCCGGAAGAAGTGGCAAAAGCAAAAGAATGATGGCCGAGCTGAGTGTCAGGTACCTATATCTATCGAGGTCACGAACACTTTTCACAAACTTTAGGGTCAGTATGAATGCAACCGCACTTAGGAGGTACCACACTGATTGGTACGCAGCTCGACTGGCATTCCATCGCGCAATCTCAACGTAACCAATGCCATTGAGCAATGTGGCAATAGGTAGAAGGATTTGAGATGAATTTGGAGCGTATTTCTTTAATGCAAGATGCATGCCAAGTGAAATCGCCACTATTCCAATTAGGAAGATCCAGATTCTCGGTGGCATGGTTCCATGAGCGCCGAGTGAGGCGAGTACGTAAAAAGAAACGGTGATTATCCACGCAAGTGACATAAGTCCTAATTCAGTGGACCGCAACTGTGACGATTGTGTGAACAATGATTTCATCACTTCAGCACGTTTAATTCGTACGGGATTCGCCACGTCGTAAGAGTAGCCGTAGAATTGAATATATAACTTCATTAAACAAGAAAGCGATGTTTGTCGGTGAGTTTTAATCCTCAGACCTTTGGTTCAGAACGATTCTCAAACCGCGAACTGTCACGTCTTGAATTTGGCGTGAGATTACTTGATTTGGCAGAAAATGATGCCATACCAATCCTGGAAAGAATTAAGTTCGTTGCAATTTTTGCAGACATGATTGACGAATTTTTTCAAGTACGAGTGGTGAGCTTGGAAGACAAGGTCGCGGCTGGAGTTCATACTCCCTCGATAGATGGAATGCGCCCTCGCCAGCAACTAGATGCAATTCGTGAAAGCGTCATGTCGCTGGTTGACCGCCAGGACCGACTCGTTCTTGACACCCTGATTCCGACATTGGCACTTTCAAACATTGAAATTGTAAAATTCAGTGAATTGGCCGATGAGCACAAAAAGAAACTCGCTGAGTACTTCGAAAAGAACGTTTATCCCGTTTTGACTCCTCTAGCGGTAGACCCGGCTCATCCATTCCCGATGATTTCAAATCTTTCACTCAACATTGCCGTTACGGTGTTTGACAAGAACACTCGAGAAGAACGAAGTGCTCGCATCAAAGTGCCTAATTCACTACCAAGGTTTCTAAAGGCTTCGAATAATCAGTTCTGTTTGCTGGAAGAACTCATCATGGAAAATCTTGATCGCTTATTCCCGGGCATGGAAATCGGGCGCGCTGATTTATTTAGGGTCACCCGCAATGCTGACTTAGCTCTTGATGAAGATGAAGCGGACGACCTCCTAGTCGCTCTTGAGATCGAGCTTCGCCGCCGTAGGTTCGGTGAAGCACTCCGAGTGGAGATTCAAAAGGGCATGGATCAAGATTTTCTCGAACTACTTGTAGAGCAGCTCGAAATTGATAAGTCAAATGTCTATGTAACTGACGCTCCTCTCGGACTCCACGACCTGTGGAGCCTGTATTCATTACACCGTCCTGAATTGAAGGGTGAAAGTTGGTCTCCGCTCACACCGAAAAGACTCCTTGATGGCGACCACGTTGGTGACATTTTTGCTGCAATTAGAGAAGGCGATGTCCTGCTCCACCATCCTTACGAATCTTTTGCAGATTCTGTAGAGGGCTTTATCGCCCAAGCGGCTAGAGATCCACAGGTAATCGGAATAAAACAAACGTTGTATCGCACATCTGGTGATTCTCCGATAGTCGCATCGCTAATTAAGGCTGCTGAACGAGGAAAGCAAGTCGTCGCAATCGTCGAGTTGAAGGCTCGTTTTGATGAGGCTGCCAACATTGAGTGGGCTAAAACCCTCGAAGACTCGGGAGTACACGTTGTTTATGGAATTAGCGGTCTAAAGACTCACGGAAAGACATCGTTAGTCGTTCGCCAAGAAGGAACTTCTACGAAGCGGTACGTGCACATTGGAACCGGCAACTACAACGGAAAAACAGCCAGAATCTATGAAGACTACGGTCT
>Ga0136642_1000852_pt1 | contig 14523 bp, 14 predicted proteins | sample LowCatLa1302831Y_FD_115313 | JGI IMG/M metagenome (GOLD analysis project Ga0136642, IMG submission 115313) | Freshwater microbial communities from Lower Cathedral Lake, Yosemite National Park, California, USA - 13028-31Y | ecosystem: Environmental > Aquatic > Freshwater > Lake ... | reverse complement strand
GTTGTTTGTCGTCTGCAGCGTCAGGGAGTTGGGCGGGGCGACGATGGTGTAGAACAGCACCGTCTGCGCCACGCCCGTGGGGCCCATCTGCGAGCTCAGCACCTGCACGTTCTCGGCGTTGGTGCCCACCGTCTTGGCGACGGCGCGCGCAAAGGCGGAGCCGAAGATCGCCTTCTTGTTGGAGAAGAGGTCGTAGTTAAAGTCGAGGGTGGCGGAGAGCTGGCCGATGGAGACGAGGGTGGGGGCGGCGGCGGCGGTGGCGGCAAGGAGGGAGAGGGCAAGACAGCGCAACAGTGTCATACTCATTTTGCAGGGTCATAGTTATATAAACACCTCGAGGGTGTTCAGCAACCCCGCGCCGTCGTGTGCCTTCAACACGTTCACCAGCGCGTGTCGCGTGGTGTGCTTCACCACCACGTGGTTCAGCGTGGACGCGCAGAGCGCCGCGTTGTTGCTGTAGAATGTCAGCGTGTATGTGCATTTGAGATTGTCGATCACGGTGGACGGCCAGGAGATTCCGCCGGCAGGGACGTGTGCGATTGTGTGGTTGTATGCGCAGTCCGATGTGTTCAGCTGCTTGGTGACCGAGTATGCGACCGCGCGCAGCGCTGGTGGGGTGGCGTATGACTGCTGCTTTTTACGATAAAACTCCAGCGTCACATCCACGCTCGCGCTCGTGAGGGACAAGGATGCGTTGTCGAACTTGTCTCGTGGCATCATACACGCGCTTCCGCCGCATATGGCGACGAATGCGCGCGCTGCGTGCGCCAAGCACACCAGCAAGCCGATCCGCATCGAACGAACCATATCTGCTTGGGTTGACAGCCGAGACTTATAATGTTTTTTGCGCTGCGACCAACCTGTTCGCCGTGGGTGCTGAACCTTTCGCGCGTCGTCTTTTCCGGGTCTCAATATAAGTGCTCCCTACAAATTGAACGTATATGGCGGCGTTTCGAGTCGCAATCTCACTCGTGATGCTGCGCATCGCAAGCGCCAACTTTGGGTATACGACTACGGTTCAGCCATTTGCAACGACGGAAACGCGGACGGCGACGGGAATCGCTTATTACAATCCACCTACACCCGAAGGGCAATCCAATGGAGTCCCTCTCATTTTTCTGTCGTCTGAAGAGGATGTATTCTTTGGAGACCATCAGAATTTTGTTAGCATTTTGACGACAACTGGAATCCAGCTCTCGACCGATTATGGTGCCATCACGGGCGTAGCGGCGTACGAAAAATTCGTCGTTGTTAGTACGAAGACCGGCGTTGTTTTTGGCTCGATAAATCAAGCAAATTCGCAAGTCGACAACACCTTTGTGTACAAGAAGTTTAATACAAACCCGAAAGGTGTATTCGTTGCAAGCGACGGGTCGCTGTTTGTGGTCGATGGCCTCACCAAGGACGTTTTCAGACTTAATCCAAACTTGCCGAGCGTAAATGCACAGTTCAATGTACAAAACGCAAACTTTCAACGTCAAAACATTGAACATCTCGTGAGTCCCACCGCGGTGGCGTATGACACGACAGCGAGAGCGATGTATGTCGTCGTTAGTGACGGCACTACCGGTAGAGAAGGCACTCGAGTGGTGAAGGTTGTGGGCACCTCCCAAAAAATCATTGGACAAGGATCGAAAAATGGTTTGTGTCGAGACGGCGCAGCGAACACTGCAACGTTCGGAAGGGTCACGGGTATCACCGTCGACAAGCGCGGGGGCGTGTTTATGGTTGACGTTGAATGCAACACTGTCCGCTTCATCGACAAGGACGGCTACGTGACCACAGTCGCTGGTGACGGGCCGTCCACATCTAAAGACGTGGACGGCCCGGGCACGGAGGCGTCTTTCATATCACCCCTTAGAATTTCATACGACGCCCAAAACGACATCCTCTACATCCTTGAGTCTGGAGGCGTCATACGGACTGTGACTCTTGAGAGACAGACCTTTGCTCCTCAGTACGTGTGCGGCGAGGTGCAGCCGGCGCGGTCCACCGCGTGGTGGTGGGGCCAAAGCATGTGGGATAAGGCGGGGGGTGTGGCGCGCAAGCACGATCTTCGGCAGCTGGCCAAGGACAACCCGTACAAGAGCGTGTGGCAGTCGATGATTTCTTTGTACCAAAAGTACCAGACGTTAACGGCGGACGACAAGGTTGTTCTTGGTTCAAAAGCGCCTCATTTTTGCCCTGTTTTGGAGTACCGGCTTCTGGTGGAGACTGTGGTGCAGTTTGTCTATGAAAACATCGGGGACGGCTTCTCGCCCGGGGTGTTCCGGGAGACCTTCTTCAACACGCTGGAGGAGTCCACCGCGAGGCTCGTCAGCCCTGTTGGCAACATTGATTCCGTCAAGCGTAAGGTGGTGGTGCTCGACGCCGGCAAGCGCCCCAGCTCCGAGCCGCTGGATGGCACGCTTAACGGCAAGGTTGCGTTTCAAGTGCGCGGCCCCAACGGCATGCGCCTCCGCGACAAGATGCAGTTTGCGTCCCTCATGAAGAGGTACAACCTCAACCCTGTTCAAAGGAAATTGATTGTCGGGTTCTTCATCAGCGTTGAGCGCGAGGGCGTGGCGGTGTATGTCGTTCGACCCTATCGTGTTTTAGGACATGACGATCTACTTACAATGCCCGACTACAACTACACATGCGGTTCTGTCGGTGCCCGTCCGAAGGGGTGGTGGACTCACGTCATGCCTGTTACGGCGGACACCACCACGACAGACGTATCTGCCGAAACAAAGTTTACGGTTTCGCCGTTCGTCACGCAGTTTCAATCCAAACCACCGGGCTTCTGCCCCAATCTTGAGTACCGCGCGCTGGTCACCTCGATTGCGGAATTCGTGTTCCGACAACAGAGCGGTTCGGAATCGTCGCTCGGCGTCTTTAAAGACAATTTCATGATTGCGCTGAGTAAAACCTTCACGAACAATAATCGCGTCCCCCTTATGTTTCAGAAGGACGTTGTACTCAAAGACTTGAAACTAAGCGTAAACCTGAGTAGCGTGGTGGCTGACCTTATCATCGAAGACCAGGCGCTGGTTCTGTTCCGCGCATCGGGTGGCGTTCGCCTGTCTGACCGCCGCCTGGCTGGCAGCCTCGCGCATTTGTACGCAACGTCTCCGGGCGTCAATGGTGCAAGCTCGAAATCCATCCAAATGGGCTACCACACAGCCTTTGTGGTGGTCCTGGAGGCGGAGGGCGTGAGCGTGTACGACGCCGTGGCGCCCACAGTTGCAGTCAAGCAGCAGCGGCTGCGGTTTGAGGCAGGCCCGTTTTTCAGAACAAAGTCGACGGTCATTTTGCCCACGTCCAGCGACGCGGACGCGAAACGTCTTTGGCGCGAACTCGAACAGAATTACCCTTCGACGGAGCAGCTCGCGAAGCTTCAAGAACTCGCGAACAACCCGACATATAATATGGAAAGCTCCACCTCGACCGAGCAGCCGAGCGTGGCCCAAGAGTAAGCGTGTAAGTAAGCGCATGGTTTCGATCGCCCGCTGGTTGTCCCGTCTCTTCGCCGTGCAGTCGGCCACGCCGAAAGACGAGGTGGCGCGGGTCACCCGTCCGCGCGACACGCTTGCGCTCGCGCTGCTTGGCCATCGCATCGCAGCGGACGTTGTGCGTTTCTCGGAAGCGCGGTGCGCAGCGCACGTGACGGCGTGGACGCCCGGCCTGTGCCGAGGCCGCCACATCCTGTTTGGCGGCGCCTCCATTCTCGCGCTCAACCCCCGGCCCGGCGGGTGGGAGCGCACGTCAGACGTTGACTACAAGTTCGGCGTGAACACGTACGGCGAGGTGGAGTTTTCAGACGACGACCTCGTGGCCATCCTCAAGCACGCCGTGGAGGTGACGGCGTCCGCGTTCGAGGCGAACGAGGTGGCGCACAGCCTGGGCGACCGCTTGGAGCGCCTGGGCTACAAGGCGCCGGGCAGGCCCGTGGCGCGGGTGTTCTCGGTTGTCTACAACTCGTGGCGCTTGTCCTACGAACATTTCAGGATTTGTGTGGAGACCAGCAGCAGGCTGGGTGAGCGCGTGAACGTGTTCGAGTTGATGTTCTCGCGGCACTCCAACGTGCTCTTCATGGGCGACTCGACGGCTGTGGTGGGTGGCGAGCGCGTCCCGCTCATGCACCCGCTCACCATCTTCTTCCGGCACGTTGAGATTGCTGTGTGCGATTGCTGGCGCGACGGCCGCGACGCCAAGGCGCTGCAACGTCTGCGCCGGATGCACCACCTGCTGCGAGCGTTCGACGCGACCTGGCTCCTCACCTACGACAACAGCACAGACATTGAGCAGGACATGCAGCACCCGTTTGCACGAAAAATGTTCTTCTCGCTCCACCCTGGCGTCCCCGCAAAGGCTGCGTTATTTCGTGTCCTGAGGACGGCCGACCGGCGTTGTCGGAAGACGAGGACCGTGGACTACGAACTATAAGTGACTGCTCTCAGCTGGCTCAGGCATGCTTCTGACGTGGCTGTGGCTGGCGCTGCGCCCCAGCGGGGTGGCGTGGGCGGTGCGGCCTCGGGACACGCTGGACCTCGCGCTCGTCGGCCATCGAGTGGTTACGCGCGTGCTTGAACACGCGTGCGCCGCGGACGGTTCGTGTGGCGGCAGCCACGTCCTCATCGGCGGCGCCGCCATCCTAGCCTACGCCCCCCACGCCTGGAACTGGCCGCGCACGCCTGACGTGGATTTCAAATTCTGGTTTGGTGCACCGGGCGCGGTGCCAGATTACGGCTTCGCAGTGAACGAGACGGCTGCCCAGTTTTCGCAGAGCCTTGCGCTGCACCGGGTGGGCGCCCGTCTGCGTCGCCGCGGGTGGAAGGCGCCGGGGGCGCCCCTCGCGGGCGTCTTCAGCGTGCAAGCAGAGCGACACTGCTTCAAGCTCGTGACGTCCAAGGGTGACGAGACGGTGACCGTGTTCGAAGCGCGCGCCAAAAAAAAGCCAGGAATGCAGAGCATGGCGGTGACGCTGGGCGGCGCGTCTGTGCCCATCCAGCACCCGCTCAGCATTTTCTTCTCCTACTTTCAGATCCTTCCTCGCAAGTGCCTCGCCTCGCCCGCCCTGCAGGCCAAGTCGGCGAAACGCCTCCGGCGGCTGTACGCCTTGGCGCGAACGGAGGACGCGTCGTGGTACTCGACCTATGACCCCGCGTTGGACAGAGACACGAACTTTGAGTTTGCAGCCTTCATGGTGGACAAGCTCCGACGGAGGCGGGGGGGCCTCGCGGAGGAGCTCCATAAGCTTCGCGCGTTTTGCACCCAGGCGGACCTGTGACGCTCACACACCGTTCGCGCGCCTCGCCTTGTCAACAGCGTTTTTGAGCGCCTTCTCTGCGGGCGACTGCGGCTCCCACGCGTCCCAGCCGTCCGCAACCTCGTTGACGTGCAGCATCTCGACGTCGTCACCCGCGTAGCGCGCCCACACGACGTCGTCGTCGCCGCACGGCTCGTCCTCCTCCTCCGCTTCCGCGCTAGGCTCGTAGATGTGCGGAAAGAAGCTTTTGGTGTGCACGCCGAGCACCCGTCGCGCGGCGAACATGAGGCCCATGGCCACGTCCTGCGCCACGACCACGTCGCGACCACACGCCTTCGCGTACTTTGCCGCCACCACCACCGCGGCCTCCCACACGGGTTTCATGAGCTCCGCGGCATCGTTGGCGAAGCGTTTTGCGAACGGGTCGGTCTCCATCTTCACGGAGAGACCCCTGATTCGCTAAATATCATCTATCTCACTTCTGGTCGCGTTTGCGCTTCGCGTCGATGAGCGACGAATGCACCTTGGTAGCTGCCAGCAGCAGCTTCACGTTCTCGGCATTCAGCTTCACCTTGCCGGCGTCCTTGCGGCTGGCCAGCTGGGTGCGCAGGAACTCGATGGTGTGGTTCACCGCGTGGATCGCCTCCGCCGCCTGGCGGTCGTAGTTTCGGAAAATGTACTGGTAGATGGACTTCTTGGTCCAGTCCGGTGCGTCCGAGAAGCTGGCCTTGATGTGCTCGCTGTAGAAGGCGTGCACCATGTCCACCGTGTCGGCGGGGCTGGAGTCCGTCTCCAGGCAGCGCGAGATGAGGGTCTGCAGCCGGTGCCACGAGTGCTTCAGCTCCGCCTCCGCCATGCCGTCCTCGCGGCCGGTGTCGGCGGCGGGCAGGAAGAGGCTGGGAAAGGAAACGTCCACGCCGTCCGACTCGGGGTACGGCGCCGGGTCCAGGGGGTTGCGGCAGGGCACCCCGCTGTCCAAGTCCTGCGCCGGGAAGTGGTGCACATCGTCCAGCACGTCGTCGTCTCCGTCGGCACCGGACCGGATGTGGTTCAGCACCGCGCGCACCTGCGCGGAGCCGCCCGCCGACAGGCTCTCGCCGGCGAAGTGGCGGCCGGCCATGCAGGGCTCGCTTGCCTGGCTCGTGGCGAGGTATTTATAAGGTGGTTCCGCGCGCGGCTTCGACGAAGGTTTTCAAAGCTGTACGGCACATCCAGCACCAGGCTCGCTGGGTCGGAGGCGTTCCATTCCGCCACAGGGTGCGGGCTCGGCGGCGGCGGCTCTGCGCGCGCCGAGCACACGGTGAAGACGCTCGCGACGAAGAGCTTCATTTTTATTTTTTTAAAGCTGCTCATATGTATATTCACGAATGCATGACCGCCTGCACGAACGCGCCCCGAAACCGCTCCAGGTCCGAGTCGCGCGACACGTCCAGCAGCGCCGCGGCGTCCACGTCGCTCCACTCGGCGCGCAGCTTGGTGGCTGCGGCGACGCACGGCAGTCGAGTGTCTCGCAGCACCAGCGTATTGTACGCCTCCAACGTCGACGGGCGCGCCATCCACAGCCAGTCGGCGTGCACCGCCACGGACACGGCGTCGGCCAAGGCGCACATCGCGGTCGGGTCCCCGCTTCTGGCGCGCACCTCGTCTGCGCACTCGGGCGACCACACGTGGTCCAGCACAGCGTTGAGGAGCATGAGCTCCATGACCAGGAATCCGGCGCGTGCCCGGGGCGTGTGGCCGTGCATGAGGTTGGCCCGCCCGAGCATGGTGCCCTCGTAGTTGGCGGCGAAGGTGCTGAGCGCCTGTCGGGCGAGAGGCACGACGGTCCGCACGGGTGCGGGCACGGTCAGGGTGCGTCTGTTACGCAGGCCCAGGGCGCGCAGGTAGCGCTCTTGCGCCTGTGGTGGTGGCGCGGCCTCGTAGTAGACTTCGTCCGCCGGGGTGTCCACGGCGCACCTGAAACAGTCAAAGGCGGGGTCGCGGAGCGCCTCCTCGGGCACCATGCCGTCGATGAGATACGGCTTCCAATGCACCGCGTCGTCCGTTTTCGGCGGTACCGCCACGCCAGGCGCCCCGGGGAAGCGCGCTGCACGCCACAGGAACGCCAGCAGGTCGCCGTCCACCACGGCGAAGAAGGGCTGCAGCAGCTCGAGGAGCAGGTATTCGCTGAAGCGCCACACGTCGTAGGTGAGAGAGAAGGCGTTGTGCACGTCGTCGCGGTAGCCCACCACGCGGCCGGCGAGGGCGCCCTCCTCGTCGTACGCGTCGAAGCAGGCGTGCTGGAAGTCGATCACCCGCACGCGGGGCGAGTTCCTGGGCATCAGAAAGGCGCCGCAGCCGGTGACGAAGAGGCGCTTGGTGCGGACGGAGGGCACCTCGAACATCACGTTCCCCGACCAGAGGTCGTTGTGGGTGAAGAGGCAGTGACGCTGCGCCTGCGCAAGGCCCAGGAGCGTCTGGAACACGGTCGCGCGCAAGATGCTGTTGAAGAGGAGCGCGTCCCCGGGCGCCGCCGAGGAGGCGAGCCTGTGGCCCGCGTGCTTGATGAACACCTTGTCGGGGAGCGCGTCGTTGGGGCTGGGGCGCAGCCAGCTGCAGACGTCGACTGCGTAGGCGTCGAGGGCGAGGCTGAGGGTGAGGTCGCTCGTCTGGATGACCTCGTACGAAACAAGCCGGCAAAACAGGGGCGCCACGCGGCGTTCGTCCATCAGGCGGCGCAGGGCCACCAGGGCGCGCAGTTCCGTGCGCCCGGGTCCGGGCGTGATGGCGTGCGGAATGTTGAACTTCTGGACAGCCTGCTGCTTGATCACCAAGCGTCGCTGGCCCTGCACAAGCAGGAGGACACCGCCGGCGACCGCCTGGCGCGACAGCAGCGCCAGACGCCGTTCCCTGCAGAAGAGCTCCAGGCTCTGGCAGAAGGGTGGCGTGGCGCTCCGGATCAGGGCGTCCACGTCCACGTCCGCCTCCGGCAGCTCACGCGCTGCGCTCGGCGCAGCCACCTCGCCGAGGTTGTCCACAAGGCGGCCCTGCACGGGCGGAGCGTTGACCGCTGGCGCTGGCGTGCGCCACATCGCCACGCCGGAGGCTCGAGCCTCGATGATTGTATACATTCTCCTTAGACGGCCGCGTCAGAGATGGAGTGCGCACGCAGCCTGCTCGCCGCGCCCGAGCCCTCGCCGCACGGATGCGTGGGCCTGTGCCTCGGCGAGCCCGCGGCGGACGTGTGGCGAGTCGAGGAGCCCGGGCGCTACTGCGACTGGGTGGCAGCCCTGGACCGGGACGCGGCGGCCGTCGCGCCGGTGGCTGGCGCGTGGCTGCTCCCGTGCGGCGGCGTGGTGTGGTCCACCGGGATCGAGCTTGAGAAGCTCTGTGCGCACCTGCGGCGGGGCGTGCACGCGCTGAAGCGCGGCGATCTGACCGACGACGCCGCCCTAGAGGCGCGTCGGGATCTGCTGGCCGCGGCCGCGTGGGCCGAGGCGTGGGATCCAGACCCGGAGGTGTGGCACCACACAGTGGGCCTCCGGCCGGGCGAGATCCGCAAGCTGGGTGTGCTGGCGACGTGCGTGGCGCACGTGCTGGTGATCGACACCATCGAAAGCCGGCCAGTGAAGGCGGGCGCGCTGCGGTCCCTCGCGGCCCTCGCACACCAGGCCCTAGACCCCGTGGCCAAGCAGCCCCCGCGTTCGCTGGCCGACGACGCGCTGCGCGCCGCCAGCGTCGCCGCCGAGACATCGGCGCTGGTGGAGAGCGCGCAGCACCACTTTGAGGAGTGCCGGGCCGGGCACGCGCGGGCGTGCCTGGGTCGCGCCCTGGAGCGAGCCCGAGCGGCGCACCTGGAGAACGAGCGCAGCGTGAGCCTCGGGGCGCTCCAGGATTTGGAGCACCAGTTCACGCGAGTGAGCAACGTGACCAGCAGGGTGGCTCCCTCGGCGGGCCGTCTGGTGTTCGACTCCAGCTTCCTGTGCCCCGCCGTGGCCCTCCCCAACCTCTAATCGATGCCTGCTCCCGCGTTGAGCGCCTCACGCATCGTCGACCCCGTGAGCGCCCCCCAGTCGCGCACGCTCCGGGCAAAGAAGGAGTGCGCCTCGGCCCCCAGGGCTTTCGCCGCAACATGCGCCTTGGCGCCTCGCTCCGCCGCGTCCACCGCCGTGCGGACGGCTGGCGGCAGCGCGTCGAAAGCTCGCGCCAGGGAGTCGTCGAGCGTGCACAGGGCGAGCGCGCGCAGCGCCCGTCGAGCGGCGCCGCACGCGTCCAGCGCGTTGTGTGCCGTGGCGTCCACGAGCGCGTCCTCCAGCCCCGTTTTCGCGCGCAGTGCTTCCTCAAAGCCCGCCAGCAGCCTCTCCCGCGCCTCGATCACGGGCAGCAGGCTTGCGCTTGTGGTGCCGCAGTGCCGCAGCAGGTGCTCCACGTGGTGACCGAAGCGCACGACGGGCACCACGAGGCCGTTCGCGGGCTGGCACGCCACCATGCTCAGGCGCGCCTCTGCGCCCGCGTGCGTCAAGGCGCTCAGCGAGACAAAGGCGACGCCTGGTGAGTCCGCGTCCTCCGCGAATATCGCCACGCGCGTCGTGGCCCCGCACAGTCGCTTCACGCGGTCCGCGGTCTGCAGCGCCGCCACGGGCTTGACCAGCCCCGGCAGGTTCGCCGTGCGGGACCCGCCCCACACGCCGGGCGCGTGGCTGAGCACCGCCACCAGCACGTCGAACGCGTCGGTCGCCCTGCTCAGCGTCGCGTCGCCGTGGCGGAACACGGCGCCGAAGGCGGCAGCCCCGCGCACGTGCGCCCGCCGTTCCGCGCGCGCCTCGGGGTCCACCTCCGCCAGCCTGCGCGACACCGCGCGCGCAAACTCGGGGCTGACCGCCGCAGCGTCCGCGAGCACTTGCGCGTGCGAGGCGTAGGCTGCTTGGACGTACGCCCTGTGGCGCAGCGTCTCAACCTCCGTGGCCAGCCCTTCGAAAGCGCCCGAGCGGAAGGCGGCGTCCAGGGCGGTGCCGTACACCCGGTTACGGTGCAGGTCCCTGCGCTGCGCCGGAGGACTATCTGACGCCAGGCGTATGTTCTCGCTGAGCAGGTCGCGCAGCGGCGCGGGGGCGACGTCGGGCTCCCCGAAGACTGGCTGCGGGGACAGGTAGGAAAAGAGACGCTTCATCACACAGGGGGCGCTCTTGCGAGGCAAAGTATGTCACACTGGCCGCGGCGCCTTGCGTGGCGCGCCCGGCATCGGTGGCAGCCGGCCTGCCAGCGTCCTCTGGCGGTCAATGTCCGGTTCGCCGTCTGGGCCGCGGGACAGCTCGATGATGGCGTCCAGCGCGACTTCGCGCACAGCCTGGTCGCGGCGCGTCGGACGCCGGCACACCGGACAGTCCGCTGTCTGCGCGCCTCCAAAATGCCGTTCAAGGCAGGCTTGGCAGAACGCGTGGCTGCAGGGAAGGATGTATGGGTGCGTCATTTCTTCGATGCAAATGGGGCACTTGAGCAGGTCTTCGCTGATGCGCGTTCTCGTGGGAGGCGTCGTGTCGGTGGTCACGCCGTCGATGGAGCCGAAAGACATGGTCTTGAAGACGGCAGCATATGAATACTAATATCATTCCCACAAAAAAGGGATGGCTCAGCTCTGCCGCTTCTGCGGCTACCCCGGCACCGTCGTTCGTCTGGCCTGCCGCTGCGTTGACGACCAGGCCTTTGTGCACCTCCTGTGCGCCGGCCAGTGGTTTGCGCGCAACAGGCCGGACGGCACCTGCGATCGCTGCGGCGGGCTGGCGTGGCGCACCAGCGTGAACGTGGCCGCGCCCGTCGAGAGCCCGCCGGGTGGTCCCAGCGTGCTTTTTTCGAGGCTCGCCGCCGGCTTCTGGGCCAACTGCGCGACCGCAGCGTTGGCGGCCTGCCTCGTCCTCGGTGGCGTGCGGGACCGCCGCGGCTTCACGTTCATAATCTGGGCAGCCCTGCTTGTGCTGGCGCTGCAGGTCGTGCGGGTCGAGCGGGCCGAGTGGCCGGTGACTCGCGCGTCTGCGTGCGCGGGCTCGTTTGCGCTGCTCGTGATGGCTGAGCTGGCTGTAATGTCACGGCGATGACGCACACTGCCAGCACGCCGATGACGGCCAGCGTCGCTAGAAGCGGCACCATCGCGCTGGGCGCGCTGGGCGGAACGTGCGAGTGCACGCCGCGGGTCGTCTCGCGGTACACCTCCGCCACGGTGAGGTGAGGGCTGTGCGCCCAGATCTGCACCACGGCGCCCGCAACCAGCGGGGTCGCCATGCTTGTGCCCGACAAGAACTCGACTTTGTTAAAAAGCGCCGAGCCCTCCACGTTCACCCCCGGCGCGTAGACGTCCACGCAGGCGCCCCAGTTGGAGAAGTTGGCCCGCCGGTAGTCGGCGTCCAGCGCGCCCACCGTCAGCGCGTGTGGCGAGCTGGCTGGGCTCTGTGTACACGCGTCCACGCCGTCGTTGCCCGCCGCCACCACCACCGCCACGCCGGCGGCCACCAGCTCGCTGACGTAGTAGTTGAGCACCTGGCTGCGCGGGCCGCCGAAGCTCATGGACGCCACCGCCGGCCGCAGGTTCAGGCTCTGCACGGTCTCGAGCACCCACTCCATCGCCAGCGCCGCGGAGAGCGTGGTGCCCTTCCCGGTGTCGTTCAGCGCCTTCACCGCATGGAGTGTGGCGCCCGCCGCCACGCCGCTGACCGCCCCCGCCGCGAGGCTGGCGCAGAAGGTGCCGTGGCCGTACACGTCGTTCCAGCCGCCCGTGCAGTTCTGCAGCGTGCACTTGCTCACAGCATTGCTGAGCCGGTCTCCAAACTCGTCGTCATGATAGATGCCGGAGTCGATGACGAAGACGTGACCCCCTGGCGGGCAGAGCGGCGGCGAGAACCGGCCGTCCATCACGCCGTCCAAGCTGTCGAGGGCCCAGTTGGGCGCGTGGCGCGAGCAGGCGCTGTGGGCCTGGACCGTCTGCACGACTTCCAGGTGGGCCACCAGAAGCCGGTGGCGCTCCCCAAACTCGACGTGATCCACGCCCTGCGCCACGAACGTGCGCGCGGACGGCCGGCTGAGGCCGTGTTCGCTCGCAAACTCGTGCCGCATCGCCGCCGGGATGTGGCTGTGGAAGACGCCCACCAGCTGTTGCGCCGCGCTCGTCGTCAGGCTCGCCGCGAGGAGCGCTCGCCACATATACAAGCTTTCGGAGCCGCCTCATATATACGCGCGCGGCCGCCCTCCGCTAGGAGCTGCGCAGCGATGGGTCTGGGCGCCAACTTCAAAAAGTATGTGGCGCGGACCTTCCCCGGCGCGCACGGCCGAGAGGACGCCCCGACGGCGGTGGTGGTGGACGGCATGGTGGTCTTGCACACCTTCGCACCGCGCCCAGACGAGGCGACGCCCGCGCAGCGCCTGGCCGGCTCGCTGTGGCACCACATGAGCGACGCGCCGCACGCGGCGCTGTGCTTCGACGTGTCCGAGACGACGCCGTCGGCCAAGGCGATCGAGTGGGCCAACCGCCCCGCGCCCGCCGTGGCGGTGCTCTCCTCCGACGTGGAGGCGGGCCTGCTCTTCGACCAGCTGCCCAACTACGCGAGCCTGATCAGCAGCCGTCGTGCGCGGGCGACGCTCTGCCGCTGGCTGGCCCAGGAGTGCGTGGCGCGCATGCGCGCGTCGAGCGTCGTGCGTACGCTCCTCGTCCTGCACGACTGCGACCCCGTGCTCTACCAGAAGCTCGAAGACGGGTCGCTGGTGCGCACGCAGCGACAGGACCTGGCGCGCTCGCTGCACGGCGAGGCGGACGTGAGCGGCATCTTCGCAGCCCGCTTCCTCTGGCGCGAGTGCTGCGGCTGCTCGGGTGTGGTCGAGTGCCGCACCTCGGACACGGACTGGGTGCTCATCGGCGTGCTCAACTGCTTCCCGGGGCTGCGCGTCCGGATGCATCACTTTGACCGCGCGTCCAGGCTGCCCGTCTTTCAGACGGTGCGGTGCGATGCCCTGGCGCGGGACGCGGCCCGCCTGTATGGCATCACCGTGCACGAGTTCGCGGCGCTGGTCGCCAGCCGCGGGACCGATTTCGTGACGCCCCTGCTGAGCGGCGGCGGCGAGTGGGAGGAGTACATGGACGCGTGCGCGGGCGCGCTGAAGAAGGTCAAGTCTCGCACGTGCTGCAGCCCCGTGACGGAGGGTGAGATCAGCGTCTCCGCCCTGCACGCGGTGTTCGTGGAGGCGAGCGAGCGGCGGCAGCGCGCGCGGTTGAGGTACGCTCGAGAGGACGGGGAGCTGTCGCGCCTGGCGTGGCACCTGTTCTACATGATGCACTGCCCGGAGCGCGGCGGCGAGGGGCTGGACTGCACGCGCTTCGGGTGGACGGAAACAGACGCGGGGGCGGTGCAGAAGCGGCGGGTCGTGGGCGCCCCGTCTTACACCTACTCGCTGTCTGCGTGATCGTGCAAGTCCATCCACTCGTCGCGGCGCGTTTTGGACGCCGGCTTGGCCGGCCGCTGGGACGCACGTGCGGCACGCAACACCCTCACAAGCGCCATGTGCCGCTCCGCCGCGATCGCCGCGCCCAGGAGCAGCGGGACGCACGTTTCGAGGGTCACCGCTCGTGCGCGGACGCGCGTTCGCGCGGCGGGGACGGGGAGCGAGACGCAAAAGAGGCGGCTCATTTTGCGAAAGAATATTTGTACGTTGCCTGTATGGAATGTAACTGGCAAATAAATGCTGAAGCTTCTTGCCTTGGCGTGTTTTGTCGCCGGCGCTGGCGCCCTGAACTCGTGTGCGCTCCCAGTGCAGCCTGTCGGTCAACCTGCTTCTCCGGGGCTCCAAGTGCGCCTTGGGGCCACCAGCGGGACGTGCCTGGCGGTGACGTGGGAGGTGCTGCAAAACCTCGGGTGCCGCGACCAGTTGAAGGAGCAGCTGTACTACACGCTCCGCGACGGCGTGCTGGCGCCCCGCTTTGCGGACCCGCCCACCTGCGTGACCATCTTCCCGGGCAGCAACGACAAGCTGTACATGCGGCTCAACACCAACTCGTCGTCTTGCTCTCCCCTGTTTTCGTACGACTATAAAATGAGGCTGCTGTACAACAGCTCTTGCATCGGGCGCGTCTCGCCTGGCGACACGTACCCAAAATTTGTGCCGTGCGACGACGCCGACGTGTACACCGTCTCCGGCTGCGCCACGCCTGCCAACGCCGGAACGAACGACGGCGCTCCCAGTCCACCCGAGCCGCCGTCCCCGCCGCCGCCGCCGCCGCCGCCGCCGCCGCCGCCGCCGCCGCCGCCGCCGCC
>Ga0136642_1000851_pt1 | contig 14537 bp, 3 predicted proteins | sample LowCatLa1302831Y_FD_115313 | JGI IMG/M metagenome (GOLD analysis project Ga0136642, IMG submission 115313) | Freshwater microbial communities from Lower Cathedral Lake, Yosemite National Park, California, USA - 13028-31Y | ecosystem: Environmental > Aquatic > Freshwater > Lake ... | reverse complement strand
TGTAGAGGCGTTGCCAGTAACATCGCCTATCACACTGCCTGTTAGAATTCCCTGGAGGTTGGCTTGATAGTAACCTATCTGCTTGATAGTGGCATCAATCAATGTTGTGGTGCGATCTGCACTTATCAAACTACCAGTTGCATTACCAGTAAGCGTGCCTTGTAAATTGCCAACTAGGCTGGCGCCCGTATAACCAATTTGTTTTATGCTGGCATCAACAAGTACTGTGCTATCAAGAGCCAGCAAGCTACCTGTTATGTTACCAATATGTTGTCCTATTATGTTACCAGTAACATTACCAGTAACATTGCCAATTACAGGTCCAGTATGTGTGCCAGCGGTATTGCCGGAAACATTACCACTAATATTGATGTTCCAAGTAGTTATATTGTTGTCGTTGAAAACAAAATTTGCTGGTCTGTTGGCTACATTGGTCCACTCTATGTAATTAGCCACAGCCGCCAATGCGGCATGAGCACTGTCTGTACTGTGCGTGGCTGTGTCTGCATTTCCATGCAATGCGCCTGTGAACGCTGGCGAAAATATATTGCCGTTTTCGTCTCTTGCAACCACAGTGTTTGGAACAGTTCCATCCACGTTGGCTGAAAGAAATTGTCCGTTCACATTCAAAGTTAGGCTTTTTGTTGCCACGCCATTGAATGTGTTGGCATAAACTGAGTACCATTTTCTAAAATTTGTACCCAAGCTGCTGGTAGGTGTGCCTGGTAGTGCATCTTGTGCTACCAGCTGTAAAGGCGATACTAAATTTCCACCAGCTGTAGTTTCAAATGTTATTGTGTTACTTACACTGTTGGTAATTGTTGGTGTACTGTTAATGTTACTCAAATTGAATACTGTGCCAATTTGTACACCATCATCTGTTGTGGTGATTCCAGAAAGGAATGATGGATTACTGATAGGAGCGAAATGACTGGATGCAAAATTGTTCAAAGTATCTGCATTGGTAGCTGTTCCGTGCAGTTTAGCATTGGTATTCAATGTTATGCCTGAATATATGGTAGGGAATCCGGTCAGTGTAGAGCTTGATACTTGCGCTGAACTGATTGTGAACACAGTGTTGCCATTCACCACTGCTTTCTGGATCGGAACGCCTTGTTGATTAGCACTTTGCATCTGTGTAGCAGCAAAGCCAGTAACACTTTGTGGACCAACCAAGGTAAAGCCTGGACCGTTAGACACATTCAATTGATTGTTGGCAGTGTCCCACCACATGTCTCCTATTGTCAACGGAGCAGCTACAAATGTGCCTCCGCCACCGTCTGATGGATTGGTGCCCAAATATGTAGGGCCCACATTCATATTGGCTACTGTTTTCCAGCCTGATCCATCATTAACATTTAATTTTAGATGCGTGGCATCTGAATCAAACCATATTTCTCCCGATATGGGTGCTGTAGGTGGGTTGGTGTTACTGAAATTTTCAAGCAAGTGAACAAAATTTTCGTTTTGAGGAAGGCCATAACCGGCATAATTTTTACCCACTAGGGTCACATCCAGTGTGGTATTAATGGTTCCGTCTGCCAATGCAATTATGGCTGTTCCATTAAATCTTGTTATGTTATATGACATTTCGCTCGCCCTTTGATTCAATATTTATTTGGTTATATATTTGTTTGCCATACCCATATACCAGCTATCAATTTAAATATTCTGATAATGGATTCGTCCGTTGATACCACACGGGCATAACTACCTTCATCATGCTCTGTAGATGGAAATATTCTGTTCAAATATGCGGATGCTATAAGTCCCACATTACCTGAAAAACCTACAGTGGGTAATGAAATAACTTGCGTGATAGTTTTGATACTTGAGTCAACATAATTTTTGTTTGCTGCATCACCGGGCTGTGTTGGATTAGCCAAGGAAATAATTTTGCTAGAATTAACGTCAACATTGCCGTTAAGTGGTGCCAATTTGATATTACCAGATTGCTGACCTGCATTTAGATAACTTATGGTATTTCCGGTAATATTGATATAAGCAGCCTGCAAGCTGGTAAGACTTCCAATACTAGTCAAACCTGGAGCTGAATTGATTCCAGCACCCAGTGATGAACTAGATAACACAGCCTGCCCGTTAATCTTGTAAGTTTTTCCTGAAACCAAATCAATATTTTCGCTGCTTTGCAAAGCGGTACTAGCTGAATTGTACAAGAATGATTTGTTAGTTGCACCAGCTATGATAATGCCTGCACCGTCTGCTGTTACATCGCTAGGCACAGATGTATTGGCCAAAGTTAATGTGTAGTCAGCAAGACTGATGTTTACTGTGCTGGTACTGGTGGTCTTTCCTTTAACAGTTAGATCACCTTCTATGATAAGACTACCACTTGCACCGCCAGCTGTTCCTATATGCAAAGTGGCTTGTGGACTGCTGTTGTATATACCAACACGATGCGAGTTGGCCACAGCAAAAATAGCATCACTATCTGCGCTTCTACCGTCTCTTAGAGACAGATGAAAATCCTGATTGTTGGATATAGATTTGATAGTGAAGCCAGATGCTGGCGATACTGAAAGTTCCACGTTGCCTGCTATACCTAATTTTAACGGTGTAGCATTTGCAATTGTGAGAGTTCCTGTCATGAGACTGGATGCTGTAGAAGACACAAAGTCTGCTACAGTTTTAAGTGTTCCATCAGTAGAAACAAGTGCATTGGATTTGCTAACCAATTGGTCAAATACCAAGCCTGGAATATTGGCCGCGGTGAATCCTTTACCCACTGTAGCGATACCTGAAATAGTGTTGTTGGAATTCAATGTGAATGATGCATCTTTGTTATACACGCCCATCAATATTTGATTAACATATAGAGCCAAAATAGTGTGAGGAATATTGTTGGAATCGATAACATCTGTAACTTGAAATCCACTTAGACCTTGACTGGCTGTATATATTGGGCCAGCCAGTAAGGTATTGAGTCCGTCACTGAAATACAACTGTTCTCTTGCGCTGTCTATCCACAAGTCCCCGGCTGTCAATGTGGGCACACTAGGACTCACAATGGTGCCACCGCTCACTTTCCAAGAACCGGATGGGTCATAAACTTTCAATCTATTTTGTGTTAGATCGAACCACAACTGCCCAACAACAGGTTTATTAGGAGAACTAGTATTGGCAAAATTTTCTAAAAGATAAACAAAATTTTCATTAAAGAAAATTCCGTAGCCAGAAGAATTTTTACCTACCAGCGTTAAACTGGTAGTTTGATCAATTGATCCGTCCGGGATTGCTGTTAAAAGCGTAGCGTCTGATTTGGTAATCGAGTAACTCATTATATCACACCTGTAAAGATTATGTAGTTTATGGTCTGATAAGGGTTCATGGTAGGAATTGGTTGGCTTGCTTGACCGCTAATCATACTTCCACTATTGGGCAAACCAAAACCTTGGCCAGTTGCGCCTGTTTGAATGAGACCAAACCCAGCAACTGTTGTATCGCTGGTTGTTGGATTGGGGGCGCCTGCGGCATAGTATTGGTTGCCTGCATTGTTTAAACTGTGTTTGTGATCGGGTAAATTACTAGTGGTCAATGTTACATTTTGTGAACCGCCATAGGATCCCACTGTGCTACCTGTTGTAGCACTGATTCTGTTGGCTGAGCCGCCGCCAGCACTTAGAGTGGTCTGAGCATTTGTCTTGCTTGTAACAGTGAGATTGTTATTCATGTTGTCTGCGCCAAGCGGAAAACGTCCACGTAAATCAGGCAAAGCAAAAGTTGCTGCACCTACCAGCAACGACGGTGTTTTGTATGCATATCCTATCACGTTGAATAATAAACTATATACACCAGTTGCCAATTCACTACCGTCACACAACAAGTATCCCGAAGGAGGTGTTGACCCTGCAAACGGAAAAATAGAACCTACCGGAACTGTGGCCACATGATTCAGCAATGTTGTTTTGGACATCTTGTACAGTTGGCTGGATCCTGGACGATTAATTAAGATTTCGTCTGTCAGTTGACTGTCTGTGAGTGCCGTTTTTGTTGTAAAGATTCCAGTACTTAGCTGAGTTAAAAATTGAGCTGTACCGTTAGCACCGTTTGTTCCTGTAGCACTTTGTCCATCAAAACTAATTGTGTTTGTACTCAGGACATCTCCTACCAAACTGAATTGTGTAGGACTTGCCAGCTTGGCTGCACTTCCATTCACACTACCAGCTAGACTACCAACAAACACTCCATTGAAACTGCCAACAAAACTGCTGGCATAGATGTTTCTAAACTTGGCTGTAGGGCTACCTATATCAAATACACCGCTTAATGGAGCAGATGCTGTGCCAGGTAGTATGGCTGGCCCTGCTTGCCCATTGTTCCAATTCACATACAATTGGCCATTAGTGGTGATGTCATCACCATGTATGGATTTAGCTGCAACACTTAATCCACCAGCTGTTACAATACTGGCTGTGCCCAATGCTGTGGCATCCAATGTACTGGCAACAGTTAGTGTACCATTTGTGGAGCCGCCAGCATTGGCTGTTGATATTGCTCCGTAAACTTTTAAATTTGATGCAAATGTGTTGGCTGGCAATCCTATACCTACTGTTTTGGTATTAGGATCTAATATCAAAAGCGTACTGGCCGAACTACCACTGGTCAAAGAAAATGCCACAGTGTTACCACTGGTATTGCTGCTGAATGTGGTGGTGTTAGCACTGGTAGATATTCTAAATCCCAAATTGCTACCAAAACTTATGCCGCTGTCTGTTTTGACATACAATGGAGCGTTCAGTGTGCCATCGCTTGCATTGTCAGTTCTTAAAAAATTATCACCAGTATAAGGTTTGCCTTTATAGATCAAACTGTTGGCACTACTTGCGGTACCCCAGAGTGCTGTGTTAACATTTAAAATAGTGTCTTGAGAAAAATCAGAAGGCAAGTTGATGCCTCGATTGATTGCAAGATACCCTGGAATCTTTAATTTGGGTGTGAACTTGTCTTGGCTGATAATTGCCACTCTAGAAGGCAAACCTGTATCAGTTGAACTGGCATACAAACTAACCACGGCATGTGAAGAATTCAGTGTGTCAATGATATTTTCAACCACCGGACCTGACACAGCTCCTGCACTGTATTGCGGACCTATCAGCAACCAATTACTGCCGCTGAATAGATACAACTGACTATTGTCAGTGTCCACCCATAAGTCGCCAGCTACGCTGCTGGCAATATCAGGAGTGCCAGCAGACAGAGTGCTTTTACCTGCTTTCTTAATAGAGCCAGCCTCTACCCACGTGGTGCCGTTCCACACTCGTAACAGATTGTTGGCATTGTCATACCAAATTTGTCCTTGAACAGGATTTGCTGGAGCTGAGCTGTTGGCAAAATTTTCTAGCAAATGAAGAAAATCGCTTGCTATAACAGGACCATACCCTGAATAGTTTTGTCCCACAAACGTGAGACTGGTCTGAGTGTTAAGACTTAGATCCTGTACCGTGATCGGCACCTTGGTTGGATTGTTGGATTCAGTATATTGGACTTTATAAACCATGTGTATCTCCTTATACTGATACTAGGCCAGTAAGGCTTTGTATACGCACTGTGTAATCTATTTGTATCAAACGATTCAAACTTTTTAATACTGGATGAAATATTACATGTGTTAGCAGGCTGGTACTGCCGTCAGTGTTTAACGCTTGTAGTCCCAATTCATCAAACACATAAGCAGCTCCAGTGCTGGTTGTTGTATCATATGCACCTTGTCCACTAGGCTCGCCATAATCCAACAAGCAGGTTACAAAAATGTCAGTGTAATTGTTACCAGTGGTATGGCGTGTTTCAATAAAGTTTCTAGTAGGATCCAAATTGGTACTGGAATGTTGATTCACTACTTTTTTATACGTTTGGCTATAAAGACTGGCATTCACTCCCGTGGTATTTGGTGTGAGGTATGTGATAATACCAGTTGGATCTATACTGGTTCCGCCGTTGCCAAAACCCATTTGATATATGAAACCGTTACCCGCATTGGCCAAACTGGTGGCCATGGCCACACTGATATTCTCGTAATGTATTGCATTACGCTTGTTTATGTAGATTTCCTGGCTTTCAGGATCATAAATTTTGATATGTCCTTCTACATGGATTCCTGTGGCATCTTTGGTCTGCATAGTTAACTCTCTTTATATGATATTTATCATTGTTTATTATGTGCTAGTTTAATCATTTTCTCAAGCGTTGCACTCACTTCTTGTAGCCGGTATACGAGATACCCGGAGTGGCTCTTAAAAATTCTGCAATCTTATTGGTTTCCAAATGTATGTTGGTCAAACTGTCCCAGAAAGTCAATGTTCTTCTAATCACAGTGATCTTGGTTCCCGCGGCCAGCTTATTGGTCAGATACAGGACTGGCAAGGCACCATTCACTGAAAAATCTGCATCTAGTTGTACATCTCCGGCAGGACTGTAAGGAGCAATATTCACATTGTGTACCTTGTAGGGTTGTTTTTTCAAACGAATATTTCCCACGAAGAACTGCCAAACATCTGTATAATCCTTAGTACTGTTATCAGTGATAAGCGATACAGTGGCAAAGAAAGTGGTGCCGCCTAAGTGGGATTGTGTGCATTTGTATGTATAACTGCCCACATTAACTATGGCTCCCACAGCATAGGTTGTATTGGCTTCCCAGATTGCGGTGTCGCGGTATCCGCCAACAAATACCTCCATACTGTCGCACTGTCCATATCCAACAGGAATGTTTAACTTTGCCAATGTCCAATACTCTATGTTGCTTGGGCTGTAATCAACTTTGCTCTTTCTTGATTTTATTTCTGGAACCAGATTGATACAATAGTAATATGCATCATTGTAGATTACAATATCGTTGACACTGTACATCGCAGATAATGTATACATATCCTTATATATAAAACCGTATTCTTTCAACCATAACTTGACACTGTCCGTTTTTAGGCTTGGAACAAACTGTAAAGGTATTTCTTGTGACACTCCGTCCGAGATAATTTCTTCTTTGATAGTTTTATCAGCATACGGAATTGTATCGCTGGCGCCTATTCCTTGAACAACAGTTCCCGACTTGTTGAGATCATAGATACCTGTACCCAGTGTGCCTCTGCGCAATTGGCGTAATGTGTTGCCATCTTTAATCCAATATTCAATACGTTCACCCCTGATTTCAATTACTCCTGGAATCTGTTGCGATATAGAAGGCACATCAAGATAGCTGGCATCTAGAACATGAATAACTGTATCCTTATAACTTAAATCTTGTGTCAGCACAGTTTGCTTGCTTTGACTCAGGCGTTTGTAAACTGTTCTATTCAACATGTCTTTGAATTGCATGTAAGAAATACCAGTTGTGAGCACATTGCTACCAAATGTTATCAAGGTAAATTTGCTGCCATTTTCTGGAATTGTGGCCAATTTCACTGTTTTGTGATCATCCAGTAACACATAGTCAACATTGGGTGTCAGTAACAACTTGTCTTGCACCACCCATACATAATCACCGTTGAGCACAAGTCTATCCAAGGTTATAAATCCTCCACCTACCGCATTGTATTCATAGTAGCTGGTGGTACCCACGTTGGTGGTTATCAGTCCCGAGACAGTGATTTCAGTGCGCTCTAAGTCTAAATAGGTATGGTCATAATTAGTTATAACTTCAACTGTGGATCCGGCTGGTGGGATAGATCCTGATGCAAATTGAATAGAATTTTCAATTGGCAGATAAGTGTATTGTGACGGCGTTGAAATATTCACGGCCATGGTTTGCGTATCGTAAGCAATTGTATCAGATTTTGTCAATGTTATTGTAATGCCTGCAAGATCCACAGTATAATCTGCTCCAAGGCGTAAAAGTTTACCGTTCACGGTTACTGTTATCTGATCTATACCAGCACTATACGGTGCTGTTCTCTCAGTATCTATTGTGTAATTCAGCACATCTGGTGCTACAGTGAAATAACTTGACACACTAGCTGTATAGATTAAATTGTTCACACGCACCAACATGTTGGATTCATTTGGTATACTTGTGCCTACCGGATATGCCAAAGCAAAGGTGTTATTATTGCCATTGCCCACAAAAGTTTCTGCTCGAGTAACACTGAATGTTTGAGCACCACCGCTTACAATGATAAAATTTATCAAAGTATTTTGCGCAGGTGCATCAGCAAATCGTATTCCCACTAGATTAGCCGCGGTGTAAGTAGCATCTGTTTTAAACAAAACAGGAGTGAACACAACGCCATCCAGATACACAAGACTGGTAACACTAGATTGCCAGTTTGCCTTGGTTATAAACTCTTTGGTAGTGCCGTCACCAACAAAATGATCTATGTCAAGTATATTTGCACCATTGAAGCCAATATTGAATACTGACACAACAGTTCCATCGGCGGGCACTGTTAACAAACTAACTGTTCTAGTCCTATAATCGAATGTGTAATCTGCAGTTAATGATTTTATAGTATTGGCAACTTTAACTATGATTGCATCAGTGCTGTTGGGAGTTTGTGTTAGTACAAATGATGATTTTGCACCATCTGCCACAAAATTATCTACTCGTATGTTGCTGCTGCCTGCTGATGGTTTATCATAAACTTTCACAGATAATGTGTCTACCAGTTGTCCAGGCACTACCTCTTCTGGTGCTGGGCTGGTGGTTGCTGTTACAAATCCATCGCCATCCACCACAATATCGTCTGCTGCCATACCAGTAGCTGTGGAATAGATTCCCGGTCCAGCCCAAGGAGCAGCTTTGGCACTGTCCCCGCCAAGGTGTGCCAAGGTGCCGCCTGATAGTGCGGTATCAAAATTCAAGTTGGGAGTTGGTATGCTACCGTCGCTGTACACTCGTCTAAAACTGAACTGATCGCCGTTTATGACATTGAATGGTCCAAACAAATTACCATATGCTCCAAATGCGGCAAAATCAGCCACAGCACCCTGGGGTAGTGTGATAGTAAAAGCACTTCCAGTATAAACTGGCGTTTTGATTATGGCATAAGGATTCAAATAACTGTAAGCTGTTATGTTTCCTGTAGCATCTTGTTGAGGTAATATACTGTTACCCAACTCCGATAAAGTAAAGTTGTGGCTGTCTATGATGGAAAACACCACATACGATACACCAGGAAGAAGGCTACCAAAACCAGCTCCATCAAACACTACGTGGTTGCCCTCCGGGAACGTGATTGGCTCCAAAGTGGTCACTGTGTTATTGCTGCTCGATGTGGACACTATGGTCCATGTGTCACCATAGTTGGGATCATCCAACCTTGAATTGTTGAATTGGCCTTTAAATTCTAAGGTGACACCACGAGGCAATGGCTGGCTTAGAATGCCCAAGCCACTAGGTGCTATAGTTATTTCTGTAGGTGTTACTAATGTTCTTTCAAAAAATATGTTGTTGACAGATAACGTGCCTGTTGCAGTTGCGGAACTGTTTGGCACAGCATCTGCATAATTTGTATATTGCACCGTGGTGTTTGAGCTGTTGGATACAACAAATATTCCGTTAAAGAAACTAGGAGCGAATCCAGAAACTGTAATAGTGTTTCCTACAACTAGAGGATTTGTCAATGTGTTTGACAATGTCAATGTGGTTGTTATGCCGTCCGTAAATGCAGACACACATGTCAACTTGCCAGCTGTGGCAATATCTTGATACAAGATATCATCTATTTCAATCACGTTGGTTGTTGTCAAACCGCTTATGACAGGATTAATGGCTTTTACCAATGTTGATACCACCACGGATCCTGTTGTACTGGAACTAACTGTGTCACCAACTTTTATATTGGCAGTTGTATTCACGTTTAGATATTTGCTGCCTGCACGATTAAATGTAAATGTCAATAGTTCACCATCTGTGGGTACACTGTCTGGAGCAGTTTTTAAATTCAATGTGGTTGCATCTACCACAGCATCTACCACATGTTGCAGAACCCAACCAGTGCCGTTCACAGCATACACACTCATGCCTGGTATTATGCCCACTGTGCTCGACACCTGGATAAAATTGCTGTAGCTGCCGGCCAGCACAAAGGTTGCCTTTACATCTGTTGAATATGTGCTGACTTTTGCCTTGGGCAATATTGGATTTGCATAAATGTTGAACGGGTAAGAGGTGGTCATTCCATCACTGATATAACTGTCCACATGGTATGCCAGTCTGTAAATGTTAATAGGTGTATTAGGTTTCCAAGTAGCGGGCCATACTACACCTGTCACTGGATATGTATACTGATTGGCAGACACTGTGACCACATAATCATCATAAGACGAATCCACATTAGCCCACTTGTCGGAGAAAAACGGCAAGGAATCCCACCCGGTACTGATGTTGAAATCTGTACCATCTACAATAACCCCACCATAATCTACACCAGACATCAACTGGTTGGTAATATTTGGCAACATGCCTGACGTAGGAGCATAGTAGTAGTTGTTTCTATCTACAAAATTAAGAATATCAATATTGATCTTGTAATTGACCACTATGGTGCCAGTTGGAGCATGCCCTGTGGCAAAAGTCAATTTACCAGAATATTTTGTATATGTAGTTCTGGTAGTCACTACTGACAGAGTATATAATTCTCTCAATACTGGAACTCCATCCACAGTGACTGCGGTCACTGTGCTGGTTGGATCTAAACGAATTTCGGGTGGCCATATCAAATCAAACTGCAATTGGCCTTTGTTGCCGTTGAATGTTTCACGTCGAGTCAGTTGGGTTATATAACTGGTTCTAGACACTCTGTCAAACTTGATTGCTGTTTTGAGACTGCGAATTTTGCTGTTGCCTATTATGGCCACAGCTCTTGCCTGCACACCAACTAGGCCAAGGCCACCTTCAATCGTCACAGTAGGCACTGTCAAATATCCGCTACCAGACTCACCATATTGATCCACATTGGTCAAAATTATTCTAGTTAATACACCATTGGTTATAAAAGCTCTGGCGCTGGCTCCCGATCCGCTGGCGCTGGCTATAACCACATTGGGTTCTTTAATATATCCAGAGCCACCATCAACTATTTTGATATCAGTAACAGTGTAGCCCACATTATCCAACCAAAATTTCCAAGGATAGGTATGCACTATTGCATCGCCTACAAACAACTTGTCTCCGTTAGCGGTAGCATACACACTAGTAATAGTGCCATTCTCGTATACTGTTTCTAAATCAAAGTCAGTAGCAGCAGATTGACTTGTATCTAAATTTGAATAATTGTTTATATATTGTCTAACCTTTGTTCTATACGGCTTGACCTCAGAAATATATTCTTCAAAATTGCCAATATTATCTACTGGATAATTTATTGGCTGATTCAAAACACCAACAATATTTTCTGCCTTGACAAAACTAGTTTTAAAGGCCCAATCGATATACAATTGTTCTTTCATGGCATATCTTATACCGCTAAAGAATAAATTTAGATAATTTTGTTTAAGTGTATCTGTACCAGTCAACAGATCATTTTTGATAGAATTAATTATGATTCGTAGTTCAGTACTAGCAACCGCATCAAATAGTCCGCCGTCAAATGTAATGTTATCGTAACCAATACTAGTGCTACGGAATGCATAAAGAGATTTACTGAATTGCAATGTGCCGTCCTGTATACCTACAACTCTGTAACTTTGCGACCAATCTATACTGGCCACGTCTGCATATTTTTCCAACAACATCCATTTGCCGTTGCTGGCCAAGTTTACTCTAACAGTATTTCCAACACTGGCAGATATGGAGTTCAACTGACCAAATGTGTCCACACTGGCATCGGGAGCGGAGTATTGACTGTATCCGTCCGCATACCAGTCAATATAATTCCAGTATTTTCTCACATCAAAACGTTGAGTAAGTGTACGCGACCATAATTTGTTTACAATATCATAACTGTAAATACTCCAATTGCCTTCTGCTTGGCTGTCGCTGGTAACCAGCACACTGTAATTTCTTATCAGACACTGGGTAGCATCCGTATAACCTTCACCACTATTAATAACAGTAGCTCCAATGATTGCTCCGGTGCCAGATATTGTGCCATCTGCGCCGTATGCAATATCTATAATTGTTTTTACTACCGCGCCAACACCCGATCCCACTATTTCAATATAAGGAGCACGTACATAGCCTTTACCGGGTGACACAATTGTAATGCCTGTGATTTTTCCGTTGGTTATTAAAGGAGTAATAGTGGGTTTTTGGAAACTGGTGAGATTTACAAACTCTAATTCAGCATCTGTGGACAATTGAGTGTCCCATAGTCCGCTGGTACTCTTTGGTATTTGATCGTAGCTTTTTAGTGAAGCAATATTGCTGCTGTATGCCACTTGATTTTTAACCAGCACAGCATTGACAGATTCTATAAATTCCTTTAATGCTTCAAATCTGTTAATGAACATGCTTTGACGAGGTCTATTTTCAACACCATAAATCAACTTGGCTGGAAGTGCAGTGTCAGGAACTGGGCGTCCCGCAATGTCCACTCCACATAAACTGTCAAACCATTTTTGTTCTATAGTTTTTGGTAGTATGGTCTTGGGATCATTGCTGACAATTTTCCACTGACTGTGAATATTTTGTTCTATCTCGTTGTTGGTCCAGTACTCCACGCTTAATACTACATCAGATTCTTTCAAATAAGGCTTGGCATTTACCAAGCTGAATGTGTTAGGGCTTGTAAGAGCCAGATATGCGTAATCTTGTCCACGAGGATTTGAGATCAGCTTACTTACATCACTGGCACTCATGTGTCTGCCGTTGACGTTGGGGATTACTGCTTTGTTCTTTACCCAGAAGTAGTAGGTATAAACTGTGCTTTGGCTGACTTTATCTACATAGCTGGTAACACTATAAACGCTATCACCGTACAAACTGGTTCCGCTAATTCCATGTGCAATGCCGTCTGTGGTGTCTGCTTGTAAGTCCCACTGACTAGGCTTGATTTTAGATTTTACCCACTCGTAGATATCTACGCTGGCTCCAACGGCCAGCATATTCCATGTGTTTGTTCGATACACCACGTCTTCTACGTAACTGTTCACAAACTTGGCTGTGCTGATATTCCACCACAATGCTCCCACTTGTTGTGATGCCCACTGACTTCCTGCATCAACTGTGACTGCGTCAGTTCCCTTTGAATATATGGCAGGATCTATAAATGATTTATATCTAATTTCTTCTTCTGCTGGTCCAGGTATTTTTCCTTGATTAGGATCTATCACATCCAAGTGAGTGATCAGCGTTCCCATTTTTTTATTGTACAAGAATGCCTTTTTAATTCTGGATAAGTCCGGAACAGCCACTGGTTTATCATGGATGGCCCATGAATACTGATCCAACATTTTGGAATAAGTCCATATCAAACCGGTAACTACACCATTTGCAGTATAGTTGGGAGCTCCTACCATTATCTCATTTGTGCCTACTGCAAAACCATTGCCGTAATTATCGCCGGCTTGATCAGTAGTATCAAGTGATTCGCCGAACACCCACTTGGTTGCATATCGATCATACACATCTATGCGGCCGCTGTTTATGCGATTGATAACAAAGGCTGTGGACTGTTTATCAAATGTTGTTGTTTCGGCATCAAACGATGTCATTTGTTGCGTGGTTCCGTTTTTACTGTAGATAACCAACGTGTTGCCGTTATTCATGAATGCCAACTTGTTACCAAATTCTTGATCAGCTTCAGGACTGTGATTGACTATGGTTTGATATTGTGTATAGGCGGTGTGATCTGTGTTATAGGCATAGATTGTTACCGATCCTTGATAGTTATCAGACCCTAGTGTTTTTGATGTATTGGTATAATCATCACCTACCGCCACAAAAGAACCGTCGTCATTTAGACTTATGTATCTACCAAAATGCTCCGTTGCGCTGGAAGGAGACAGTGTAAAATCTGGACTTGATAGATTAAAACCAGTATCAGTATTCTTGAATAATAAAACTTGTCCAAGATGATCCTGATGCTGTCCTGAGATAGCCAGTGTATTTCCATTCGCACTTGTCACTATGGATGTGATGCGAGATATGGATGCTGTTATATTTGTTGCTGCTGGTAATGTTATTGAATTTATACTATTGCTCACATTGTAGTCATAAGACCAACTTCTGGTATAGAATACAAATGTACCGCTAGGAGTTGAGTCTGGACTTCCGCTCATGATCAATGTTACACCATCCACCACACGGGTCACATATTGTCCGCTAGTAAATCCAGTACCCGTAATAAACATGCCCGGTCTAATACCCGCTGTGCTGGTTACTACAAAAGTGCCCCTAGAACTACCTACAGGATTATATGAAGTGGTTGCCTGCGTAACGTCCTTGTACTTCATGACATACACATTTGCATAGTTACCTTTTGATCCTATGTACAATGTGTTACCATTAAATGCCAGTGTTGAACCAAATTGTTCATTAGGAAAACTAGCTAGCGCACCAATTGCAGGGCTTAGTACAGTGTCAATTAATACGTAATTGTCAAATATATCTCGTTTGTATAGGCTGACCGCTCCCATTGTTG
>Ga0136642_1000850_pt1 | contig 14544 bp, 11 predicted proteins | sample LowCatLa1302831Y_FD_115313 | JGI IMG/M metagenome (GOLD analysis project Ga0136642, IMG submission 115313) | Freshwater microbial communities from Lower Cathedral Lake, Yosemite National Park, California, USA - 13028-31Y | ecosystem: Environmental > Aquatic > Freshwater > Lake ... | reverse complement strand
TTACCGATGTAGCGAATCCCAAGCTTTGTGCAATGAAATCAAGCTTATCTATGAGAACGCCGTGCAATCTATCAGATTGCGAAATCTCAAAACAAGGCGCAGAATCGCCTTGTTTTAAGCAACCGTCCGTGTCAATAAAACCGGCGAGTAATGTCAACCTCGTTTCTTCATCATTAAATATATAAGAATCGGGAATGTGCTTGTTTTTATACAATTCGTTTGCCTTGAGTATTTCCTTGAACGGGTTCATATCACTTCGTTTTGAACCACGCTCAGTGTATCCATAATTAACAGTCGCTGCGCATTTTTCAAAATGCCAATCACAAGCAAGATTGTGTTTTTGCTTCGAATCGTTACAGGCGACGCAAGTTGCGGAACTATTATTTTTATCGCCAATTGACACAACGCAACCGGATCCCTTTCTTCGAATCCCGTAATGGTAACAGTCACTTCGACCGCTATTTGCGTGATGAGTGATTTCAGCGTTTACGGTGTCAGCCCAAATCGCAAAGGACTTTACGATTTCTTCGTCAATCGTGGTAAAACCGTGACCGTTGTGATCTCCGTCGCCCAACCATGCACCAAATACATATGGATCGATCGGGACGGATTGTTTTTCCCAATGAATGCAGTTTAAATTATTTATCATCATAAGACCACGTTTATTGTAGGTTGACAATTCCATATAGTCTTCGAGTTTGATGTCAATAATGTCACTGCAATCGTAAGTTTCAACGATTTCTTCACGGAATTTTTCCATTTCTAAACGCGCCGATTCTTTCGTCGCAGCCGACTTGTTGAAATGAGCGTCAGTTTTCGAAGGACCTTCTTTCGTTTTAATCGTTTTATTCTTAATGGTTTTTCCGTTGAAATACAACATGACCCACGATTTACTTGAATCCTTCCATTCAATCTTTGCATTCTTTTTAAAATACAAAGTTAATATGTGTTGACTATTGACAACGAGCCTTTTGCCTACATGACTAACAATTTCGTACATTTCATCAACGCCGTTGGTTGTTCTAAGAACTGACCTTTTTTCGCCGTCATCCCCTACCAAAATATCTCCTACAATAACGTCCCTTGCGCTTTTCACAGACGAATCCCACATTAAAACAGGAGTATCGGGTGATAAACATCCAAACTGACCATGTGGTTCCAACAAATTCACATTGTTGGATCCGACGAAATTCTGCGCCATATTCACAATCGCACCATTGAGAGACGCCTCGCCGTGATGATACGAAGAGTGCTCGGAAACATAACCCGAGAACTGCGCGACCTTGACCTCGGTCTTCAAGTTTCGCTTGAATGCTGAAAACAAGATCTTACGCAACGATGTCTTGAGACCGTCGACCATGTTCGGAATCGAACGCGCGCAATCATAGGCGCTGAAATGGATGAGTTCGTTATCAATAAACTGCTCGTATTTCACCGTCTTGTGACTGGTGTCGAGGAACGCGTTTTTATCGTATTGCTCTAACCAAGTCTTACGGTCATCCGCGCGCTTCTTATTGAAGATCTTATCGATGATATCATCACAATGAGGACCCGTATAGACGAAATCCACGATTTTTTTGTTTGCGAAATACTCTTTGAATTCCGCACTGGTGCTGGTGCCGAGACCCTTGAAATACTTCATGGTCCAGCCCACGGGACCCGCGTCGCCGAATGCGGTCTTCCAGGTCAAATACTCGCCCTCGTTGTAAAACAACATGGTTTGCGCACCCTTCTTCGCCCTCAGAATCGGAGTATTCATGAACGAAATAAAGCCGGGGATCTTGATCAGCGAAGACCATTCCGCGTGGAACAGATTGATACAGAGTGCCTTGATATGAGACCCGTCCAAATCCTGATCAGTCATCACCATGACCTTACCGTATCTCAGATTGCGATGGACGTCTTCCATGGTCGCATATGCACGACCTGTTTCCAAACCCAAGATTTTCTTGATATCCGTGATTTCCTTGTTTTCGGAAATACGCTTTAGTTGCTCGCCGCGGACATTGAGAAGCTTGCCCTTGAGAGGATAAATCCCGATGGTATTACGATCGTCACTGGATAGCCCAGAAACAATACCCGAGAGAGCCGAAAGCCCCTCGCACAAAATCAGAATACAGTCTTTTGAAGCCGCCGTGCCACTGAAATTCGCATCGATGAAATTAGCGATGCCACGAATGGTCTTGGTTTTTACACCATCCGTCTTCTTCGCCGCGCGATTCTCCTTGGCTTCGGTCAAAGAGCATGCCAGATCCATCACGCCCATTTTTGCGACTTTTTCGATAAACGCATCGGAAACGGCACATGAAGATCCGAACTTGGCAAACGGAGTATTCATGAAGTCCTTGGTTTGGCTATCGAATGAGGGATTCTCGACATCGCAGCGCAAGAACAGAATCAGCTGCTCTTTGATCGACGCCGCGTTCACCTTGATCTTCTTCTTCTTCTCGATATACTCGCATAACTTACGCGTAATCTGACCCGTGATATACTCGACGTGCTTCCCGCCCTTGAACGTGCAGATTCCATTGACAAACGAAACCTGCGTGAATTCATGGTTTGGTGCGAGAGCGACGGCATATTCCCAGCGCTCATCGGGCATCTCGTAGACGCGCTTGGACTCGCCCTTTGCGCCGATATACATATCGATGTATTGCTGGAAGTTTTTCACGGGGATCAACGTGTTATTATATGAGATCTTGATCTTGTTCACGGAATGGTCCGTGACCGCACCAATATCCATAACACGCTTACGTAAGAGTGCGACCATGTCCTCAGTGAGTCCGGGAATTCCGAGACGAGTATAATCAGGCTTGAAAGTAACGATCGTATAGGGCTTGACGGACTTTGCAGGTGTAATAACAGGTGCACCAATCTCGGACAGATTACCGCGGAACTCCTGGACATACTTGAGACCGCGGGTATGATCCACCGTCTCCACGCGACCATAGGTCGACCAGATGAGCACGAGTTTGAAACCGAAACCGTTCTTACCACCGACAATCTTCTTTTCCGTCTTGTCGTAGTTTGTCGAAGTGCGCAGGTGACCAAAGATCATCTCGGGAATCCAGATATCGTATTCAGGGTGTTTCGCAATATCAATCCCGTTACCGTCGTTGGACATGGTAATAGTGCCATCGTCGGCGATGCCGATTTTGATATACGAAACAAACTGTTTTTCGATATTTTTGTGCTGGATCATACGGATGACATGGTCGCGGCAGTTCACGATACCCTCGTCGAAGAGCTTATAGAGCCCGGGAATATACTCGATCTCCTTTTGCACGATCCGCGCCTTGGCTTCATCGTAGACCCACATATCGGAGTCGATGTTCTCTACCGAACCAATGTAGGTATCGGGATTATCGAGGATATGCTGACGGTCCGTTTTTCGTTGGTATTGTTTTGCAAGAGCTGCATCGTCCTTTGCGACAGTCGTAATAACAGTGTTTTGCAAAGTGGCTGACATTTTGTTTTGTTTGCGTTCTGTAAAAACCTTACTAGCCGTTTCAATTTTTACAATATATATTTAGAAGTTTCGAGGCGGCGCGTAGGAATTTGATTTTGATAAAAAATATAGGCTTATTGTATAATGGTGAAGCGTAGAACTTTAAAAAAAAATAAAAGACGTGGACAAGGGGGGGGGGATTTGTGGAATAAAATTAGAAGTTTTATTTCAGGTAAACATGCAATTGAAACGGATTCTGTTGAAACGGATTCTGTTGAACATTATGAACCTCATAACAAACAACGATTTCAAGAATTCAAAAATTTGTTGATAAAAAATTTAGGTGATAATCAAGTTGAACTTACCAAAATAATGCAACCCGGAGCAGCTGAGAAATTATACAAAGACGCTAATTATGATGAAACTGATGAATTTTACAATATGATAAAGGGAGCATTGATAGTTAAAATTGAGCACAAAAAATTAGATGTAAAACCCGAAAATTTAACAAAACTAAAAGAAAAAAGGTTCCATTAGATACACTGAATGCAGCGTTAAACGAAGAAGATAACGATAACGCTGCTAGTATAATTAATGGTATATCGGATTGGGAAAGTTTTGATAATCACACACTTCCTTCGAGTTCAACGTTTGCCGGCGGTCGTAAATCTCGCCGTCGTCGTAATAAGAGCAGAAAGCAACGTAAATCAAGACGCTGAATATTATTGAATCAACTCCTAAAATTGATTGCATAAAACGAAATTCACGATAACCAATAATATAATCATGCAACAACCCGATCGCTTACAGACCCTCTTGGAACGCCGCGAAAGCTGGCTTAAACGCGGAGGGTGTGATTTCGCTAATCTCCAAGATTATTTCGGTTATCAAAACGCACCGAATTCGTGGCATCAAATATCGCTAATTCGCGATCCCGCGAATAACACCAAGTATATACTCGATATCAAACAAGTGAAACGTGAACATGATATATTGGATATATACTTCAAAGAACTTCCCAGAGAAATCAATAATATTATATACATGTTCTTGTTTTCCAAGACGGAAATAAAAATTTCGATACAAATTCCACCAAACTACCCTTTTGAATCCACCGAATGGGATGTTGTATTGTATTCGAAAGACGGAAAAGATAGTATTCGGAAGAGATGCTCAGAAATAGCGAAAATTAAAAAGATGTTTTGTGAATTGTCGATTATTATGTTTTTGGAAAAAGCCGTGCATATGTATTTAGCGTATAATCGCGATCTTGCATAATATATCCAGCGTAATATATATTAACTGATATGCCGGATATGGATAATCAATGCTGCCCCGATATGGTTTGTCAAACAGAAACTCAATTACAAAAGAAGCTCCGGGTCTTAAAGACCGGTCCAAACTCATATAACCAAAAAGCCATGCGCTATTCGGCGTATGTGAAGTCAGAACCCGGATTCGAAACATTCGCCGGGAAAAAGGTGGCAGGCGTTCAAGCCGTAGTGGCAAACAAACAACAGTGTTTCCAAAACGCCATCTGCCCTGCAATCCCGGTTCCTTATAAAAACACATATTTTCAGAGAGATCAGTTCATTTTGCCGAGGTCTCGATACAATAGTCGATGGATTATTGGTATGCCGCAGAATTAGGGGGCATTTTTTATGTGATTAATTCATATAATGCATATGTTCCAGTTTGGAAAACCTATTCAGAGGGATCCTTTACAGAGATATTGCGAAAAGAAACGTTGCGAGAGTTTAGTGCAATATAACAAAATAGGGACTGGTGGAAACGATCCGTCGATTAGCGCAAATATGCGTTATGCGCAATTGGTGAAGATCGGGAAATTCACCAAAGTTACAAAGAAACAGATCAAGACAATCTGTCCGGGCGTTCCGACAGAGGGCGATAAACATATATGCACAAATCCACAATTTTCTGTGCTAAGTGTTCGACCCACGGACGGGAAACAGGTTTATTTTAGCTGATTATGTTGTGCGAAACTTACACCAATGAATTCTTTAGCGATTTTCCAAGACACATCCATAAGCTTTTTTCTGTGCGTTATATATAATGAAACGCCCCACCAGAGGATCCGACGGTAAATACCACATCAACGGAAAGGCTTACCCTGAATTGATTGGCTCCAGACAGCAGGTCTGGAACGGAACATGCTACAAGACTGAGGGTGGTCTGATGAGAGCTCACATCATGATGAACAAGTGGGGGCGCCTTGTTTCCAGAAAGAAGCACAACACTGCCAAGAAGGAGAAGCGCTTAGAGAAGGCTGGATACTATGCCGAAAAGGGTAAGTTCGGATTTGTCAAGCGCACAGCTAGACGCCGCGGTAGCCGCAAGACTGTAGGCAAGATTCAGGCGTAAGGTGATGAAGTATTGAAATAATATGGTTATTAATTATCATATTATTGTATAGTTATGAATAGTAAAACCGAGCGCAAGACTTGTCGCAGTAAAACTTGTCGTAGGAAAGAGAAATTATCGAAATGTTTACGTTTAGCCAATGATTCTAAGAAACTAGACTGCCAATGCCCGACGTGTTTATCAGGAAAACGCTATGTAAAATGCATTCGATCGTCGAGACTTACAAAGACGCGCAGACATAAATAATAAGCGCACAATTCCGGTAAAAAAACACAATATATGTATATGTCTACCTCATTAAAACCAACAGCAGCGGTAACAACATCAGCGGTAACAGAAGAAGAAGCAGCAAAAAAAGATGAATTAATTAATAGCATTTCTATCAAAATCAATTCTTTAACAAAAGAAATTTTAGGCAATTTATCTGAACCTGGTTTGAAATTATTAGATTCTAATTCTAATATTCCCGAGGAATTGGATTATATGAACAAATTATTTACAGGACCCGACGATGTTGAACGTAAATTGTCTGAATACATTGAACATTTTAATTCTAATGAATTTAAGCATAGAAATGAAGCAGAGACAAAATTTCTATCACACGAATACGATAAAACATTTAGACAACTAGAAATGATAGATTCTTATGTCGCATTGCTCGGGATCGGTTCGTCAACCACTATAACAGTAGCGACTGCAGGCGCGGGGGCGGCTACTGCTGTTCCGGTAATTGCATGTGTTTGTATTATTGCAAAATGCTGCACCATGGTTTGGGGAAGGATGACAAAATATAGAGAGCTTTCTTATATTTGTTCAGCATGCTTTTCATACGTTACAACGTTAATGGTAAATGTCAAAGAAATGTTATTGTTTTATTCAATAGCCAAAACAGAAAACCTTAAAGCTTTGAATATTACAACTGGTCCTGTTTGGCGCATTGTCCAGGAAAATTTATATAAGTTCCTATTATTTTTGATAGGAACCGTGGATTTTACATTAGAAGGGCTCGGTGCGGCACAATGGTTGTTTTGGAATGGACTTTTAAGTCGTGTTGATTTTAGTTCAACGCCAGATCCTACTAAATTATTTAAATATTCAAGGGGTTATTGTAATAAAAAGTCATATGATACTAACAAAATCGATATTTGTGACAATTATAACGACATGGTGATGCGACTTTTGGAAGAAAAAGTATCTTTAGTGCTTGAAATTAAATTAGCAGCAGATTCTAACTATTTAAAGGGCGCTACAAAACCAGAAGGTGATCCAGCGGAGTACTTAAAAAAAGAGGAGACCTTTAAATATTACTTATCATTATATAAATCATTATATAAATTTGGTTTCCCATCATCAGACACAAGATTATCCTTCAGTTTAGATGAACTCGATGATGATGATGGAGAGGGAGGAAAGCCAGGCGGTCGATTATCACGCCGTTATAGAAACAAAACACGCTTTTCTGAAAAAAAATAAAAAGGGGAAACAAAATGACGAAAAGAAAATATTATGATAAAAAATTAATTAGAGGAGGCTTTCCTGGGGCTGAAACGTTTAGCCTTATAAAGCAAATTGGCTCCGACGTATTAGTAGACACCCGCGATTATTCAACAAAATTACGTGAGGCTTATAACAAATCAGCAGGCGATAAAACCAGGGCTAGAGACTTTGCATCGGTAATGAAAAACATGCTTACAGGTTTAACTATAGGAAATTATAACAGACTGAAAAATGCAACAAAAGCAATGCTTATTCCTGTAAACCAACTCTATAGAGAAATGTTGAGAGAATACGTAATCATGACAGGAAATGTAAGTTTAATTATGACTGAATACACATTACATTACAATAAATATATGCTGTATCACATGGATGAATATAAAATAGATTATGCTGAAAAAATGAAGTTGTCTAATTTCTTGGATGTTGCAAGCAACAATATTGCCGTGGTCGATGTTGGCGATCAGGAAGAAATTCCTGTAGGAGTTCCTATTGCTCAGACTGTTTCTGACATTCCGTAAATAACTTCAACGGAGAAATCCGGATTTTCGCTCCGTTGTCCGCGATCGCCTTCATATGAAACCATCTATGTTCACAATCCTGATCGCCTCGCAGGCGAGCAAATTGTTGCCCAATTGCGGCATAATAGCGGTCAATTTGTTCCTTCGTCATGATGACGCACACTTTTAGGATCGACCATTCATACCAGATTCCATCAAATGCACCCGTTCGATAAATGCCGAATCCATTGAATGCGGACGAGCATTCTACCAGGTCATTCGGATCGCACGATTCCAAGATTCCCTGAATAAAAGGCTTGATTTTAGCTACTGCCGCGTAACCATCGGGAACATGCCAACAACTGAACATGTATGGCGGAATCGATAATGCCCAGATATCATAGTAATCATCGCGATTAAACGACAGTGCGTCCCATTTATCGCGCCATTCAGGCGCCAGATACTTTTTCAAAACCTCGACGTCCATAGGTCCCGCGGAAACGTCGTCCATGTCGATCATAATAAAATAGTCATGTTTTGGCGATTCCGGGCGTCTCATGTATCTTAATAACTGGTTGCGCGCATTGGCAATATTTTGCGTTCGGACGGGAGTCCTAGGATTCGGATTGATCAAAATTTCCATATTATACGAGCGCTTGAGATCGCAGAGTTTACGCAAGGTCATATCCTCGGATTTATCAAACGCGACCAAGATCTGGTAATCATCGAATAATGGGATGATCTTGGAAATATTCAAAAAAACTGCGTCCAAGTATTTTTCGCAGTTCAGCACGCATCCACAAATATATACTGATGACATGAATCACTATATATTTATTGTTTTAGATTGTTTACTTATCATGATTGAATACAACCTATATTTATTAGGTTTTGTCTAAAGATTATCGGTTGGACTTTTCAATTTAGACATCGGAGTGGAATCCTCTGTTGTTAAAACTATATCTGCCATTTTGACATTATATTGGGTCTGATTTTCGGTTTCAAAAACGTAAACTACCGAGGCTATACCCCGACGTTTTTGTGTATTAGCAACTTTATTAGTATCAAAATATATTGTAGCTTGACATCCGGTATCATTTACAGAAATTTTATCGACATCGTTTAGTTCAACCTCTAGATTATCTATAGTATTGAAATATATTTTTGAGACTTTTCCATCAATGTATTCATTTTGAGTTCCTGTGCGAAACTTTCTAATAGAACCAACAATAATATTGCCAACCTTTCTAAATAAACACGTATCATGGGTTAAGTCGGTGGGTTGATTAAGGGCAGCGTCAGTGATAGTGTTAGAGTCAGTAGGGGTAGGGTCAGAGTCAGATTCAGGGTCAGCGTCAGCGTCAGCGTCAGCGTCAGCGTCAGTGGCAGGGGCAGGGGCAGGGGCAGGGTTATGTAATTTGTGTGGATATTTCACTCGTTTGCATCCACGACAGTTTCCTCCCTTTTCCATAATTTTACTGGATAATGTCCATTTTTTCTATAACGGTTAAGGGCTTTATTGCACTTTAAATTATCGCACTTAACAGTGGCGCCTTCTACTACATTAAAATGATAATATGTAAAGACGATAACTCCTATTACTAACAACGCCAATATCAACCACTTAACATTCCGTTTTATCGTTATACCAAGCAACCACTTAACGCTTCGTTTTATCGTTATACCAAATTTCGCCATTATGTAATATACGCATAAAAGATTACTAAATCATAATTGTGATATTACTAAAGATATTTCTTGGAAAATTCGCCGGGTGTATACACGGGAACGCCGTGCTTCTTCGCGTCGCTTACTTTTCCCGTTTCCGATTCGAGCTCTGGTGCAATGACAGCAAATGTATTCTTGGATACACTTGATCCCAATGTCGCACCGATCTCTTTGAGTTTCTGTTCTAGCTCTTTATCGCGCGTTCCGCTCATTACAATGGATTTTTTATATAACGGATGACTCACGGCAATTGTAGACACAGGCTCTGGAAGAGTCGTATTATTCAATAATTTACCTTGAAGTCCGCATTCTTCCAAGAACGCCAAGAACGTAGGAATCTGATCCACGAAAGCGGACGCGGTTTTGGAAGCCATTCCTTTTATGCCCGCGATGCGTTTGGTTTTATCGCCGCCGGACTCTCCGGACGTAAGGATTCCCGGTCCGACCTCGTCCAAAACCAGTTTGATTTTTCTATCTCCAAACCCGCGCCCGAAGATATTCGAAGCGGACATGATTGTTCCTAAAGAAGCTTTGTCCAATCTCTGGCGTATTCCATCGAAAACCTTGGTCGCCATTTTATCCTTGAACCCGTCTACTGTCAGCAAATCCGCCTTGGACATCTTAATAATTTTCGGTATCGAATCAAACCCGGATGCTACAATCTTGGTAACATTCCCCGCGCCTAACCCGTCAACTTCGATGCCCTTGAAAAACCCCGTAATGTTTTTTTCTCGGACCGTCGCGTCGTCTTCCGCGTTTTCCAAGATAATATCCACATGGGTATCATTCCAGCGATATGGAACATCCGGCATCAATGGCGTTTCCGCGGGCACAACCACTTCTTTAATATATGGAATCACGTCACCACTACGGATCAACTTGATTATCGCACCAACGCCGATTTTATTCGTCTCGATAAACGAGGCATTAAATCCGGTGGCGAATTCAATAGTAACACCTCCAAGACGTAGGGGTTCGATCTGAACACGGGGTTTCAGAAGTCCGTCTTTACTTGCGTTCCAAATCACGTTGACGACTTTGGCTTCTGCCATTTGATCCGAAAGCACCATTTTAAATGCAAAGGCGTGGTCGGGATTTCCGGAAGCCCTTGGATAAATTGCGTCGTTTGTCACAATCACCCCGTCGATTTCATAGGCGTAATTGGAGCGCCAATCTACCAAGGTTTCCGATAGCTTCGCGTTACTAATAACGTGCTCCAATCGATTTTGGACGACTTCAAAACCCTGGGCTTTTAAAAACTCCATCTGCTCACTGGGCTTCAAGACGGGTTTGATGACCTCATAGGCAACAAAGTGCAAGTCCCGCGTCTTATCATCGACAGATTGGCGATTCACGATACCGGCGACGAGATTACGCGCATTGGCGAATTGCGTTTGGTATTTATCAGCAAAGACCTTTTTCGGCATAATAAACTCACCTCTTACCACAAGTTTTTCGTCGCCGCCTTTTGGTAAGCGAAGCGGCGTAATCAAATGCGTAAAGTCTTGTCCAATTGTGCCATTTCCTCGTGTATACAATTTAGGTTTATCGCCCTCTAAACTATACATTCCACTAACGCCGTCGAGTTTACATGACAAAACATAAGGTCCCTTGTATTTTTTCGACCAAGAATCCAATGCTCCACTATCGGGTTTGATTTTATCCATGGAAGGCATTTGGTATGGCAATGTAACCTTGTTCTTTTCGATTGGCGCGCCGACCTCTTGAATCGCGGCGTTTTGCGGGAACTTACGTCCAATGAATTCTTTCAAAATATCATATTCATTATCAGTTAGAATAACAATGGACCCTGGCTCCAAATTATAATAGTTTTCATTGGCGTATATTATCATGGCGCTAAGGGCATCTTCGGATAAGCTTTCCAATACCGATATTCCGCCCGATTTAAAATGTTCCATCGAATGGATAGTCGCGTTGCCGGAAACAACCCCGTTTTTCATGCCTTCGAGTGGAGGGCAAGGTGGACACTTGTTTTTCTTGGTTTTTGGTGAAGCGCGTTTCTCTCGTTTCATTTTAATAGTAATGCCTTTTGGTTTTATGTCGTTTGGAACACCTTGATCCAAGTTCAGAAATTCGGCATGTGATATGATTTTCAACTTGGGAACAATCTTTTGGGCATTTCGAGCAGGTGGGATAACCGGTAAAGGTTGCAATAATTCTGAAGTAGGATCGGCTTCTGGAACTAATACAACGTTATTGGAGGCTATCACAGATCGACCGTCGATTCGTTCTTCGGGAGACTTGTATTTCAGTTTCAGAAAATCGAATATTGCGTGCTCGTCTTGGAAATCCTGTGTTATACGATCCCCTTTTTCTTTCGCCGCGCTCATATGATAAATCCCATGTTCATTCAATGTATATCCCATAGTTAAAGCGCGAGCACGCATTACCGTATTGAATATTTTGCTTCCAGTGAAATATAATATAGCAAAGGGGTATTCTTCGGGGCTGGTATACAAAAAATCGATTCGGCGGGCTACACTGTGTAGTTTTCCGATGACCAAGCATTTCGACGAACCACGCGATAAAATTTCGAGAATAAGCCCGGAACCCTGTAATAATTCTATAAACTGTTTGAAGCCCGCGTTACTTTTTCCGGTAACAATTACGTCGATATCACCGGACGACACCGCGCCGCGGCGATAACTTCCGACTATTTCAAAAGCGGGGTTTTCCGCAGGTGACACAGCGACCACTTCTTGGAAAATATCCGCAAATTCTCTATGAAACTCGTCGATCTCTGATCGCGGAATACGTTCCAAGACATCTTCATAGTATTTCAAACCCACTTGTTGGACGTCATTTAGCAATTCGTCCTGTTTACTCCGCAGCTCCGCGATGGATCTGATACCTTTATCAACCAGTTCTTTGGCTTTTTTCGGTCCGATTCCATAGACATCGGTGAATATATTGACGGGATTTGTTCGTTCTCTTTCCAATAATACAAGGGTCCCCGTTTCCACATATTCTTGGAACTTTTGCATGATAGTGGCTCCAATTCCGGGCTTATCGGACAAAACTGTCTTATAATTATCCGGTGTTATATCCAAGGGAATAACCATAATCGTTTCTTGCGCCTTTTGATACGCCCGGGCTCGAAATGGTTCGCCTTGTTTTAATAGTAACCCTGACAACTTATCTAAAAGATCGATAAATTTTTCATTTAACCGCGAATTATTCGGAGGCGATCTTTTTTTCATAGTCTTTTTATTCTTGGGATTTTTTATTCTAATAGTATATTTCGGCGGTGACTTTTGTTCCATAATATATATTTCATAGATATATTATAACACGCGATATTTTCTAGAGTTTCAATACTTCGTCGAAAATGGGGTCCATTTCAGAGTCGTGTGTAATGATAAAAATGCACTGCTTATATTTTTTGAAATCGAGAATCAAATTAATTACGTCGCGCTTCAGTTCGCCGTCTAGCGCATTTGTGGGTTCGTCTAGAATCATTATTTTCGAGGGATGGATTAGTCCGCTAATAATGTTCACGACTTGCCTCTGACCTCCCGATAGATTCTCACCGAGAGAACCTGCAAGTGCGGAATCAATATCCAAGTTTTTAAATAACCCTTGTATTTTATCATAAGACATGATGTCAGCTAATCTCTCTTTACAGATGTCATCATTGCACGCGTATAACATATTATCCGCAATTAATCTATCGAACAGTTTGCCGCTTTGATTGATATATACTATGTTTTTGCGCAAATAATCAGGGTCTACGTATCGTATATTAACGTCATCAATATATATATCGCCTTCTTGTAACTTGTAAACTTTTAATAACAACTTAGCAAAGGTGGATTTTCCACGCCCTGAAACGCCGTTCATTCCTATTATCTTAGAACCCACTGTATCCAACGAAACACTCATGTTATTAAATATTAATACGTCGGATTCTGGATAATTAAATGAAACGCGATCAAATGTTATCTTATTGAATACCAAACTATGATCGTCACGTTTATATTTATCTAATGAATCGTATTCGCTTTCTTTGCCTAGAAAAACTTTATAATTCTCTTGTAAAGAGGCTTGTTTTTGAATAACTTCACCAATGTTAAGCATAATTACATCCATGCGATCTCTATACAAAATAATAATAGATAAGAAAGTAATGAAAAATATCTCGTCAATGTTTTTATTAAAATACTGACTTATCATATACAAAGTAGAGATAAAAACGACAATATGCACCATGACATTAGATACAGTTTTCTCGTTGGAAACCAAAGAGTGATAATCGATGGACGCTTGAACCGAATCATTCAAATCGCCCGAAATTCTTTGCATTTCCTGAGGTATTTGACCGCGATGAATAATTTTATCTGTATTATTTAAAACTTCGATGATGGAAGATTCAGTTTTGGTGTATTGTTTTTCGTATTCGTAACTTTTATTTAACATAGCATCCCAATTTGAAATAATATAAAGTATTATACACACGTTACATAACGAAAAACATATACCAAAGATGGGGTCTTGGAAAATGAAATATCCAAATATAACTATTAAAAACACAAGAGAAGGAAGAAAATTGGAGATGGCGTTTAAAAATCCGCGATATAAATGCGAAGACAATCTATTTATGTTATTAAACGTGTTAATGAAATTAATATTTCCAAGATTTTCATTATTTAGTTTTAATATTATATAAATCATCTTTTCTCTCATCCATTCGTGCATTTTTGATAAAAAATGGATCTGCAGCTTTTCATAGAAATAATAGAAAAATAAATATACCAAAGAAAAGACGACGAAATATGTAAAATATCCAAAGGCATTGGACGACGAATTATTTTTTATAGAATTGATAAGTTTTGCAATGGTTGAAGAGATTGCGCTTGTTTGTATAATATTTATGATAAAAGATAATGCCACGAGTGCTATGGTTTGAAATCTTTCTTCGTAGAAAAAATCTTTTAGTAATTGATTTACGATGTACATTGAAATATCCCG
>Ga0136642_1000849_pt1 | contig 14556 bp, 34 predicted proteins | sample LowCatLa1302831Y_FD_115313 | JGI IMG/M metagenome (GOLD analysis project Ga0136642, IMG submission 115313) | Freshwater microbial communities from Lower Cathedral Lake, Yosemite National Park, California, USA - 13028-31Y | ecosystem: Environmental > Aquatic > Freshwater > Lake ... | reverse complement strand
TCCTTATCGCTCTCAACGGTGCTCATCCTGCGGAATCGTGCGAAAGTCGAATCGGAAAAAGAAGGTTTATTCGTGTTCTAACTGCAATTTTGTCTGCGACGCAGACAAAAACGCAGCTTTAAATCACGCTATCGATCTTCCCAAACTCGATTACGGCGTTCGTGACGGCTTTTTCTGGCTTCCCGCCAGTTCAAGTTGTCTTGGGGAGTCGGAGTCCCCCATTCGCCCGCTTGAAAAGGACACTTTTCTATAAAGTGTTCAACTCTTTAGGGACAGCTTCAACTAGCTGTAGCGTGTGTTTTACATACGAGCTTCCTGCGATGTTCGTATCTATGTTTTCTACTAGATCTTCAGGATAATATCCATCTGGAACTTCGACTACTGTGTCGAATAATGCGGTCCATGTTATTATGTATTTCATTTTTGCGAACTAATTTTAAATCTAAAATGCGTTTAGTGATAGTTTCAGCGCAGATGTATTCTGGGTAAACTACAGAAATGATAACTGAATCTCCTAGTATTTCTATGATTTTTCCGATATTTGTCGCGCCATCTTGTTCGAATTCAACTATATCACTAACATGTAAGTTCGCCATGCTTTATGTTACATGCAAAAAGCGCATACAGAAGTTACAATCAAGTAAGGTTTTCCACATTTTCCCACTCTGTTCTTGTTACTTCAATTGGCTTTACTTCGTAAAATGAAACAACATATGGGTTGGAAGTTTTGAAATCACGATGATATGCACTAAATCTGGCTGGAGTATATATTCCTCCGCCACGATTCATTTCTACTTTGAAGTTTTTACCAGACGATTCTTGAAAATAAACAGCTTCAAATGTATGATAATCATCCAAATCACCTTCAAAATTGATGCTATCTTTCCATGTCAGTGTTTTTAAAAACTCTTTCAATTCGGAACTATCTTTGATAAATTCAAGTTTCATATTCTCGGAGGAACTAAACCCATTCGGCTTTAGCCTAGTGGTCGTTGACGTTAATATTTTTCGGCAATCAACCCCTTTGCGGGCCATTTGTTCTCAGCAATCATACGAACTCGTCGTTCGTTGGCGATCTTAATTGCACCTTCTGGACCTTTATCGGTGTTAATGAAAAAATTAAATTGACCTGTTGAGATATTTTCGCCGCCGTCTTTCCAGTCGCCGGGATTATTACATACAAATTCATATTCATCATATGAATCATCTTTATTCATACTAACATTGTTGGGTTTCACTCCATCGGTATTACCATCTACATCCATCAAAATGGTATAACCACGATAACCAACTGGCGCAACCAATTCGGTCATTATGCTACGAGCATCAACCCGTGCGACATCCCATTCGTTGGAGATTTGAGCCGCATATTCTGTTGCAAGATCTTTGTCTGTAAATACAACAAGAACTCCGTAGTTGCTGTAATTGCCTTGGGTAACTAGATAAATTTCTTTCATTTTCTTAGGGGTAAAACGCCGCACAACCATCGTAGCTGTGCGGCGTTGATTGTCAAGCTTAATTCGTCTTTACTTTAGAATTCCCGGAATCAAGTTCTTCATCGTGTCTTTCATTGGCGCCATAAAATTCTCAGGCACCACAATGAAGTTTGGCAAATTCGGAATCTGACCATTCCACTTGCTCAGTGCCTGTGCAATACCACGCTTGATCTCAATGTCAGCAACAGCAGCGCGAGCACTCATTGCCTTGAGTTGATTTTCGGCAGCGGCAGCTTCTTGTTCAGCAATATATACCTTATCAATAGAAGCTTGAATTTCGTGTGCGTAATTTAAAGCACTTGCATATCCAACATATTCAATAGTAATACCAACCTTAGCAAATTCACCAACAACTTGCTTTTCAACCTTATTCATAATTTCAACCTTTTGAGACATACAATCTGACAATTTACGACTGCCAAATTCGTTAGCAAGTAGAGTCTGAACACGCTGATGTACGACACGATCCATCACCGATGCCAAAGACTGAGCGTATACAACACTAGGAAAATCCACATTATCATTTTGATTGATTAGATCGCTTACACCAAAGAAGAATAAATAAGTTGCACTATCTTCAATTTTAATATGAGCACCAACACTCACGCCAAAATCAACATTGATACTCTCCTTTGATTCAAGATAAAATGCTTCATCTTTGGTTGCGGTACCACGACTAGCTTCTTTGGTCCATTGGCGGACATATGGTTCACGGGTAACAACGTATAGTACGGAACTGGGAATATAAACATTCTGCGTCACTAGACCACGGAAACCGTTACCTCCTTTGGGAAGCAACTGATGAGGAATTTGGATGCGCTTTTCTGCGATCTTATTCTTAGCAAGGAAAGCGGCACTGTCAAAAGCGCCTTGACCTTCCATAGTTTTACCCTGTTGTGGTACAAGAAAGGCAGTTTGATTTGCTTTGATTTGAACGAATTCTACTTCATCAATGGTGTTGTATGATGCGTATACATTTGAATTGCCAAAATAAAGACCAATACCAAGCGAGGCAATCATTGCTGCGGTTCCGTTATCCTTGAAAATATTCATAATAGGTTTAAACCAAATAACAAATATAATTCCAGCCAAAATAACAATTGGCAATCCGGTTCCGTTGAAGGATGCGCCGATCTTAGCGATAAAATATCCAGTATTGGAATCTTGAAGCTGTGCTACTGCGGTTTGACCACTAATCAGTGGTTCAGATGCGGTGAATGCAAAGTTGAGAACTGTCCATAGACTAAGAACGATAATACTAAGAGTGATACGAAGTTTCATGTTTTTTTAATTTAAATTGTTTTTTACTGCTGTTTTTTACTGCTGTTTTTTTAGATGTAATAGATTAACCGAGAAACCAACTAAAAGTCTGCTTAATAATGCTGATGGTAACTTCATGATAAATTAACCATTTTGCCCATGTAATAAATGTAAATACAAAATCCATAATGCTCCAAAAAATGTTGTGGTGAATAGTATAACCAATCATTGATGTTGCGATTGCGAAAAGAAAATAAATAAATCGTGCGAGCATGTTCATGTTTTTGTGTTTTTGTTTATCTTGTCACGGTTTTTGGAGAAAGTCAATAGTTTTAATTATTTAGAATTAACTGCTGCGATCAAAATAACTATCCACACAAAAATAGTAGCAATCGCTGCAATGTTTATTTTCGTTGAATATTTCATATTTTTAGATTTTGAATAGGTTCTCCAACACTTTGACGGCTACCAACACATCATATTTGGCTTCGTGAGGAACGCCATCAACTTGTACATTGAAGTATTCACCAAGATTGACCAAACCACAAGACAAATCTACTGGAAGTTTTCCGGTGACACGAAGAAACTGAGCAATAGTGCAAGAATCCAAGACACGATAACTTACATATTGATCCCAACTACCGGTGCTAACCAAGTTATTTTTTACTCTACGAATATCAAATGCAACATTATGTCCAACAGGTATTAGTTTATTACCTGCTGCGGAATACCATGAACGAAGTTTGTCATACAATAGTGTTCCTGCTTTCTTTTGAAAAATAGCATTTTTATCGTGTTCCACCAAATCAATTTGGTTGACACTCAAACTTTCCGCAGTTGTAACATACAAACCATTGTCCGGTTTAATTGCCAGATTCAGTTCGTCAATTTGAGTCATTGTATTGTTCTCATATTTGAACAATCCAAAATAAGCAGTCAATAAACTACATTCATCTGGAATTCCACCGGTTTCAACATCAAAACAAATAAAGTGTGACATAACATTATAGCAAACAACACCATAGACAATTTCCGATTAAAGTCAAGGTTGATCAAAAAGAAAATGGAGTTCCCAAATGATCCAGCCGATTCGCAGACCCGCAGATCTGAAATCATTCGTGAAATAAAATCCAAACGATGGAACAATAGAAATATCTACAAATTCAGCAGTTTTGTAGTTTTCAACAATAAGTTTAAAGTGTTTCTTAATCATGAGAAACATTTTAACACTATAGACCTATATTGTCAATCTTTTTTTAATTGGTCAACATTGACATTTCTTACAAAGAAGCACTAATTTGTTATCTTTTTCCGTGAATTTGCCCACCATAATATGCGTGTTTGATCTACATTCATCGCAAATGTCCCATTCTGGTTTGTTAATTGGACGGAAATTACACAATTGTTCTTCCATACAAACATCTGACCACGGTTCATTCATAATTTTTTGCGGAACGAACCCCCTATGGCTTTAACCTATGGGTTGTTGACTGATTAATTTTAATTTTTGTTGTCGGCTAAGTTGTTTGATTTGATATTCTCGTTTTAATGCGTCACTTTTATTATCAAAATGTTCACTATATACAAGTTTTACGGGGCGTCGTGAATGGGTATACTTTGATCCACCTTTTCCACGATTGTGCGTATATACTCTTTTTTCTATATTGTTTGTTGCTCCACAATATAGCGTGTCATCATTACATTTTAACAGATATACAAACCAATGCATTTTTATGCATCAACAATACCACATATAGGAGGTATGTGTCAAGAACAATGTTTAATTGCAATATCGCTTATATTCAAATTCAATTGTGTAATATACTGATATGCTTAATGATAGTGTAATATAGTCTTTGTGATTTAACCATATACCAAATCCACGATCTTTGGATCTAATTATCAATATTGTTCTGCCGTGTTTTCCCAACCAAGGAAATCCAATTGCTGGATCTGAATATATCTTGATGAGTTTTGTCATATATCATAAATATATTGTCAATGTTTTTCGTGTGAAATTTTCTCTTGTTCTAATGCAGTTTTTTCGTCTTTTAAAGCATTTTTCAATCTATCCTTTAAGGTGGGCCATTTCATAATCTTAGAGGAAGGAAACCCCTTCGGCTTTAGCCAAGGGGTAGTTGACGTTACTGTGGAAGCATCTTTAGCTTTGACTTTCCACGCCGCAATAGTGACATATGCGTCCATCCCATGCATTTTCGTCACATTGCTTGCAATTGTCAAGGTCTTCGTTAAGAATTTTCTCATTTTCCTCAATGAGTTCTGGTAGAGTAGGCAGAGGTGGTGTATTATGTTCTTTTTTAAACTCAAAAAATCCGTGATATACTCTATTTTGATCGGCGTGATTTCTGGAGCATATATCCATGAGTTCCCATTTTACAATGCCTTGTTCTTTAAAGTAATTGCCAATCAATCTGGCAGCGTTTTGAACTTCAGTTGGGATTAAATCTGGGGTTTTCCAGTATTCGTATTCTTCTTGATCGGCCATACAAGTTTTAGTCGTTAATTTCAACATTTGTCCATCGGGTGTTTTTCTGGATAATCAGGAATATATTTGCGCAATATATTATAAGTCCGTATTGAGGTGTCAAACGGATCAATACATTTAGCCAAGTGTAAAGCGTCGTCGTATAACTCCACTAAAGCATGATCCAAGTTAGATGGTTGAATCAATTGAGATATTTCTTCTTTTGTTCTAATAGCTATCATTTGAGCGTTCATGTGTTGGAGAAGGTTATCGCTTTAATTTTGAACGAGGTATCTTTTTTCTCGGTTCTGAATGTTACGGCTCCATAAGAGTGTTTGTTTGGCTCTTCTCTAATATAGTCAAAGTCTATTCCGTAAGGCAAATCTTTCTTGTTTTGGTTATCACTGAAATATGTGTGCAATAGATTCTCTAGGGATTGCTTAAATTCGTATTTAGTCATAATTTGCGATTTACTCATGGTAAAATTCTTGGATTTCCATCAAAATATATTAGTTTAAATTGGTAACATTTTAATGTCTATTTAGAATTATCTGTTTGAGTTGGATCACCTTCTTTTAATGTCCAACCATACCAAAATCCTTGTATATATGACCGATTGGATCGGTTATCTACATATGCAAGGATCTCTTTCTTCATCCAAGAATATTCCTCCCTATCTAGGGCTGCGGGCAATCCAACATATTCATTGTCGGTCCTTTGTTTGAGTGCGTCAATTTGATCCACGTGCCTCTGCACGAAGGCGTCTGAATATTTTCGTCTCATATTAATCTTTATTCTCAAATTTCAATAATTTACGGAGATAATGGTTTAGGGTTTTCTTTTCGGGCAATGAGCAGATTTCTTGTGATGTTTCCATATTATTCCTTCCATTTGCCAATAGTTTTTAGAAATATTTTTGCTCGCTGTTTGGCGGTAGAGTGCCATGCCCATGATGTTGTTTCTGTTTGCAAAGCTGTTTCATACGTGCAAGCTTCCCAATTGTTCATTGTAAACAAAATTTTTTCTGATTCATGCATCTCATTGAGATCAGTACAATAATCGGGGATAGCTTCAGATTCTTTGTTGTCAACATCTGATTCTGGATGTATTCCCACCCATACTTGAGACGGTCCATCAATATACGGATCAGTTCCAATCGGTTGATAATCTTGTTCTCTGATGTTCTTCCACCCACAAAATTCAGCAATAATTTTATTGATTTCGTCGTTATGCATAACTTGGTCCTAAAGCTCCGTTTTTGATACCTTTAGTGTAGTAATCCTTAGCTGATCCAGAATAATATCCGATTTCTCCACACAATTTACATTTATATCTATGCAAATCTACATCCTCACAAGTAGACTCCCATTCCCATCGCACATCAGTAGATTCGTCTCCGGTATAAGGATTATATAGTTCTGTTTTTACTTCTACTCGTTTTTGGTGTTTGCAACTATATTTAGACATTATGCATCCTAGGGTTTTGTGAAAGTTTCAAAACTTCTTTAGCCTGCTTGATGACGGCCTTGTATTCGCTATAATATACTAGGTCGGATGTCTCCGTAGTAGATATCCAATTAAGATTCAAAGCAAGTGACTCGTACAGAGCTTCTTCTAGCTTTGTAATGTATTCTTTATCGGTCATGTTGGTTTTCGTCTTTATAAATTATTGGTTTAATTTCAAATGAAACATCTCTTTTTTCATTGCGGAAAATTAAATGTCCATAAGAGTTTTTGCTCGGCTCCTCTCTAATATATTCAAAATTAATATTGTATGACAAGTCTTTTTTGTCTTGATTGTCGTGCAAATATTCAAATAACAATTCTTCTAGTTGTCGCTTAAACTCATATTTAGTCATATCAATGCAATCCTTTGATTGGAGATTTTCTTTTGCAGATCATATCCAAGTATTTATTAAAATCAGTGCTTTTCTCTAAAATTGATAATTCTTGTTGTTCGCGGGCAATATGTTCTTTTGTGGCGGAGATTAAATTTTCTCGTGCTTTTTCAAATGACCGAGGCCGAGTTTTTTCGCTCTGTTCTATGTCCCCGTATATATTTTCGTATTCGTACCTGACGCGAACATGAGTATCTGTGTGACAAATATAATTAACATGAGTAGTATCAATTGCTCTTCGTGAGATAACGCTTCTTTCAATTTCAAAATATTCAATGGTCATTATTTTGTCCTCTAACATGCTTTACTTCTTTCAGAAAGTCAACCAGATTATGATAAAAATCACTCATCTCCATAGCCTCATCAAGCCATTCTTCCAATTTGCCATTGTACTTGGCAATGCATAAGCTGCCAATTTTTGCGATTATCTCTCCGCCATCATCGGGAAACAAATTGGTTTCAAATTTGTGAGAGCCGATTTTATGAGTGTATTTTTTATATGGAAATTGTCCGGGGTTTTTTATTGTTTTAGTTTTCATTTTCACTCTTCCCTTACGCTTTCAATAACAGTTTTGGTTTTGGAATATCCGCCACCGTTCATCCCTTGATAGCCTTCTACAACAATTTTTATAACCCATTTATTTTGATAGATATTGACTCTTGGATGATCAATAATAACGGATTTGTAAATTCGTGGAGGGTCGTCTACAGGAGTAAAACTAAAATACTTGTCTTCTGCACTATAATCAATATAATCACAGTCTTTGGTGACTGATTTGTCGGTGTCGTAATCGTAATATGTTACTTTGAATTTCATATTATTCTTTATACTTTTTTACCATATCGTGAAATGTCACGATTTTTATAATTTCATCTGATATTATCAGATCGGGATAAACATTTTTTACTTTTGTTTGTTCAAAGTCTCTGTTGTGTCCAATTGTTTCTTCCCAATAGAAAAGCTCACCATTCTCTACGAAAAGATCCAAATGTCTGATTTGCTTCGGAAGTTTTCGTTTAACAATTTGAAGAAAAGAATCTACTATCACTGAATCTTCTACTTCAAATCTATTATTTCTTTTTTAAGTCCCTGAATATTCATATTTTTGGAGGAAGGAAACCCCTTCGGCTTTAGCCTAGGGGTAGTTCACTTTGTAAATTTATTGTATTGGTTGATATACGATTCTATGTTGAGTTTCCCGACAGGATTCATGCTATGAACCATAAAATCAGGATGTTTTACTTCCAATTTCATGCATTCATTGCACAAAAACATGGCAGCGTCATATCCAGTCTTTTCGGTATAACTGTCATATGGAATTTGATCGTTATTTAATCCATGACCATAATGACAATAAGATAAATCGTGATCTAAAGATACGAATGTTGGTAACCCGAGTTTATTGATTGTATCAACAAGTTCATTATATGATCTGACAACAATCCAGTGTTCATTTGGCACATCTGGCAATTTGGTATATTTTCTGACATCTGACATTGAACGAATATCATCTAACATTAAGTAATAACTCATTTTTTAATTTTCTCTTCTAAGTTTTTAATTTTCATGGCACGTTTTTCAAACTAAATTTACAGTTATACTCTCCATCTACATCTTCAATTTTTGTATATGGTATCGTCTTTGTTTTTCCTATTAGTGTCCTCATATATTCGTCTACATCATATACATCAACATAATAATTTTCGGTATTATATCCGTATTTTTCTCTATCATATTGAGCTTCTTCCTTGGTGTTATAACAACAAAGTATCAAACTATTGGATTTACCAGTGTGTGTGGGATTCTTTTCAAATACTGCAAATTGTTCATTTGTCATATCAATCCTTTTTTTAAAATATATTGTTTGAATTCTTCGGCTGACATTTTTACCACACGAATTCCTGAATCTGGCACTTCAACATATTTTGATTCGCCACAATCACATTCTTGTCTACGCAATAATGGACATGTATAATAAATGACATCTGTATCTATCCATTTATGTATGTGATTGTTATCAGTCATATTATGGTCTTACACTTTTATGGTTAAGATAATATTCTTTGATCCAAACACTAAAATCTGGTTTATCGCCTTGACCTACACCCCAACGAACTAGATTTTCACGGGCAGCAATCCAACAATCCAACATATCTCTATGAGTGTATTTGTAACTTTCTGCTGGGTGGGGATTAAATAAATTATATTTTTCTTCGTTAGTCGGTGTCATATCAACATTTTTAGTAGTTTTTGTTTATAGTTCATATTCTTGGGAGGGTCATTGTACCAAAGATGACATAGCTTCATTTAATTTCAAATATTCACATATTCTATTTAATGGCCAAAGTGATGTATAGTGTGCTCTATATCTATTTTTATCTCCATCTGCAACAACAATACACTCGTCAGAAAACTCGTCAAATCCAACGACTTCCACGGTTTGTCCAAAATTAATTAATGGATGATTTTTGTCAATTACCACGCTTTTTTCATTCATATTGTCAACCACCTTTCCAATCTACTTATAGTTGTTGCCAACCAACTAAATAAATTAACCAATCTACGCAATACAAAATGCATTGTATTGTTATAGTGTTTATAAAAATATCTATATTTCTTAGATTCCACAAAATCTCTATGTTGATTCATGGTTTCAACAAACTCAAGTTCTCTACTTTTCCGATCAGCATTTGGAAGTGCTTCAAATCTGAAAATGGTTATTTCACTGACTAAACCTTTTACAAAAACAACCGTATATTCAATACAGTAATCATATTCGGTATCAACACTGTATTGATAATCAATCAAACTGATTGTACTGGTAAAAGATACTTGATCCCACCAAGATCTAATAGATTCACTGTGACCAATTTTGTCTAACCAATTTTCGGAATTAGTATCGCCGTCAATCCATTTGGTTTCATGTTTTTGTTCCCAAAGTGTTCCATCTTCACGAATTTCATATACACTCAATGAATTTTCCAAATCTTTTGTCTGAAAACTCTCACTGCTAACATAACCCATTGCGTCAGTTGGCAATGGAAGTGGATATTTACATATAATTGTATCAAACATTCCCATAACTTAGTTTCCTTTGTTTTTGTATTCTTGGATATCAATCAAAAAACTTTTGAATGCGTCAAAATCTTCACGAATATCAACATTTAGTTTTTTTGAATCAATTCCCATCAAAGCATCTAGTATTGTATCTGTCCAATTACCGGGGATGATGATATGTTTTCCATCAAATTTTAAATCGTCATGTTGAATAACGATTGAATTTTGGGGTTTGTCTTTGATAAATAGTTCTTTTTCCATTATATGTTTAGTTTAAGGTGTATATCTGCAAATGTGCAGATCAATCGTGCTGTTTTCAAAAATTGATTCAATAATTGCATTAACAATGTGAAAATCGCCACCTGCTTGGACGCAGCCCATACCGTGTGGTAGACTAAGACTGGTCAATCCTTGTTCTGTGGCATGTTGTTTAATACGATCCAAACCGGTATAAATTGCTTCATAATTGGTATAACGCTTATCACGTCCATATCTAAATTGACTATAACAATTATAGACATATTTACCATCGTGAGCTTTGACCCAACTGAAATAACCCAATTTATTGATATCTCCCGCAGATGTTTTACAATCCGCTTCGTATGCCTCTGGATACTTTTCACGAATAAATCGTGCGATTCCACTGCCCATCGTATTTTGGCAATTCGATTGGTGGATCATGCCTTGAGCTTCACACTCAAATATGCTTATGTCGTTTCTTATAATCATACTATGATGTTAACACCAATGACCGAATTGTCAAGAACTATTGATTTTTGTGCAACGGATGTATATTTATAGTTAATGATTAGTTTATTAGATTTACTTAATGAGGATAAAATTCCAACCAGCGTTACTGAGATGGATGTCATTTATCAAAACAAATTGAGTTTCTCAACGAGACCATCAACGAATTTGTCATAATCCTCGTAAAAAGTAACAAAGTCGGGATATGCCCCCCCTCCAAGTTGTTTATTACTATATGTTTCTTGAACTAATTTTATTTGATATTTTACATCAAATTTACGCTTGTATTCGGGTTCGCAATATACCAAAATATTTTGCGAAGTTCCTCCGATATGAAGATTTCTTTCCAATGCACCCCCCAATTCAAATAGAGTGATTGGTCCCAGAGTTTCTTCTGCGAAATAAAAAACAAGAGTCTTGCTCAAATTCAAATACTTATGTTCCCAAGAAATTTGAATTTCGCTTTCACTTTGATTAGCAATGTTAAAGTTTTGGCGTCGTGGATTAAATACAATGATCCCAATTTTAACATTTTTAACAAAAATATGATAAAATAGATTCTTTTGCCAATCTTTAGCTCCTGTAATAGAACCTCCGAAAAAGACAGTATTCTCCTTGGGAGAAATTTCATAATCAAATGGTGCCTCTATATAATTCATAGTACTCTACCACACCATTTAAAACAAGTCAATTACTTTTTTTAATCACTGCTGCAACAAGAATTTGTTGCTGATAGCCTTGAAACTAAAATCAGCATCAAGACCACGAACCACAACGCCTTCTCGCTCGGCGAGAGGATTCAATACACTCTTGCCCTCTGCATATTGCAACAAAAAGTCAACAATATTTTCTGAGGGTAGATTATATGAAGATTCAAGCAACGGAACCATGTTCAATTGCATCTGTGAGGTTAATTGAAGCAATTCATCATATTGCATACGACGACCCAAATCAATGTCATAACCAGTAAAGAAATAAACCTTACTTCCATTCACTTTGTACGCATTACCTTGAATGCCATTTCCTACCAATTCACCCTGCAACGCGATATTCTTACCCAATTCTTTTAACTTACGAACCAAATCCATTGCATGAGTTGCTCCCCAATGAGCATTGCCCTCAGTATCTTTTAATTCAAAGTTACGACTGCATACACCAACTTCACCATTGTTGACAAAGACAGAATATGAAGTTCCATCCAACTTTTCAGTAACATATACACGCTGATTTTTTAAATCAATCTTGTAATCACTGATGAAATTTTGAATTCTTTCTTCGTTAGTCTTGGGAATGTAGCTTGGAAATCCACCTTTTGCATCACCGGAGAATTGAACTGGTACCGGAGGATCATATTTAACAATTCCAAGCAATTCGGTGACATCATCACCTTCATTTGCATTAAAAGTTAATGAAACCAATAGTCCCTGCGATAAAGTTTTTTTCAAACAAACAGTCTTCAACCTAAATCCTTCGGTACCATCTACGAGTTTTTTGTAACTGCTTTTACGAAGAAATTCGTATTCTGGCTTGACTGGGAGGTAACTGTCAATTTCAAAATAAACAGCTAGATCACCAACTTTATATTTGTTGATTCCATCTACAACCCACCATCCACCAACCCTATATGCACAGATTTTATCTGCACCAACAATAGGTTTGATTTCTTCAATTTTTCGTACAGATGCAAGTTTTCTTTCCATAATATCACTTACTTTACTCTACTTTGATTTATTGTCAACTACTTTTTTGAAAAATTGTTTATTGGATGAATCCGGATACACTTCTATTTTTGATTTTGGCAATTTGAATGTCAATTTTTTATAAATTCTTGTTCCGATTCCTTTTCTACGATGTGTTTTTCTAACATAGAACATCACCGAATACTTTATTTTTCTGTTCGTTTTAAATTTATATCGCAATCCCCACCCAACAATTCTCGTATTGTTTTTACATATTACAACTTTTGCAGATTTATCGTGTCTGTATTGAAGAAAATGTATCCACATGTATCCGTAGTTACGCAGAGAACACCTAAAAAGAATGGGATCAATCTTTTTATTAATTTTATAAATGTGGTATATTTTACATTTATATGCCATGCCACTATAGTAACATCAATCAAAATGGTGTCAAGATAACAAAAATTATAAACAATACTTGAAGTAAACCATAATGGCGCCTAACACGATGTAACCCAATAATAAATAAACAAATAGTCTGATGGAATTTCGCCTACCTGCAATTAATAAAAAGATACCATCCAATACAGTGGCGATCACATATCCCCAGTCAAAATATGATTGTCCGATCAAATGTAGAATGTAACTCACAGTGAAATGACTATATCGTGATTTTTAACAATGTCAATCTTTTTTCAGTGTAGTTGATACTTGAAATAAGACATAACACCAATAAAACTCAACCAAATAAACAGAAACAATAACAATTTCTTTGGAAATTGCCAATTGAGTGATAAAACGATGCCAGATACAATTCCAACACACAATCCCGCGTGAAAGAACCAATATCCACCAATGTCCCAATACCAAACTCCCAATTGATGGAAATATTTGTCAATGTCCATATGTGTTTATATTTAATTGTTGATTTGTAGGTCTCAGATATAATTGATCTTCTGATAGACCATGATTATCTGCCACACGACTTTACAGAAAGTCAATTGGATTCGGTGTCCTTGACTTTTTTTATAAATTTCAATACAAAAGAATTCTCGGTATCAATATAATACCCATCTCCACGGTTGAGTCTGGTTTCAATTTCGGAAATCAGATGCTTTCCTGAAACATCATCTTCGGATTCAATGTACGCTTCAATTTTCCAGATTTTCATAATCTTAGAGGAAGGAAACCCCTTCGGCTTTAGCCAAGGGGTAGTTGACATTAAAATTAATCCACTACTTTTCGCGTCATTTGACTAAAATAGTCATATTCATTCACAATGCCAACCTGCCAAATACCGGCATCCAATGTAATTGGCTTGTGCTCTTGGTGTTTAAGCGTAGACTTTTTCTTTAGATTAAGAATTCTTACACCATCAATTTCAAGCAATTCACTGTCTTTTTCCATAAGACCATGAAAATGTCCAGTCGTTTCACCCTCGGCAAGCACAATTTTGTTCTTGCTAATAATCTTGGATTTTCCAGCTGGCAACGCATTTAGTTTCTTAAGAACTACGTCACCCTGTTGTGCGGTATTTTTTGCGATATTCATATTTTTTAAGTTAAAATTTCTGCATCTACAAACATATTATTGTTACGCCATTTTAGTGCTTCTTTGACTGTGTTGATACTTGGCGCAACTCCTTCAAGATGAAAAACTGAGATTGATGGATTAGTCATCTTTAAATACTTACAATTCTTCAGTTCATCACTAAGATCAAGTGAGTATAGCTCGTAATCGCCGTCACTGTCAAGAACTTTATGTGGCAAATCATTTAGTAGTCTTTCAATGCCGACTTTTCGCAACAATTCACGACGAATTTCTACATTCGTTTCCTTCATCACGATTTCAGCGGTGATGTTTTCGGCAGATGTCAATACATATTCTTTGGACATTGATACACCATTTAATGCGTAAATTTCATTATCTCCAT
>Ga0136642_1000848_pt1 | contig 14557 bp, 8 predicted proteins | sample LowCatLa1302831Y_FD_115313 | JGI IMG/M metagenome (GOLD analysis project Ga0136642, IMG submission 115313) | Freshwater microbial communities from Lower Cathedral Lake, Yosemite National Park, California, USA - 13028-31Y | ecosystem: Environmental > Aquatic > Freshwater > Lake ... | reverse complement strand
CCTGTGAAAGACGGCAAGAACATGACCATGAATGAGGCTGAGATGTGGACGCATTTTGTCGCGCTCTGCGGTGGGCCGCGCCTAAACAGCGACAATTTGCCCACCCTGCGCGAGGAGCGACGTGCCCTCTTCCGTTTTGCCGCGGGGTTTCCAACGGCCGAGCGCTATGTGCCGCTCGACTTTTGGGCACACGCACGTGACGACGAGGATGTTTCCTCCGCGATTCTGACCCAGGCTAAGGGCGATGTTTATCTCGGGACATTCAACTGGACGGATGCGGATAAAAAGTGGGTGGTGACCGGGCTGACCACGGCCGACCTCAAGGCTTTCAGTAAGGTATCCGGTGCCGCCGCGACCGAAACCACTTCTGGGACGGTCACGATCACACTGCCCGCTCGTCACTCGACACTCTTCAAGTTCGCTGGCGGCGATTTCGATCGGCTGCGCAAGGCGATCCAGATCAACTGAGTGTTCGTTCCCCCCCACTCACGATCGACTGCCCCACACTTGGGGCACAGGTCGAGCGCTCACGAATTGGAATCAATAGGTTCGAGCGCGTAGGTCCCCTAGAACGGAAACCTGCGCGCTTTCCGTGCGAAGAATCAGAACTCGGTCGTCAGCGAGAGGACCCCGCGCCGGGGCATGCCGATCGTGGCGATGCTGGGCTGGCAGTCCTCGTCGGTGATATTCTGCAAGTTGAGGAGAGCCTCAATCTTGGTTTTGCCCCACTTCCAGTCATAACCTAGCGAGGCGTTCCAGAGCGTGTAGTCGGGCCCGAACAGGCTCTTGTTGCCGGCGTCCATGGCCTGGGGTCCGACGCAGCTGAAACCTGCGCCGCTACGTATCCGACCAGGCGGAAGGGAGTGTGCGTTTTCGGCGACAGCTCTGGCTCTGACGGCAGGGCGGGCGGAATGTGAGTGCCCTGCCGGCCGGGTGACATCGTGGTTTGGGGCCAGAAGAATAAACGCACACAAGAGCGCCCCAACTCCTTTGTGATCATGGAACCGAATGGATCGACGACGGAGGTTTCCAATGGCGAAGACTTCCGGCGTTTTACCGGCCGCCAAAAGGCTGCCGCCGCCGAAACAGCCGGAAGAAGATTTCCCGATTTGCTGGCGCTAAAAGGAGAACTGACTGGATAGCGTCCAGCGTTGCTCATTCGGAATGCGAATGATTGCCGTCTGGCCGTCTGGATTGATGGACACTGGTATATCCGCCGTGGTTCTCCAAGCGTTGGCTACATTCAGTTGTAGCCGCCAATCAATATTCTTGAAGATTTTCCGGCGGTAGGAGACCCAGATATCCCCGGCGAAATCAGCCGGCGCATAGAACGGATGCTCAAGGTCAGGGAACTGGGTATCAAGAACGGGATCATTGGTCGCAATCTGGCTCACGCTGGTGTATTTGGGATTGGTTTCGACGATCTTTTGCTTGAGGCGATCTCCCGTCAGGAAAGGATTCCCAACGGCGGCTTTGTCCTGCCAGCGGATACCAGTGCCCACGCTCAACCTCTTGAGGAAAGAGTTGCTGAAATTTCGCAGATCGTAGGTGGTGACAAGGTTCACCCGCCACTTCCGCTGCTCTGCCGATACCGTGCCATCGCGTGCCAAGGTGCCGGCCAGTCGGGTGCCCACATCGAGCGCATATCGACCATCCACCGTGGTGATCTCATTGATGTCGGGCCTGGATTTGATGCCCAGGAGATTTTTTTCGACCAGCTTCTTATAAAGATAGTCAGCTACCTCGATCGTAACAGGCACGGAATTACTCACCACTGTTTCTGTCTTGGCAACATTGAGAGAAACCCGCCAGTTGCGGGTAATGTTGCCCACGATTTCAGACTCCAAGCCCCTGGCGCTGAGATCGCTCGTGTCGGTGAGATTCGTGATCGGAGTCTTGGTGAAGTTTCCTCCGGTCAATTTGAGGTTTTTCACCGCCGCCACCTTGGAGGGAAGCAAGTCAGAAAATGCAGCGAGGATTTGAGCGTAAGAATTGTAACCCGAACCGGCCACCCCTGGGATGCTGGCGAAGTCCACACCCGAAGATTGGGCGGTCTGGAATCCGCCGATCCACACGTCTTGGATATTGTAGACACCAGCGGTCGCTCCGCCCGCATCGTTGCTGGTGCTGGACTGGGTGGTCTCAAACCAATTTAGCCGCCAGGAAAGGCGCCGATTGAGCAGCTCCACGAGAAACCCATACTCCTTGGTCTCGCCGGATGGGGTGGCAATTTCCTGATTGTAGAGATTGTGGCGGGTGGCCTGCGGATTGAAGTTACCCGAAATATTGTAATAGGCACTGATCTCCGTATCAAGCGGCAGCTTCGCAGCCAGGCGCTTGGGCAAACGTGCCATCACACTCCAGGAAAAATTGTTCACTGTCTCATCAAGATCGGTCGCGCTTGGCAGGATGGTGAGCGAAGGATCGATGGTGCCATCCGGCAGTCGGTTGTTGAAACCAGAGGCTTGGTAATTCTTGAGCCGGTCCTTGCGCCAACCTAGGATGCTAACGATTCCGTCATTGAAAAAGTTGCTGTTCAACACAAAGGATGACGAGTCCACCACCTGTTTGCTCTTAACATGGCCATTTAGGCCCCGAGTGACCTGCAGATTGTCCGTGACGAGGGTTTTGGCGATGTTGTCCCAAAAGGTCACCCGGTAACTGTCTCCGTTCTGCGGCATGCGGCCGTTAAACACATCCGTGATGCGCAGATCGGACATCGAGTTGAAGTTGGGCGCAAAAGTGGGCCCGGGACCCACCAGGGAAGGTCCCACGTATTGAACGACCACAGGTGTCTGGCGGAAGCCGGTGGAAAGGCCATCTCCAGCGATAAAGGCCGTGGCCGCGAGATTGGGATATTTAGGGCTCGACCAGGCGGTTTGATAATCTTCTTGGGTCGACTTGATCGTCTGCTTGTTGAAAAGGCCGGTCAGGATATGATTGCCCAAGGGCAGGCCAAAGAGGGTCCATTTTTTGCGATCGAGCTCCAGCTTGTAGAAAGCTGTGGCGCGGACTGAATCCCTGACGCTGTCTAAGTTTCGATCCTCGGCACCCAATTGCATGATATATGGCCGACCGACGTTTGGGTTTGGAATGTTGCCGGCCAGGTATTGCCCCACGTCGATGTGAATATCGTCCATGCCACTTTGACCATTGCCGCCATGCGAGAAAGGCAGCGCGCGCGTTGATTTGCTCCTCTGTTGATCGAACGCCACTTCAAACCCCCCATCACCGTTGAGTATCTCTTGGGTCAGTGCTGCAGTGGCCGTATTGAATTTCTTTTTGACCAGACTATTGTCCCCTGAGAGCAGGCGGTTGCGATAGTCGAAGACATTCCGATCCTGAACACTGATGGCGCTAAATCCCGGGAAACTCATACTGCTGATCGTTCCCAAATTGCCGAAATCACGGGTGCCAATGGGATTTGAGAATCGAATACGGCCCATTATCCCTTGGATGCCGTTCAATGCCGATGAGGTGGAATAGCCAGGTTCCAGTTGATTCGGAGAATCGAAGATTAACGGAATCTGAATAAAATAAGGAGTCTGGATCCACGGAATGGCGTTGGCCGCGGGCGGGCTGATGGTGGAGCGATTATCGACGGTGATTGCCTTTGTCCAAGTGAAGGCTGGATCACCCACTTTCAGCCGCGGATCAAGCACCACTCCGGGAATATTATCGATCGCCGGATTGAGGGGCTGGAAAAAATAGCTGTAGGCGTTGGTCGGCGGGATCACGTTGACCGGATTGGAATTACCCTTCCCATACTCCGCGGAAATTCGCACTGAAGTCTTGCCCAAGAGAGCCTCTGCCTGAGTCGGTCGCAGGACCCATTCGACCGTGCCGAAGAGTCGTTTGTCGTCCGAGTAGGCCGGTTGCTGGTCGAAGGCGTCGTGTTGCGACTTGGCGGCAAAACGAAAGCCCAGACGTTCTTTCACTAAAACCTCATTATGATCAAGGGTGACGCGCCGCGAGTCGTTGGATCCATATTGAGCCGCTTAGGTCGTGCGGTTCTTGTCCAGTAGTGTTTTGATCGTGGATGCCTCTATGACGCCAGAGGGATTGCCGATACCGAAAAGGAGCGCGTTAGGACCACGATTGATGGTGACGCGTGAGGTGTTGTAGGCGTCAAAAGCAATGTCCGTTAGAAAGTAATCACGCGTGTTGGAAGCAGGGCCAATGCCGCGCACCCGCTGGTTGTTCTGGGGGTTTTCCCGCGCGTCTGATTGATCCGCTCGACCCGAGGCGCCGGCGGCGCCGCCCGCAAAGTTACCACCACTGCCACCTACTTCGGTCCCAAGGGTGAAAGTAAGCAATTTCTGGGCATCGGTGGCACCGATGTCGGACATATACTCGGGCGTAATTATGCTGACCGCGGCGCCCACGTCCCGCAGGGCGGTATTCAAACGGGTTCCGGACAGTGTGCTGGTCGCTGAATAGCCAACGTTATCGTCCTCCCTCACGACAAAGGGATCAAGTTTGAGCTTCGGCTCGTTTGGTCCGGCGGACTTTGCTGACTCGGTCGTTTGGGCGGAGCCTGGCAAGGCCAGACTGTTGGCAAGGACAACCAGAAGCACCGGTTGCAGGAGCTTTTGCATCAAGGGATACATGGTGGTAGGTGGGGTTCTGGTGTTCGGTTAGTCTCCGACGGCGGATTGGTTGGTCGGGGAGTTGAGCGTGACCGCCAAGAGGCGATCAAAAGCTGTCCCCTTGTCATGGAAGGGACGTGATGAGGGAGGAGGGGGCAGGGGGGGGGACTAAAACTTCAGGCGCGGACGTCGCACAATACACGATACCCGCGCGTTCGACATGGACGATTGCAGCGACTTTCTGGACTTTTTAATATCGCCGAAGTGGCCCGTGACGGAATTGCAGGTGCCACGTAAATCGCGGCGATAGACTTCCACCGTCAGAAAGTGGATTTCCCTTCATTCAGAATCTCGCAGCGTCAGCAAACGAGCAGGGGAGAAGCCGACTACTTGCCGGCGGTTAGCTCGGTAGCGAAGACTCTTACATCGTCGACCCATGCTTGCCGCGGCACAGCCAGACGAATACCCCGCTTTGTCGGATGGGCCACACCTTCGGAGGAGAAGGAAGCGACCTGCTTCCCGTCGATCGACACGGTGACCGTGTCGCCGGCGACCCTGACGAGCAGGTCATGCCATTTGCCCGCGGCGGTCGCGCTTGGGAATGCCTTTCGTTTCGACGCGATGAATGCGAGTTCCTCGGGCGTCAGTTTCTTTGCCTTTCTGGCATCGAAGAACTTCATGTTCATCTGGCCGGTCTTCTTGTCATCCACCTCGACCTGATTCGAGCTCACATCGACTTTCACCAAGTGACCGGAGTGAACCTCTTTGCATTCCGGGTCCGCGATATCCAAGCAGAGAACATCCTTCTCGTCCTCCAGCATGAATCGCATCGCCACCGAACCGTCACGAAACTCGGCCGCGTGGGCGACGCCGACGGCGTGATCGGCCGCAGCGTGCATCTTAATGTGCATGGCGCCGTTTTTCAAATCCACCTGCTTGTTGCCCCCTGCACGGGCTTTGCTGTTCGTGGTCCAGCCGTTGCCGATTTCTTCTGAGGACTCCTGTGATTCGCTGCGATCAAAGTGATCCTCAAAAACCAAAGTGCCTCGGTTCTCGGCCGAAAAAGCGGTGCTAAGTGCAGGTATGAAAACGCCCACGATGAGTAGGAATGGGTGTTTCACGATAGAACGGAGCCAGAGCAGGATGACGGCTTTCATTGTTGGGGTAGATTTTCGTGCGCTTTGGTCATTCGGCCTTGGCCATCTTCCGGTAGTAGACGCGTAGCTCCGGTTTCACGCCGATGAGCGCTTGGGCGCGCTGGAGCGCCTTCTTCGTGGCCAGGGTGGCGTTTTCCTCGGCCGGGAAGATGTTTTCAATGCCCAGTTTTGCGACCAATCCACTGCGCTTGAGCACTCCGGCGACATCGCCGTGCACGCCGGATATGAGCAGGTAACGCCCCTGCGACTGGAGGTAGTCGATCAACTGCCCGAGCGCCATCGCCGTGGTGGCGTCAAGGTGGCGGGCATTTTTCATCCGCAGAATGAAAACGCGGATGTTCGGGTCCTCGGCGAGTCGTCTGACGCCATCTTGGAAAATATCCGCCGCGCCGAAAAACAGGTCCCCTTCGACATGCACGATGGACACCTGCGGACTGTTGCGCTCGGCCGGTGCCTCGATCTCCGTCAACTCGCCTTGGTCGTTGAAGGCGTGTTCGACCAGTATGGGAGCGCTGGCCTTCTGGAGAAAGAGCACGAGGGAGAAGCCGACGCCAACGTAGATTGCGGTATCCAATTGCAGGAAGAGCGCCGCGATGAGAGTCACCCAAAATACTGCGGCGTCCGCCCGGGTGGCCCGGCGAGCAATGGTAATCTGCTCAAGGTTGAGTAGGCCGAGGGCGATGCTGATCAAGTAGGCCGATAGTGCGGGGATTGGAATGAAGTTGAGCAGCGGGGAGATCAACAAAATGGCGACCAACACACCGATCGAACTGAAGACCGTAGCTAATTGCGTGCGGCCCCCGCTCTGCAGATTTGCGGCGCTGCGCAGGAACGAGGCGGAGCCCGGCATGGCACCGAAGGCGGTTGAGGCAAGATTGCCGAGTCCCATCCCGATGAGTTCCTGGTTTGGATCGATCCTTTGGCCGGAACGAGCCGCGAGAGATTTGGCGATGGCTACAGCCTCCAGCATGCCCAAAAGCGCGATGGCGATAGCCGTGCCCGTGACACGCGGCACCAACCTTAGACCTTCTTCATTCAACGGAAAGCCGACGAAAAGTGGCATCGCCGCAGAAATCTCGCCCAAATCGCGGACAAGGCGGACCCCTTGCTGATCAAGGTGAGCTGCAGCGGCCACTACGCTCGCAAAGAGCAATACGATCAAACCATCCGGCCAACGCGGCCGCCATCGGCGCAAAATGCAAATCAGGGTGAAACAGACGCCGCCCGTAACCGCCGAAAGGTAGTTGAAGTTGAGGCTGAAGAAATTCTGCACCAAATGCACAACGGTGCCGGGAAGGCTGACCGTCGGTGCGCGCACGATCCCGAGCAGATTGCCGACTTGACCGACGGCGATAAGCACGCCCACCGCCGTCGTGTAGGCGATGACGACGGTGCGGGAGATGAACTGGGTCATTTGACCGGTCTTGGTCAAACCGGCGATCAGTTGGATCATCCCAATGAGGCACCCGAGAAGAAGCACCTTCGCCAAGGGCGTCAGCGGCACATCGCTCAGTGCAAGGACGGTGCTCGCCAGGATGATGCTGATGGTATTCGTCGGTCCAAAGACCAAGTGATGCGAAGAGCTGTAAAACGCACAGACCATCGAACCAATGACAGCGGTTGCGAGCACGGCTTGAATCGGCAATCCGGCGACCAGCGCAAAGCCGATGGCCTGCGGAATGGTGACCACCGCTACCGTTGCTCCGGCGAGCAAGTCGGCGCGAAACTTAATCCGACTATAGCCGGCGACTTCCCGCCACAGTCGTGGTATCAGATTGGCGTGGATTTGCGCGCCGATCCCGGTGATTCCCTGGCCTGCCACTTCGGTCAAGTCGTCCAACTCATCTATCCTTGCAGCGCGAAAGAAGCGTTTCATGTCGGGGGCTCCTAAGTATGCACCGATCGATTCGACGACGGCATGGATTTATCCCGCCAGTGACAGGATTTATTGATACCCTTCTGTCGCCCGATCATCGGCCGTGAAGGCCGATTGGGCCTTTGGGCTAGTGGGCGTTGGTGCGTCGCGAATCTCTGATCAGCGATTTTAACAAGCGCTGCTGACCGAAGGGAATTGGCAGTTCGGTTGCCTCGCGCGCAGACAACTCCAACAACTCCGGCCGATCGCTTCGCCCAGATAGGATGAGTTTGAACGAGGCGTTATATCTCACTTCACGGCAGAAGCCGCCTCGTGGGGCTTTGGTTTAACCCGCGGAGCACACTTACCGACCTTCGGAGGTTCCGTTTCCTGATGGTATTTTACCGGCGAATTGAAGAAGGCATCCAATGGCTGCGCGGTATTTGCATGATTCCGCCCGGAGCTCGTTTCTGGGCGATCAGGGCCGCCATGGTCTTCATCGGCGAATCTATGTGCGTGAAAAATTTCTTGTAGCCGGAGCACAGATAATTGAGGCCCGGTTCACCGGCAGGGGTTTTCAGGAAGCGATGTTTGGGGCATTCACCGTGGCAGGCGAAGCGCACAGGACACTCGCGACAATACCGGGGCAGGGTGGCCGACTTCGCCCGGCCAAAGGCCTGCTGCTCAGGGGAGTCTACCAGAGCGGCGAGCGACGCGTTCATCAAGTTGCCCAGCTTGTAGCGTGGGTAGACGTAGTGGTCGCAACTGTAGAGATCGCCGTTGTGCTCGACGGCAAGGGCGCGGCCGCAATTTTCGGAGAAGATGCAGACCCCGGCTGGGGCGCCGATCCAGTTGGCCAGGGCCGCGTCGAATTGCTGGATGAATATCCTGCCCACGTCGCGCTGGATCCATTCGTCGAAGATCGTGATCAGAAATTGCCCGTATTCTGACGGACGAACACTCCACTCGGTCACTTGGCTGTCGAGGGCGGCGACCTCCTCGTGATCGGGTGGCGGGGCCAGCCACAAGCCGTTGTCAGCGCTGCCGGCATTGCGTTCCACAATCGGGATGAACTGCATGTAGCCGGAGCCAACTTCGCGCAAGAAGCGGTAGACTTCCAGCGCCTTGCTGGAGTTCCTCCGGTGCACGGTGGTGAGGGTGTTGAACTCGACCTTGTGCCGCTTGAGGACCTGCAAGCCGGCCATGACGCGGGCAAAGGTGGGCTTGCCGCCTTTGTCGACCCGGTAGGCATCGTGCAAGGCTTCCGGTCCGTCGATGCTGATCCCGACGAGAAATCGTTCGGCGTGGAGGAACGCTCCCCATTCGTCATCGAGCAGGACGCCGTTGGTTTGGAAGGCATTCTCGATCGTCTTGCCTTGGGCATATTTCGCCTGAAGCGCCACCGCGGTGCGGAAAAAATCTACTCCGAGCAGGGTAGGCTCACCGCCCTGCCAGGCAAAGTTGACGGTGGGACCGGGTTGGGCGGCGATGTAGTCTCGGACATACGTCTCCAAGACTTCGGGCTTCATCCGCATGCCGCCTGCGTCGGTGTAGAGCTTTTCCTTCTCAAGATAGAAGCAATAGCTGCAGTCCAAGTTGCACCGCGATCCGATCGGCTTCGTCATCACGTGAAACGGCGCCTGCGCCGGGAGAGAGGCAGTGCGCGAAGAGGGAGACGGTAGCATCGAAAAAAGCGAACGGGCCGGGGCAGGGGGTTGCAAGTGGGCTCTGTTAATCTGGGAAGAGACGGCTGTCGTGGTTCAGAGTGCTGGCGATTGTGGTAGTCGGTGCGCGGAGGCCACCGAGCCAATTGCCGATCTGACGAGCCGCAAGCATAGGACCCGACGCTGTCGTATGTTTACCAACGCCGGCACTCCATGCGCTAACTCTGGCAAAGCAAACATGCCTGATGGTGGATGTGTGTATAACCGAAGTCACTCGCCGCAATCGAGCTGGGTCAAGGAGCTCGATCTTTTTCTAGCCCGGTCCGGTTGATGAGACCGCCAAACGGATTGTTGCCGAAGGCCGGGGCGATTAGGCTGCGGTTCCAATCCGTGGCGGCGGTGGCCAGACGCGCGGCTATTTCTGGATGTGACGCGGCAACGTCGCGAGTTTCTCCAAGGTCGGTGGAGAGATCGTAAAGCTGCGGTGCGTTTTTATACGTGCGTAGCCACTTCCAATTACCCTCCCGCACCGCAAAGGCCTCGCCGCCATCCATCCGCCAATATAGCCGGGCGTGCGGTGCCGCGTCGTTTTGGCCGATGAGAAACGGGAGGAGGTCGACGCCGTCGAGGGCGGCGAGTTTGGCGTCGCGGGTGGTGCCGGCCGCGGCGAGGGCTGTGGGTAAAATGTCGAGAGAGATGACCGGCTGCGAATATGTGCGGCCAGCGGGGATCCGGGCGGGCCAAGAGGCAATGAACGGCACGCGAATACCGCCTTCAAAGACGTCGCCCTTCTGGCCGCGCAAGGGAGAATTCACGGAGGCGTTGGCGTTGCGCTTGGTCATCGGGCCGCCGTTGTCTGAGATGAAAAAGATCAGCGTGCGCTCGCGTTGGCCGGTGGCGTCGAGGACGGCGAGAATCCGCCCCACGGCTTCGTCTACTGTGGCGACCATGGCGGCATAGGTGCGGCGACGTTCGTCAGTGATCGAGGCAAAGCGGGCGAGTTGATCGGCGCGGGCTTGCAGCGGGGTGTGCGGCGCGTTGAACGCGAGGTAGAGAAACCACGGCTTGGGGTCGCGGGCGTGGCGGGTGACAGAATCGACGGCCTCTTCGCCGAGGCGGGTGGTGAGTTCGCCGACCTCGGGCACCTCGGTGGAGTTGCGCAGGATGGGGGCGTTTTGTTCGGCGTCGCCGTTGTTGGTCGCCTTCTGGCCAGCGCCGACTTCGACTTCGACGACCGACCCCGGGAGATAGCGGTGGCCGCCGCCGAGGAAGCCAAAGTATTCGTCAAAGCCGCGGCGATTGGGATGAAATTGCGGATGGGCACCGAGGTGCCATTTGCCAATCGCTCCGGTGGTGTAGCCGGCGGAGCGGAGTGAATCGGCCAGCGTGGATTCGGAAAGCGGTAGGCCGTGGGTGACGGCGGTTGCATCCCACTTGGGATTGAATTCATAGCCGAAGCGTTGCTGGTAGCGGCCCGTGAGCAGGCCGGCGCGGGAAGGGCTGCAGACCGGATATGACACGTAGCCGTCGGTGCAACGGATGCCGGAAGCGGCAAGGCGGTCGAGGTGCGGCGTTGGGATGTCACGAGCACCTTGAAAGCCGACGTCGTTGTAGCCTAGATCGTCTGCGACGATCAGGAGGATGTTGGGACGAACCTCGGCGGCGCGAGTTGCCGCGAACGCGAGAGACAGAATGGGAAAAAGCAAAACGAGGCGACGCATGGGGAAAGCTATTTTGAGCGGAACGTGGAACTAAGAACCACTTGTTCGATGAGATCACGGAACGGATAGTCGGTGGGCTTGGTGGCAGCGAGGACTGCGTCGACGGCGGGACGGTCGAGGGCTTCGACACGGCGGCCACACGCGTAGGTAAGGAGACGCTCGGTGAGCATGCGGGCGAATTGAGATTTGCGCTCGACCAGCACCCGCTTCAGGCCGGCGACATCGGCGAAGGAAGCACCGCCGGGGAGTTCGCCCGATGTGTCGATGGTTGCGCCTTTTTCGTATTTCACGCGCCAAGCGCCGATAGGGTCGAATTTTTCCAGGGCGAATCCGAGCGGGTCGATCTTGCGGTGGCATTCGTAGCAGGACGGGTTGTCGCGGTGCTTGGAGAGGATCTCGCGCATCGACTTCGCACCGCGGATGTCGGGATCGATCGGCGGGACGTTGTCGGGTGGCGGTGCGGGCGGCGTGCCGAGAATATTTTCGAGCAGCCAGACGCCGCGGATGACCGGAGAAGTTTCGATACCGTTGGCGCTAACAGTCAGCACACTGGCCTGACCGAGGAGGCCGCCGCGCTGAGTGGGATCGACGGAGACGCGGCGGAACTCATGGCCGTTGGTTCCTTCGATGGCTGTGGTCAGCCCGTAGAGTCGGCCGAGCGGGCGGTTGACGAAGGTGTAGTCGGCGTCGAGGAAGCGGACGATGCTCGCGTTCCGGTCGAGGAGGTCGCGTGTGAAGAGCTGAGTCTCGCGCTTCATCGCGGATTGGAGGTCTTCAGCGTAGTAGCGAACGAAGGTGCCACGGTCGGGAGCCATATCGCCGAGCGTGCGGAGATTGAGCCAGCTTTCGATGAGGCCGTGGACGAAAGCATCGGAGCGCGGGCTGGCGAGGAGGCGGCGCGTTTGCGCAAGGAGAACATTGGGCTGGAGGAGTTCGCCGGTATTCGCGACGTAGGTGAGTTCGGGGTCGGGCGTGGTGGACCAGAGGAAATAAGAAAGGCGCGCGGCGAGGGCGTGGGCGTTGAGGGTGCGGTCTGCGGGCGCAGCGGGAACGTCGGGCGAAGGTTCGGCGAGGTAGAGGAACGCGGGTGAGCAGAGAACAGTTTTGAGTCCGTCCTTCAGCGCTTCAAAAGGAGCATGACCGGATTGCACGCGGCCATCGACCACGGCTATCAACCGGTCGATTTCTTCAGGGAGAACGGGCCGCCGGTAGGCGCGGGTGGCGAAGGTGGTGAGGATTTCGCGCGTGCGGTCGGGCGTGAAGGGCTTGTCGCCAAGGATGGTGCGCTGGCTTTTGGTGGGCCACTCAGGGTTGAGTGGACCGCGGATTTCTACTTCGTGGATGCGGATGTGCGGCACGAGGCCGTAGCGCTGGACAACCTCGCGGGCACCTACGATGCCCGTGGTAGCGCGCACCTGAGCGGGGAACGAAGAGTTGTATTGGCGGAGAATTCGGTTCCAGACCGGGCGGATGCTGAGAGTGCCGTTCGGAAACGTGAAACGTGGCGTGAAACCGCGGTCGAGCCAGACGCGGAAGGTGTGCCACTCGGCGACTTCGTCCTTGAGGATGGCTTCGCCTAACTCCGGTTCGATTGGCTGCGGTTGATAGAGCGGGCCGACCTTGGACTGGCCGGCGATGATGCCGAGGCGGAAAGGCATTTCGGCGTCGGTCTCAAAAATGCGGGGATCGTAGGGGTTCCGCCGGTTTTTGGCCTCGGCCTTCACGCGAATCTCGTAAAAGCCGTCGGCCGGCACTCCCTGCGCGAAGGCCGACAATGGTCCATAGGCGCCCTCTTGGCGGATGGATCGGGGTGATTCGTAAAGGCACATGTAACGAAAATTGAAAACCTTCCCGTGTGAGCGGAGCTCGGGTTGTTGCTGAAAATTATCCACGAAGCGCCAAGTGTGCTCGCTCGGCGGCTTGGGGGCAGAAAGGGCTTTTTCAACAATCTGGTCGGCAGCCTCGACGTATTGGGCGAGGAGGAAACCGGAGGTTTTCAGGGCGTCGCCGATGTTGTCCATGTGTTGGACTGACTGGTCGCGCGGGAACTTCGTTGTGGGGTCGAACATCGTCAGATTGAGCGCGAACAGGTCGCCGACGGTGTTGAGATATTCGCGTCGATTGAGACGACGGAGCACGGTTCGGCCGCCAGTGCTGGCGAGGCTGCTCTGGGCGCCGGCGACGAGTTGGGTCAGGTTGGCGACGACCGCGGCGACTTCGGCGGGGGCGGGATGTTTTTTCGCCTTCTCGGGCGGCATCTCACCAAGGTTGAGCTGGTCGATGATGTCTTGGACTTCTATCAGGGTATCCGTTTGGGTGATCGGCAGCGCGAGGTGGTCGAAGCGGCGATCGCCCTTTTGTTTGTCGGGGCCGTGACACTCGGCGCAGTAGGTGCCGAGGAACGTGCGAATCGCGGGCGTGGTGGGGTCCTGCGCGCTGAGTGGAGTCGGGAAGAAGGGGAATGAGCACAAAAGCGCACAGGCCAGCACGCGCTCCACGGTAGAACGAATCGTCGCCCCGATCATATCAGGCGAGGTCGAGGCCGCGGAGGGTGCCGGTGCTAAGGGCGAAGCGATTCGTCTCCACCCCGAAGCGTTGCAGCAACGTGAGGTAGAGATTTGAAAGCGGCACGCGGCCGGTGCCGATGACGGGATAGGCGCGGTGCTCGCCGTGCTTGAAGCCGCCGCCGGCTAGAATCATCGGCAGGTTCGAGTTGGTGTGGGCGTTGGCGTTGCCCATGCCGCTGCCAAAGAGAACCATCGTGTGATCGAGCAGGTTGCCATTGCCGTCTTCGAGCGATTTCAGCTTCGCAAGGAATCGGGCGAAATGCTCCATCTGGTATTTCTCAAGCTTAAGGAGACCGTTGATGTTTTCCTGCACCTGCCCGTGGTGGGAGAGCGCGTGATAGTCTTTACGCAGGCCGAGAGCCGAGGCTTCAAACCCGCCGGCGATTTCGAGCGTAGCGATGCGGGTCGAATCGGTCTGGAGCGCGAGGGCGATGAGGTCGTAGAGGACCGGGAGGTCGGACACGAAACCCGTATTCTCCGGCTCGGGAAGTCCGGGTGACGGCTTCGGGACGTGGGCCCAGCGCTTGCCGAGTTCCATCTGACGTTCGACGTCGCGGACGGACGTGAAATACTCGTCCAACTTTTCGCGATCACGGGTATCGAGTTGACGGTTGAGGGACTTTGCATCGCCCTGAACCGCATCGAGAATGGAGCCGTGGAGGTGAAGTCGGTCAGCGGAGCGGGCAAGGTCATTTTCGCTCTCCGTGATGAAGAGTTTTCGGAACAGCTCTTTGGGCCCGGGAATGGGCGGGACGCGGGTGCCGCTGCGGGTCCAACACATTTGGCAGCCGCCGTGCAGACCGTCCTCGGAGCCGATCGTAAGGGCAGAGAAACGCGTGGCGCCACCGATCGTCTCGGCGGCGCGTTGATCCACGCTGATATTACCCTCAGGCATGGATTTGGCGTCCATACTGCGGATGCCGCTGAGGTAGGAATGAATCGCGAAGTGTCCGCCTTTGAGTCCGTGATCGAGTCCGGAGAAGAGGGAGAAATCGGGGCGGAGT
>Ga0136642_1000847_pt1 | contig 14566 bp, 18 predicted proteins | sample LowCatLa1302831Y_FD_115313 | JGI IMG/M metagenome (GOLD analysis project Ga0136642, IMG submission 115313) | Freshwater microbial communities from Lower Cathedral Lake, Yosemite National Park, California, USA - 13028-31Y | ecosystem: Environmental > Aquatic > Freshwater > Lake ... | reverse complement strand
CCGCCGCCGCCGCCTCCCGTGCCTGCGCCGCCGCTGCCTCCGCCGCCGCCGTCCCCCGCGCCTCCGCCGCCCCCGTCGCCCAGGCCTCCGCCAAGCCCGCCACCGAACCCGCCGCCAGGTCAGACACCGGTGTTCACCGTCGACTCGAGGCCCGGCCAGAACATCAACGGGATGGTCTGGGACCCGTCGGACCTCTACTGCGAACCTGGCTTCGTACTCCTCTTGTCAAACATGCTTATCGGAGGCCTTGGCAGCAACAACTGCCCGGGTGCTCTCGAAAAGCTCCTGAAGCCGTGCCAGGGTGTCCAGCGATGCTCCCTCGTCCAGTACGTTGGCGCCCAGCCCTCCACCTGGTCAAACCCCTGGGTCCTTCAGTGCTGCGGATCCGGATGCTCGCCAGGTGGGGGGCGTGCCGCTCCACAAACCCTCCCTGCTTTCTTCACGGGTCGCACTCTCATGTTGTCTGTGTATCGCAGGGAACCAGTTCTTCACGGTGCAGTGGCAGTGCGTGCCTTCGCCGCCTCCGCCGTCGCCGCCTCTGCCGCCAGCCCCAACGGCTCCGCCGCCGTACTCTCAGCTGTTCCCGCCGGTGAGGTACAACCCGGGCGACAGTTCGAGTCCGACTGCCATAGCGTGCGCTCTCGCATGCACCCCGTACACGATCAACGTGCAGAGCGTGAGCGTCTACGGAGTGCAGTGCCCCTACGCCAAGAAGCGGTTGGGCGCATACTGTGCATCAGGCGGGGCGTGCGACCTCCGGGCTGCGGGCGCGCCCATGCCGCTCTACCGCTCCCAGGAGTGCAATCGCGTTGGGGGCGATTGTTCGCAGCTCCCATGGGGGTGCTGCGACGAGCTCGGCCAGAACATCACCTGCGCAGGCAGCGCCTACACGGTCAGCTTCTGGTGCTCGTGTCCGTCGCCGCCTCCAAACGCCCTGCCACCCTATCCGCCGATGCCGCCCTCGGCCCCCAGCGCAGTGCGCGTGCGGTCGGACGTGAGTCCTATCCTCACATGCTCGCCATCGTACACGCTGCGTGTTGTGGACATCTTCGTGGGATCGTTCAGGTGCGCCGTCGGGGCTGTCGTGGCCAACGGCGCTATATGGAACAACGCGCTGAACCTCACAGCCATCGTTGCCGACCGGAGCTCCTCGAGCATGTGGTTCCAGTACCCCTCGTGCGACTTTTCCAGCGTCAACCAGTCCTACGTGACTGCGGAGTACGTGTGCACAGCGCCGCTGCCCCCGCCGCCTCTGCCTCCAGTGCCGCCGCCCGGGCCCCCGCCGCCGCCGCCGTCGCCCAGGCCCCCGCCACCGCCGTCGCCTAGCCCGCCGCCGCCAATGCCGCCGCCCAGCCCTCCTCCAGGCCCTCCACGCGTCTTGACGCCGGAGCCGTGGACGGGCGCCGTACGCGGAGACGTGGGATTCGACGGGTACGCATTCACGTTCAAGGGGCAGGGGTTCGTGGACCTCGGGGCCAGGGTGCTCGATGGCGCCAACGGCATCACGCTCGTTCTCTGGGCGATGCCCACGGCTCCCCAGGTGCTCTACTATATTCAATAATATCAAATATGCCTCGAACCTGAAACCTCCAATATCACGCAGGAGTCGATGATGTTCTCGGCTGGAGCGGGATGCGCGGACTGCACGTCTGCACTCTTCTTGGGCTCGGGTACCGGTGGGCTCAACCTGTATGCTGGTTCCGGAGGCGTCTTTGCACACCCGCACATGCGGTCCATGACGGTGGGCCGATGGCTCGCGATCGCGATGACCGTGAGCTCTGGTGGTGTCCTTCGCATGTACACCGGGGGCGCTCTGGGTAACGGTGCATTCCGCGCCGAGAACATATGGGAATCTTCGGGATCGACAACGATCGCAGCGTCCAGGCAAGTTGCTTGACTTTCATAGGAATTATTACTTTCATAGGAATACATTCATTTATTACTTTCACTTACATTCATTTATTACTTACATACAGAATGATAACACATATGTGTTCCGTGCAGGTACCCGTCCGTATTCATAGGAAGAGACCAGGTACTGCGGAAAACGAAAAATGAATGCCCAAAATGAAGAAAACATGATCACGGCGATTTGTTCCGCAGGACCCCCTTTCCACGGGCTACTGGATAGGATCGCTGTCGAACGTGCAGCTCTACTTCTCCGAGCTCTCCCAGGACGCGGTGAACGGACTATTTGTCGGAGAAGACGCGTGCTCCCCGGCGCCTCCGCCTCCAGGGTACGAGAGGTTCAAGATCGCATCCTCCACTGGGGGCGCTCCGTTCCCACGCCTGACAGCCCCCGGGGTGGTCGCTCGATGGCTGGCGAGGCCGGAGAGCTTCGACGACGTTGGCCTCTGGTGGAACGACGTGCACGACGTCGCTATGGACGCTGGGCCCTACTACGATCCGAGGTGCGCCCAAGTACCAGTGAGGAGGTGTCACCTCCTGGATCGCTTGCTGCATGACCAGTGAGGAGGTGCAACCTCCTGTGGCACCTCCGTAGATATACAGGAGGTGGCACCTCCTGTGTTGTGTTGTGCGCATACGGAGGTGGTCACCTCCGTAGATATACAGGAGGTGGCACCTCCTGTGTTATGTTGTGCGCATACGGAGGTGGTCACCTCCTTACGGCATATACACATGCGGACGTGCCATCACAACGCGCGCAGGAACCCATGGGTGGACCTTCGCGGCGGCTCGATGAGCGCGCTCTCCCCGATTGCGTCGCTGCCGCTGTCGGCGCCCGGCGTCACGTTCGCGGCGTGGCTGCGGTGGGACAGCGGCGCGGGAACCATATTCAGGTGGGGAGAGCTCTCCGCATCCTTCTCGGCATCTGGAAGCGTGTACGCGGCCGCTGCCAGCGGCGGCGCGCCGGTGGTCCGTGGTGAGTGGATCCATGTGCTCGTCTCGTTCGGTGCCACGACCAACGTCTACGTCAACGGCAACCCGTACGGTGCACCCTCGCCGTCTGCGGGCCCTCCGCCCGCCGTGCCCCGAAATTCGTTCCAGGTTGGAGCCTTCTGGGGCGGAGTGTCCGATGTGCAGATATACTTCAGCACCAATGTATCTGCTGCGGACCTGTACGGCGGCTACGCGGCGTCGAAGCCGCCGGCACCCCCGGCCCCCGCGCCGGTGCCGCCCGCCGCACCCTTCACGCTCCTGGGCGCTTCGTCGCAGGGCGGCTTCCCTGCCCTCGGGGCGGTGCACCTCTGGCTCCCGGGAACGACGCTCGTCAGCCTCACCGGCGCATCCAGCCGCCTGCTCGATTCCGGCACCAGCCCCTCCGCGCCCGCCTCCGTCACGACCGAATTTGTCGGTTCCGCCTGGAAGCGCAGGTGGGGGGCGTGCCGCCCCCCAAAGCCCCCCTGCCATGCGAAACTTTCTACTTCTGAATGCAGGTGTGCTATGCAGGTGGCTTACGTCCGTCATGTCAACGGACCCGTTCGCGGTGCCACCGCAGCTTGCTACCATGGGAATGCGATTGCAGCTCTTTGGCGGCGTTCCCGGATCGATCGTCACGCTATTCTCATGGGGGACAGTATCGGTGACACTGTCGGCTGATGCCACGAAGCTCTTTGCCTTCACGGACTCGGGCAACGTGACTATGGACATTACGCGATCCGGCTTCTCCACTATGACCGCCATGAGGCTGCAGATGACGCTATCGCCTCCCTCTGCCAGTCTGAACGTCTACGCTGGACAGACAAGGTATGAACGTGCATCGTGCCACCTCCGGCCCAAGCAAGACGATTAAACCACTTACTCGACCGCAGGTTGGCCGCGAGCGTGGCCGTCTCAAGAATCACGGGGAGCTATCCGCTCGTGATGCCGCAGTCTCCAGGCGCCACGGGCGGCGCCATAGTGTCCGAGCTCTTTGTGACGGGCACAGCGAGCCCCGTGGCCTTCGCAGCCGCGCCGCCGCCGCAGCCCCCGAGCCCGCCGGGCACGCCCCCGGCTCCTCAGCAGCCAACGCGGCCGCCTCCGTTCCCGCCAGCCCCGGGTACCCCTCCTTCGACGCTCTCCCGCAGATTCGCAGCCGCGACAGCCGCAACGCACGGCTGGCTTCCAGGGGCCGCGCCGTACGATTGGTCTGTAAACTCGGGAAAGCTGGCGGACATCAACGCAACGCAGCGCGTGCCCATGACGATCGCGGGCCAGCGAACCTTTGGGTCCACCTTTTCGAGCAGCGGAATATCCGTTGCTGGCTGGGTCGGCGGGCCGACGCCCGCGCTGAGTCTCCGGGCAGAAATGCCCTCCATGAGCCCGCCCGTGGCCTTCGCCATCGGAATCGAAACCCAGCAGTGGCAGGTCCAGACCATGCAGCTCATGCGCGTCCAACTCGGGCAGACCGTGGCAGATGTCTTTGTGGCCGGTCAAGAGGTATCAATCATTTCTGACACTGGTTAACTGACTATTGAGTACTACTACTGACTACTGATTACCATCACTGCTAGGTGAGCATCGTGGTGAACCGCGGGGATGGTGTGCCAACCACTGTGCTATTTCACAACGTGGACATGTCTATATCACCGTGCATCGTCCGATTCTACAACGCCTCCGTGCGCTTGGACCTCGGGCTTTCGCGGGTGGCTGGCTCCAGCGTCACGTCATTCTCAGCGGACCTGGGCGCCTCCATCGGCGACCCCTTCGATTCGGTGGTGTACAAGCCCCTCGTGAGCGTGCCATATGGCTGGTTCCTGCAGCTGACGGATCTCTGGGTCGCTGAGGCACTTGTCAACTGGCCCGCACCAGGCGTCTACGTGGCTGCGCCCTCCTCTCCGCCGCCCCGGCCGCCGAGGCCGCCCCCACCGCTACCCTCTTCGCCGCCCCCTCCGCCCTGGCCTCCCCTGGCCAGAGGAACGAGCACCAGCACCCTGACCAGCCAGGCCTCTGCGCGCTGGGTCCCAGTCTCCAACGTCACGCAGTGGGGTGGGGCTGGCTCACCACCAACATCGGGATACATAGCGGACTCCGTTGCCGGGTGCCGGGCGGGCGTCCTGCCGTCTCCCAGGTTGCCATTGTCTTCGCAGGTGCAGGCTGGCAGCCTGTGCCTCGAGCCCGCCGGAAGCCTGGTGTCCTCCTGCGGCTGGGCGCCGCCTTGGACGCTCGGCTTCGTCTACGCCGCACGGCAGCCGGTGGCGCCTGCGCCTTGGACTATCGCAACACTCACGGGAACGGACGGCAGCTTCGCCTCCGTCTCTACGACAGCAGCAGGCCTGCTGTGCGTCTCCACGGACTCGGCCACGTCGTGCTACCAGTTCCCGCGCACGCTCCTGGGGGCAGCGACGCTCGTGACCATGACGCTATCCTCCCAGACCGTCTACGCAAGCCTATCGTTCGACAACACGGATGTAGTGATCACGCAGTCGGTCGCCTGGAGGACTGCGGGCGTTGCATCGTTCGCCATCTTCGCGACACCCGCAAACAGAGTCTGCCTGACGGACGTCTGGGCCTTCCCAGGCAGGACGCCCCTCATCGCGTGGCCGCAGGCGCAGCCGCCGGCTTCCTTCGCCGCCTTCCCGCCGCTCTCGCAGCCCCCGTCGCCGCCCCTCCGGAGCCCCTCGCCACCGCCCGCGGCCGTCGCGGTGAACCCGATGGGCAGCCCCTTCTCGCTGCGCAGCGAGCTCTTGTCCGTCGGGGGCACGTCCGTTGGCATGGCGTACGAGACCGCGTGGCTGCCGCCGAAGATGTCTAACGCGCTCCTCTGGACGCCCGGCGACAGCAGCCTCTTCCAGGGATACGGGCCTGGGAGCGCATGGACGCAAATGGCGATATCCCCAGCATACCCGATAGGGTCAGCTTTCGCTTCTGGCGCCCTTCGCATGGACGATTACGTGCACGCGTGGGCCTCCAATGTGTCAGTCGCAGACCTGCAGGCGCTGGTCGCGAGATTCACCACGAGCAGCCCCGACGGCACCGTCATAATGCGCATCTTCGGATCGCAGTCCGTCATCGAGGTGCGGGGGGCGTGCCGCCCCAATTGGAAAATGACTAAGTTTGATACTAAAAACGTATAAACTTTCATCTAATACCAAACAGGTGGCGTACTCGGCGGAAAACGTCACAGTTTTTGTGACATGCAGCGACGGAAGCCGCGTGAATGCGACGGTGTCTGGTGGATTCCCGGTTATGCGCGCAAACCAGCAGGTGCGCTTCGGGGTTGTGCGTGGAGACATCGACACTGACATATCGGTGCAACATAATGCGCGTGGCCGATCCGTCATACTCTACGCTGCGGGAGTGCAGCCGATCCTCAACCAGTCGTCTTCCTACGCCTATGCGGTGGCGGCGTGCAGCGGCTCGGCTCTCGCGTGGGACTCGGGCACGGTGAGCGTCCTGCTCGGCGGCTGGACCGGCCTCCTGACCGAGCTCTGGACGAGTGCGCCGGACAAGTGGTGGCCTGGAGGGACCACAGGCTACGCCCCGGGATCTGCTCCTCCGGGCGACGTCAGTGGCTCGGACGTCGCATTCTACGCAGCAACGCTCTACGGCTCAGGGCCCCCGCAGCCGCCGGCGCCGCCCCCGGGGCCGCCGCCCCCGCCCCCTCAGCCTCCGGCGCCGCCGCCGGGCGCGCCTCCGCAGCCTGGCACCGCCGTCTGGCTTGGGCCCATGCCCCCAACGCCGCCGCCGCACCGGCCGCGCGCGAAGGTGCTGTTCCCGCAGTGCTGCCAGTCCGCGGGATCGTGGTCCTGGATACCGTACATCGCGCAGAGCGGCAACTCCACGTGCACCACCGACGGTGTTGGCTGCCCCAACCCGCTCTGGCTGCAGACGGACTGCACCTGGAACAACGACCCTTCTTCCGTCGTGCGCTGGTTCACCATCAACAACGGGCCCCTGCCGAAGCTCGTGCCGCTCATGGCGCCCCTCTCATCCGACCGCGCCGTCGTCGCCGTCAGCCGCGACACCGCGCTCATCGTCTTTATGCCCGTGCCCGCCGTTGCGCCGCCCATGACCGCCATGTGGACTGTGCTCGTCGGCTCCCCTTTTGCTGCCGACGTCGTCTCGCTCATATCAAACACCGCCAACGTTACCATATCCGTGGAGACTGGCTCGGGACCGCAGGGCAGGATCACCACCTCCGCATCGTCTGGCGTCACCACCACCTACAGCTTCTACACCAACGTCCGCGCAGGCTGGGTCCTCTGGGTCTTATCCGTCGACATCACCTCCATGCGCCTCTACGAAGACGGGCTCCCCGTCACCTTCTTTAGCTCCCAGGTGGGCCCCCCCTGCCGTCCTGGGAAATACTTATTTTGCGTCTGTCCTTGGAAAGTTAGTTACTTGCTGGTCCGACGAACCGCAGGCCTTGCCGTCGACAACCGTGGTTCAGTCGATGCCGGCATTCTTGGCATGGGTACTGGGATCGTACAGGTTGCTTCAGCGTTCCATAGGTCGTATTGCGGAGGCCCGGATAGTGTCTTATGATGCGTATTCCGCATCCAAGGCTCTCAGCTCGAGCTACGGCAACGCAACGTGCGCTGCGGTGCCAGCCCCGCCGGCCCCCACGCCGGCACCGACCGCATCCGTCGCCATGCCGTGCTTGACCACGAATTACGCGCACCAGTTCTCTGGAGGCGCCTTCTCGGGCATGTCCTGCGTATCGTACCAGGGCGACGGCTGGCGGTGCACCCCCGCTGGCGACGAGGCCATCGGCCCGCCGTTCACGCTCAGCGCCACCGTCATGGCCTCGAGCCCCAGGGCCCTGGGCGTTGGGAGCGCGCCAATAGTCACGTTCTCGGACCGGCTGGCGCCATTCACGAGGGCCACCGCCTACGGCCTCTGGCTGCAGCCGCAGGGGGCGCTCGACTTTGTGTCCATCGTGGACGGCGTGCCCTCGGTCATGCGGTCGTACGATGTGCGGTGGGTCCCCGGCACGTGGTTCACCGTCGTCATCACGGTGTCGCAGACCACGCTGGTGGTGTATGCTGCGCGAGGCCCGGGCGCGGCGAACGTCACCAGCTTTTCGCTGCCGCAGCCGCTCCCCAACAAGCGCTTCGCGGTCGCCTACGTAGGCACCGCGCCCGACCCAGCGTATCCCAGGGGCTTTGATGCCTACGTATCGTCCGTGGGTGTCATCAACTACGAAGCACCTCAGGTAATTAACTGTTCAGCGAAATCTACCAAACTGGCCCATCGCACTATACAAACGTTCATTTGGTCGTTTTTCCCGAGCAGGCTGTGGCGCAGAACATCGTCATGGGTGTGGTCTCTCGATTGTGCGGAGGCAACACATCGGTGGCCGCGTACCCGCCTTCGCAGCCTCCTCCTCCGACATCGCCGCCGCCGCAGAGAAACATCGTAGCCCCCGTGCTCGTTCCCCAGTCGTGCGCCAGCCTGCCCGACGGGCCCGTCCACCAGCTGCTTCCCAGGTGGGGGGCGTGCCGCATTTGTACCCCTGCCACATTTGTATCAGCCCCAATATGAAGATGTCTTGCGAACGCAGGAACGTGCGGGGGAGATCATTCCTGGACGACCCACCGAGGGGCAAAGCGCCGTGGAACGCAGTCGTGCCGTATGGAGTGGTTCCTGACATGAATGCGGCCGTTCCTTTCGTGGATATGGGCGGAGCGCGGGGCCAGCCTCTTCGATTCGGACGCCGAAAGATTGGCGGACCATTTGTGATGTATGGCAGGGTCCAAGTGTCCGGCGCCTTCTCGTTCTTCCAGATGAGCGCTGCCAGCGGGGCGTCCGTATCGGTGGCCTCCGACGTCTTTGGCACGCTCGTGGGCACCGTCACCGGGCCCGGGGGCGCCCAGACGTTCTCCGGAACCGCGAGCACGAACCTCGGCGGAGGAGGCTGGACGGACCTTGCCGTGGCTTTCGTTCCGAGCGCTGCTTCCGCAGCAGGCACCATGCGCATGTACGTCAACGGCAGCGCGGTGGCCATGTCCGTCGCAGGGACCGGCGCCCCCGTTGCCGCGCAGGCCTGGATGGAGACCACCATGCTCGGGGGCTCTGTGAAGTTTTCGGTCGCCCGCATATTCGTCGGCGGCACGTCGACCCAGTACGACCAGTTCGCGTCCAACCAGAACGGCTACAATTGCACGTCCATGGCAGGCCAGACGTCTTCGGCGCTCGCGACGCTCGGCAGGCCCGCGCTCCTCGTGCCAGGCTCCGTCCCCGGCCTCACTCCCGTGCACTGGTGGAGCGCCACCGCGCAGCCTGGGGCGTGGGGAATGGCCGACCTCCTCGTAGACAGCGGGGGGGCACACGCAGATGCCGCGGCTGTCGCCATAGTGCACTCGAACACATAAGGATGATAAACAAATGATAAGGATGATAAAGATGATAGACATCCTTATCAAAACTCTATCAATGTCTATCAAGACGATTTCCAAAAGCGTCCGTATACCGCAGAGAGGGGCAATGCTATAGCGTAACCGGAGCCATATGCGAAGCAAAAGACTCAATAATTCTTCGAGTCGTATCAAACTCTGTATGCGCGTCTCATCTCAGATCGCGTGTTTTCGGAAAAAATGAAATGGTCGTCTTGAGAAAAATTCTCAGCGGCCCAAACCATTTTCAGAAATCCTTATCATCTAGTATCAGAATTCGTACATGTGTATGCATGCCGTGGTCTGTGACAAGCTCTGATGTTGGAAATAAAGCGACCTGCTTTTCGTGACTCGAATATGTGCACGACTCTGACGTTTCGAGGCAATTTGTCATCCGGCAAAGATAGACACTCTATCAAAAATGGTGCACTTTATCAAATTGTCTATCCGCCTCGGCCCGTCATGAAGACGCGCAGGTCTGAGAAGTCGAACGTGTGGAGTTTTCCGAGCGCTTCGTCGAGAGCCGCTGCGGATTCGTGCGGAGAGTCTATGTTGAATGCGTCGAGAACATCCCCCTCGTAAAAGTTCTGCTGCATGTAGTCCACAATTGCCGATACTTCGTCCCGCGCCATGTCGGCCCCTTCGTCGATGACGCCTATGGCGTTCTGGACAGAGTCCACCCAGTCGACGACGGTCTCGAAGTGCCTCGCGAACATGTACGCTGACGTTATACGGCGCTGCACGGATGTTGCGCCTTCGTCTTGTTCCGGCCAGGCCGCCTGCTCCATGCAAGCGATGCGCTCCGTTCCGGTCGCGCCCATACCCGATAGCGCGCGGGCGAGATCGTCGACGCTCCCCGCATCGACCAGGTCCCACCACGCCCCGGACGTACCAAAGAGGTTCACGAGCGTCTCGCAGGCGCTCAGCACACCGCTCCTGCTCGGCACGACGTACAGCGGCGCGAACAAATTCGAAATGCGGCTCATTTTCCACACAAGAGTCGCAGACCCTTTCGTGAAAAAAACAGTCAGGCGGGTTTTTATGGTGCTATCAACGTTGCGATCTGTATCGGCTGCTATTGCGTACTGCGTTCTGCTGCGTGCTGTTTTCGTTTCGTGTACCGATAAGGTAAACTGTACCGAGTTGCTGTGGGACATATACAGGCTCCAGAGGGCTGGGGGCATAGGGTCGCTCGACGAGATTGGCCGGCTCGAGAGGCTGGGCCGGAAACACGGCTGTTTTCATATTTAAGCGTGTTATTGACCTCAGAACACATAACACGCGTTTTTTTAGCCGTTTGTTTTCAAACGCACACATGACACGCATGCGATTCAACCGCTACACCGAGGATGAGATTGCCTCGGCAACTTCCAACTTCGCAGACGAGATTGGCGAGGGCGGCTTCGGAACCGTGTACAGCGGCAGGGGTCTCCGAAAGCACGATGCCGTGGCCGTGAAGGTCTTTGAGCGGAACGGGACCGACGAGGCGTGGAGGGCGAAGATGCGGACGGTGCGGCGGGAGATGGCATTGGCCAGGGCGGTGAAGCACCCGAACGTCATGGGCATCGTCGGCACCATGAAGACCAGCACGACCTTCTCGATCGTCTACTCCACGCTCGCGTCGTGCACGCTCGCCGACATGATCGAGGACAAGACGTTCATGCCCACCGTCGATCGGCTGCACATAGCGCTCTGCGTCGCGCGAGGAATCCAGGCGCTTCACAACATGAACTTTGTACACGCAGATATCAAGTCGCAGAATGTCCTCATGACTGGACCGGCGCAGGTATGGTGCATATTCTGATAAACGTTTCCATACATCATAACCTCACAAAAACGTGACGCAGGCGGTCATTGGCGACTTTGGCTCATCCGAGTATGTCCCCGCCGGGTCGGAGACGTTGCACGGCCAGTGCACGGTTGGATACCCGTACTGGCCCCCGGAGTACGTAGACCATGGTATACTATCAAAAGCCATGGACGTGTACGGGTTCGGCCTCATGATGCTGGAGCTCGTCGTCTGGAGGACCACGTTCGAGGACTACATAGCCACCAGATCCCTTCTGGACTCAATAAAACTAGGATCCGCGCGCTGCTTCGAGGGGTTCGAGGCATCGTGCATAGACATTATGACCAGGGCTCTCAGGCCGGATAGGCGGGAGAGGCCCTCCATTTCGGAGTGCGTGTGCGGTATGGAGTATGAGAGTGCATCTATGGAGTACTCCATCAGCACTCCGATTCCACCGGCGAAGAAACTCCGCGTCTCATGACACCGTGTTGGAATATATCACATTCTATAGTCTCTTTTCCAAACGACATGGCCACGACTCTCCCGGCTTCTTCTTTTCCTATAACGTCACACGATTCGGAACCTGCAGCACCACAATCAACTGACTCACTCACAACTGTCGCCGGTAACCGCACAGGGGTTTGGGGGCAGCATGCCCCCTTTACTGGTACTGCAGGGGGGTTTGGGGGGCAGCATGCCCCCTTCACTGGTACTGCAGGGGGGTTTGGGGGGCAGCATGCCCCCTTCACTGGTACTGCAGGGGGGTTTGGGGGGCAGCATGCCCCCTACCTGGCCGTATTATGTAGCAACTCGTCTCATCTATTGGCGCCATGCCAAAGGCGGGGACGGTGCCCCACACGAGCGCGGCACCGCGAAGGAAGAGCTCGTCCATGACCTCGGACTGCTCGACCATGGCATGTATGCTGCACCCGTCCTCGTCAACTCTCGGGTGCGGGGCGCGCGTGCCGGTTGGAACGACGTCCACGAGCCGGTGGCCGGCCGGGAGCGCATTTCTAAGAAACGGCGCTAAGGCAAAGTGCTCCGAGAGCACGGGAGGCGCCATTCGCCGCTCCCCTCGAGACCACGCCCGCCGCACCGCCGCTGAGAGACGCCGCATGGCGCCCGCCGGCACCGCGCGGTTACGACGCATGACGAGATGAATGCACATTGCAATGACCGTCAACAGATAATGTCTCCCAGGCCGTTCCGACATCTACTGATACTACCCACCGGGCTAAGTACTGTGACGAGTCCAACCGCCAAATATGGAACGCAGCACCGGAGGCCCATCGTGATGCGTCCATCTCGACCCAAATGGTAACTTATCTTCGGTTGGAAGGGGCTTCCCATTAGGAGGAGGAGGAGGAGGAAGAGGAGGAGGAGAAGGAGTTGGCGGGTTGGGCACCGTATTCTTTAATGTTCCAAGGGGTCCTCCTTGTAACCCTTGACCTTTTTGTACTGTAGGATACTTGAGATTAGTTTCTGCAGTCTGCTCGCCACTAACACCGGGGGCTTCCTGTTCTTCATTGGTCGAAATTTGCATGCCATTAGTTGTTGGTGTAACGGGGTCAGCTCGCGTGCTTTCGTCGATTTGTGTAACGGTTTGCACACTGCTTTCAGGTAGTGTAACAGGCTTAGACTGTTCTTCGTTGGTTTGTGGCACAGTCTTCGCTTCATTAGGTGGCGGTGCTGCAGGTGCAGTCTTCGAGTGATCGGCAAATACAGGGTCGAACATTTTTCTCTTCGTCTGCTCATGTAGTCTGCTCTTCCAATCCGCATACTCGTTCTGGAATCTGCAACCTATCCAGAACCGGTACGCGGCCTCTGTTACGTGGTCTTCTGGAATCTGGTCTCCGATCCTTTTGAAGAATACAAAGCTGTCATCTAATTTAAAAATGGCTCTGTCGTTCTTGAGGGTCGTCCTCTCAACGAAATAATCGCTCCAGTAGGGCATGCGGTCACCATTGTCACGAAACCACCTCTTTTTGTAGTCGTTCATCGTGTATCCAGACTCCCTTTCGTCTTTTCCGACGTACGGAGCCGCAAACGCTTCTAGGTTGAGCCCTCTATCCAATAGCGTCTCAAATTCAGAATCTGGGTTTGCTCCCACGCCTTCGAACAACCATGAGTAATCCGTGTCGGTTGCTCGTTCAACTCCGAAGAAAGCGCCCGTGACGTCGGGAAGACACTTGTCGTATACAATAAGATACTTGTGAAACTCTGGAAACTCCATCCACACTTTCTGGAAAGCCGTAAATGTTTCAGGGACCACCGGGCATCCAACGACATGGCTCGTGATTCGACTCCCCGTATGGTTTTCCATAGATTTTATAAACAGATTCATAGATTGTATAAATTTAGATAACCAAAGCACCTGCAAAAGGTCCTTCTCTGCAAATTTGGTATACGACAACATTTCGTCCAATACGGGTACGCGACCGTAGAAAGTATCTAAACAGTCCAAACAATAACTTTTTGCGTATTTTTGTAGGATAGTAGCGCCATCATTGGTTTGATGCATTCCTTTACTGTATGTGTCCATAATGGTTTGATTCATTCCTTTACTGTATGTTTCACATGCTTCTTGAAGAAGCGATACTCCTTCTGTTAGATGATACTTGGCATAAGCGATCTCATCCTCCATATTTTCGGTTTCTTCTTTTTTTAATTACACGCGAAGCGGAACGACTTAAATATAATGTTTACGGAGCGCTGGATTAAGGAATGCATGCGCATGCCTCCACGGAAGATGGACGAAAGAACGCGGGAGCTGGAGCTGGGGCGGGCGCTGCCGAAGATCATGAACGGGCACCGCGTGCTTGAAGATGGCAGCCTGGTGTGCGGCGTTATGGAGTGGAACGTGGACCGCTTCGCTGAGTACGAGCCGCACGGAACTTCCCTACTCAACTTCATGGTGAACGTGCGCGTGCTGTCGGCGAAGCTCGTGCCTGGAATCGTGGTCACGCTCATCAACGTCAAGCAGGTACATAATTAACAAGTATACATTCTTTCTTTTAACCACATGAGAGACCCTACGCTTTCCGCAGGGGATGAACGAGTCGCTGGAGGGCAAGGCGTTCGGAACACTTGTGCGCGTCCGAGGCTTCGGCCAGACGTGCAGGCACGGCACGCGCGTCGCTGGTGCAGCGAGCGCCAGAGTTCGACTCATAGAGCCTAGCGATGACGGCTGGCTGGCCGCAGGGCAGGCACGCATCTGCGGGTTTTTTTGTCTTCTTCTGAAAACCGGTCCGAACTCACGACGACGAGCCCTTTTGCAGGGTCCATGGCTCGGCCTGCCATGCTGCGCGGCCGAGGGAGAGAAGGACGACGAAGAAGATGAAGAAGACGAATAGTTGGTAATTCAAAATTGTAGTGGCGGGAAAGTAGGGACGAACGCAAAAAAATTACAAAACAGAACTCCCCCCCCCCCCCCTCATTACAACCCCCACCCCATGCCCTTCCCCCCCCGGCCCCCCCCCTGCCCCCGCGGCCCCCCGCT
>Ga0136642_1000845_pt1 | contig 14589 bp, 14 predicted proteins | sample LowCatLa1302831Y_FD_115313 | JGI IMG/M metagenome (GOLD analysis project Ga0136642, IMG submission 115313) | Freshwater microbial communities from Lower Cathedral Lake, Yosemite National Park, California, USA - 13028-31Y | ecosystem: Environmental > Aquatic > Freshwater > Lake ... | reverse complement strand
TTTGCGAATGACGGATTTCCCAGTAGAGTCCAAATAGAAAGAGATTAAGTCAACAATGTGTTTGTTTACTACAGAATTTCCAAAGAAAAAGGGCAAGAATCGAAGCATGAAAATGTCCAGCTCATCCAAGATGTTTTTCCGTAACCGGTCCCAGAAAATCTTAAAGTGCTCATTCTCCTCTTGCTCCATCAATTTCTTGTAATGAAGCACTTCTCTTAAAGATCTCCACTCGGAGTCATAGGAATAATCAATAAGATCTGAAGAAAGATTATTGGAAATGTAACGTTTGGAATTCTCAATGAATGATTTGCGAACCTTGTCCTCGCACAAGGAGAGAAGAAACCACCTCTCCTTCTTCTTTTCAACAATCGCCTTGACGATTTTCGAAGCGGGCGAAAAGGGGTTCATGTCGACAAAGTTTTCGAACGTTAGCTCCTTCTTAAAAAAAATCTTGACATTGTCATCTTCATAGTCAATGTACTTGACCTTTCCGTTTGCTTTCATCAACAAGTCAAAATCGATTTTCATCAACTCCAAAGCCTTCTCCCTTTTCTTCAAGAGGTCGTCAAGAGGGTATTTAAGAGCAACTCGTTCCCTCAAAAACTCCTTGTCCACTGGTCTCCTCGTCAAATAATAAATTTCCCAATCCTTTAAAATGCTATCAACTTCTGACGGCATTTCGCTTATTTATTAGAAAGATTTACGACCCGCCTTACGCCACGCCTCACAGTTCACAACCTAAGCAAGTAGGTTTCAATCAAAATCGCGTGTTTCCTTATTGCGGGAAGAATTTTGTAAAAATTTTGGAAGCAAAAAAGTATTAATTAAATTAAATAAATTTTATTGTACGTATTGTACGTAATGAACAAATTCTACTTAAAGTATAATTTTTTTCTTTAGTACCCGAATCGCCTGCCTAAGTTCGCCAATCGTCTTCAAAAGCATTATATTACGTAGTGCGCGGCTTTGCGGGTCGTAATCCAGAAATGGACCCCTCCGACCCAGTTGACAACTTATCGATTTCAGCCATGATGGCGGCTGGCTCTGGCTCTGGCTCTGCCTCTGGCTTACCCTCTTCAAATCCCGAGACAGTCAAAGTCTTTGCACTCGACATCTCTGGATCTATGGGAGTTGACGCGACTGACGGCAAGGAGAGCACGGGCAAGCAGAATGTGGAGCTTGTCGCCGAAATCACGTCGTCCGTCGTTGACTCCATGACCGAAAATCAATCCGCCGGCGTCGTTCTTTTCAACCACTCGGCCTCGATGTTATGTCCGATTTCCGAAATGAACGATTTGAATCGAAGCAGCTTGAGCAAGGCACTCAAGGGAATGAACGCTGGAGGCTCCACTAACCTATGGGGCGCAATTGAGCTGTCCATGCGACTTGAGTACGCCCACTGCAAGAAAATCGGCAAGATGCTTCCTTGCTCCATCGACCTTCTTACGGACGGCGTTCCTAACGTTGATCCTCCTAACCTTCATGGTTACGAGGCTTCCCTCACAGATTTGAGCATGATGCTTGACGGATTTATTCCCAAAATCAATATTTTTGGTTTTGGGAATAATCTCGACGTTCGTCTACTTGAATCTATAGCTTTTAAGACCGGCGGCCACTTTTCTTACATTTCAGACCCGGGCATGGCTGCCACTGCTTTTGTGAATAGCGCAGCTGCTTGGGGCGCGCAGGATAACCAAGTCGTTCTCGACCCAATTTCTGACGACTGCCGCCGCGACCTGGCGTCTGCCCTTCGTTCCATGCGGACATCCTGCTCTCTCTCTAATTTCGCTGGTGCGCAGGATTGCAATCAAAAGCTCATCAAGTCAATTGAGTCTTCAATTTCCTCGGCTCCAGCCGGGTCACCTCCCACCTACATTCTGGCCGAATTTCTCAAGGACCTGTACGGCGAGGTGGCTCTTTCGGTCTCGGACAAAGCAGTGTTCAAGAAGTGGGGCAACAATTACCTGACTTCGCTTTCTCGCGCGCACGAGCTCAAGATTTGCGCGAATTTTAAGGACAAGGGCCTTCAAATCTACCAGACGTCGCCAAATTTTCCAATTTTACAGACGCGCATTGCTCGCATCTTTACCTCTGTCATGGCCCGTCTGGCATCTGAGGGCGAGGCTCGTGCTGCGGCAATTGGTTCGCCTGCAGCAATATCTACTTCGCGCATGAACAGCAACGCTCTCGCCAATATGTACAATCCTCACGGCGGCTGCGTTGACGGGCGCTGCATCGTCTCCATGGCCGACGGAACCTTCAAGTACCTTGAGAACGTTGAGATCGGGGACTTTATCTTTGGCGGCGTCGATGGGCGCACGGTCGTCGAGGTCTACGAGAAGGTTATCACCAAGCCCAAGCTTGGCACGGACCTCGCCTACTTTTCGAACTCGGGCTTCGTGGCCGGCGGCCTTTCGTCTTCCTTTACAATCGCAACCGCCTGGCACCCGGTTCGCCACACCAACCTCAAGTACGGCGACCAGTGGCAGTTCCCGTGCAAGAGCTCCATTCCCAAAATCCTGGCGCCAAGCGGCTCAGTTCAAGACTACGGATTTGAGAATGTCATCAGCATCGCGGTTCGCGGCGTGAACGGAGAAAGCAAGGACGAGGTTCACGGCTTCCTCGTCAACAATTCAATCGTCTGTGCGACCCTCGCGCACGGCGTCAAGGGCAACCCGGTTCTCGAGCACGCCTTTTGGGGCACTGACCTCGTGATCGACGCTATCAAGGACATGAAGACAAGTGCCAAGAAGCGCGGAATTATGAACCCAATTGTGGGCACGGGGCCCTTCTCTTGGAAGTTCTCTGCTCCTTCTTCTACTAATTCTGTTCCTGGTCAGTGCATCGGCATCGCCGAGGTGGAGCTCGTAGTTCCTTTCGCGCCTCGCTTGACCTCCAAGCAAATCCGCCACAAGACAGACATGATCGAAATCGTCAAGAACGCCCTGCTTTCTGCCGGCTCCGACCAATCCGACCCATCTTCGATGTTCCTCGTAAGCCAACTCAGCTGCGGTGAAGGCGATGATGGAAATGAATTCTGAGTTGCAAAATTGAACAATTAATTCCATATCCCAGCGATTTTCCCCCAGTAGCGCATCATACTCTTTAAACCCTCAACTACTTCCATTAAATTTTTGAGTACGTCTACCTGTTTACGAGAAAGTGCATTAGCAGTCTTTCATTTCGGCAAGAATTTCGGCAAGAAGTTGATTAGTCTCCATTTTTTAAGTATATTGTTTTTTTATATATTGTTGTTAAATAAATTAATTAATAATTAACAACCAAAACTTAAAAATGGCTACATCGGATAGCGAGAGTGATGGCGATGTCGCTGTTTCGGCAAAAAATAATGTGCAAGGTCTTTTGTCTTTGTTAGGTTCCGTGACTGTTCTAAGCGAAAATGTCTTCAAAAAATTAAATCGCGAAGTAAAACAATCTATCTCTACTCGCTTAACCGAGGACGTCGAAATAGTAAAGGAATTTCGCATGCTGCATTCATCCATAAAGCATATTGTGGGAACTGCGATGACAACGATAAGAAAACTAGGGGGAAAAGTCGAGCGGCTCGAGACTTTGATTGAAGTAAAAGACGAGGAAATTGAAAAGATAGAGGAAACCCATGCTTTTGTTCTGAACGATCTAGAGAAAATGTGCAAAATTCATAGAGAGGACAAGAAACTTTTGCTCCCGATTGCCTTCAAATCTGTAAATTACACTTCTCAAATGTCTCTTTCTGTAGGCGGTGACACAAAGTGCAGCACTTGCCTTCAAGAGTTTTCAGAAGAGAGCATTCTTGCCGAGCTCTCATGCGGACATTTTTTTCACAAGGACTGCGCGATCAAGTGGATGACTGAAAGCAGGAGTGCGTGCAGTTTATGTAACACACACGTGACGGGTAGGTCTGTATCTGTTTTTAAGAAAAGACGTAATCAGACAGCGATGGATACGTCTTCTGCTACATCTACAACATCTACATCAGCTCCATCGTCTTCTTTAGGGGCTGCTTTTGTCTCTTCTTCTTCTTCTGCTTTTTCTTCTTCTTCTGCTTCGGCTTCTGCTTCGGCTTTTGATTTTTAAGAGGCGTGATTTCAATCGCTGTCGCACTCGCACTCGCACTGGGTTCTCGCGCTGCGTCCTCGCTTCTCGCGTCTAACATTGTTGTTGTTAGGTAGAAATGATTCTTCGTAGTCTCGAAGAGCGTCGGTAAGAGTCTTGAAAGAATTCGCGTACTCTCGAAGCCTCTTGTTCTCCACCCTTGCCGCCTTGAGATCCGCAATCGATCTTGAAAGCTCAACCATGAGCTGCATTATACACCTCTCTTTTACTTCGAGCCTTGTGCGAAGACAAGAAGACTTGGCCGAAGGGCAGTCTGAAAAGTTCATTTTCTTCGAGTATTACGACCCGCTACCAGCCCTAGAACGTAAATCTATAAGTGTGAGACGCGTGGAGGGCAAAATTATAGAATTCGTGTGGCTTCTTGGAAATTTCTACTTTTTGTCGAATTGTGTGTATTATTGCTTTTTCGGATTTTTGTGTTTTAAATCAATTACTCGCTTACTACCCTTCCGTTCTAATTTCGTATGCAGACTTCATCATTGTTTTAAAGGGAGGCATTGGAGTCATAAATCTGCACCTATCTTCTATTTCGGAAGCAGAGTAGAACCTTCCGTAAACTTCAACTCCGATATTACCAATTTGTTCAGCGCGAATAGCACATTCAAGGAGAAGTTCCCAGCTTGGAGTCGTTGTCTTCTTCTTCTTGAGTTCATTGCTCTTCTTCTTCTTCTTCTTTGCGGTCTTTGTCTTAATTTTGGTATTGATAATCGCCTCCTCACTCGTACGTAAATGACCATTAAATGCTTTAGAAAATGTATCGACCTTATTTAGGACAATGGTTGCATCTGAAACAGTAACCATCTTCTTCTTACGAGGCTGAACTACAATAAAGGGTTCCATCCTTCAGCTTCTTTAGTTTTTTGTAATTATTATGTTTATCCTTATTAATTGAATAAATTTTTTAATTTATTTATTTTTTTTTTTAGGATGGTGGGACTTTAAAGTTTCACAAAAATTTAAAAAGTTCATCGAACTTACTCTAACTTGTCCCAGTTTCTTGAGCTTGCAAATCTTCACAGTGTGGGGAAAGCCGCGGGTCGTAAAAACGATTTTTGATATCAAGAATGGAATTTGAATCTGAAAAAGCCGATTCTTCCGCCGCCTCTTCTTCCGCCGCCTCCTCTTCCGCCGCCTCTTCTTCCGCCGCCTCCTCTTCCGCCGCCTCCTCTTCCGCCGCCTCCTCTTCCGCCGCCTCATCCTCATCCTCATCCTCTTCCGCCGCCTTTACATCAAAACAAGAAGGAGAAGGAGAAGCAGAATCCTTTTCGGGAGGCGCAAGCCCATTCTTTTCATCTCTTCCTTCTTCTCTTAAATTTGAACAAGACGATTTTGAAGAGGATGAGCTTGAACCTTTAAGTTGTTCGAGTCACGACGACTCAGCCGCTACAGCGGAACTTATTCAAAGGCGAAAGCTCTTGAAGGCGTCTGCATCGTCTGCTGATGATTTTAGCACTCTTATCTCAAGACGTTTTCCGTCCTTGCTTTTGCGCTCCTCTTCATCTGCCGCCTCCTCATCCTCCTCTTCCTCATCCTCATCCTCATCATCCTCATCATCCTCATCATCTGCATCTTTTGAATACGATCTTTTGGCTCCTTGTCCATTTGCGAGAACTCAGCTCGAACAAAAATATCCTAAATTCGGCAGCCATTCTCGCGTTTTTCCCGCCACTTTATTAATGAGGATTTTTCGCATGCCGAGAGATCCTTCAAGTTTCCGTGTGTTTGATCCTCGAATTGATGGTCGCAACTTTGATGGTGGCGTCGTCTACAAATGCGAACAAAAAATGCCTACATTCGGTTCACAGAATCCTTTCCTCTTTATGGTTGTGCATCCCATGCTTCAGTTTCTCTGCGTCGATCTTTGTCGCAGATCAAACGGAACAACTTCAATTTCTCCCGAATACATTTTCAATAGCGTCTCGTCTGCTCATGGTGGCTTTCTAGTGCATCTTTCGAGCTCCATTTTTCCCTTTGACGATCCCATCTCTGAATCTTCGAAAAGACTTGATAATCTTTTGTCTACATTTACTGAGGCACCAATTCGTCGTCCATCCGCATTTAGACCCTTGCAGCGTCAGTCTACTTGTCCATCATTGTCTTTATCAAAATCAAGGCCAAGGAGGTCAAGCACTGGTTTTCAGTCTTCTGCTTCTGCTTCCTCCTCTTTTTCTGCTTCTGCTTCTGCGTCTGGTTCTGGTTCTGCTTCTGATTCTGGCGGATCTTATGAATATGACGAGTTTATTAAGCGCAGAGACGAATGTCTTGGAAAGGAATTCAAGAAAAAATCAATTGATTTTGCTGAGTTTCTTGCTGGCGAAAATCCAAAATTTCTTTCGGTAAATGGGTCAGACTTTTCTCCTTTGCCAATGAATGGGAAAAGGGTTGCTACTGGTCTCGTGGGTCTTTGCATGTTTGAGATTAATCGAGCCCCTTTATGTTGCTGCGTATCTCCTTCTTCTCTTCAATCTTCCTCTTCTTCCTCTTCCTCTTCCTCTTCCTCTTCCTCTTCCTCTTCCTCTTCGTCTTCCTCTTCCTCTTTCTCTTCCTCTTCTTCCTCTTCCTCTTTCTCTTCTTACATGCATGTAACCCTAATTTTGGCCGACAGGCTTGCCAAGAGCAGCGGTGTTCTCTCTTTTGCGCTCTGCCTTCGTCTCGCTCGTCGTCTAAAAATCAGCGTAATTCTTGAGGCAGTTGACAGGAGGCATTTATCTGGAACTCTAAAGGACGACCTTATTGGGCTCTACTCTTCAAAATTCGGTTTTGTTGAAATGCTTCCGGAGCAAGTCTTGATTTTGTGCGACAAGCCCGAAAAGGGGATCGTCTTCATGATTCTTCCTTTTGACTTTGAACAAACGCCCGACATCTGCAACTACGAGAAATATCTCATTTCTCTCATTTCTCCTACAGACCTGGCTTCTCTCGAAAAACAATCTCTTTTGGAGCTTCCTCGCCTAATTAATCCTGATCGATTTGTCAGTCACAATCAATCAGATGGTTCTCCTTATATTACAAAGGAACAAGTGGGCCGTATTCAAGTTCCTCTCCAACCTCCTCAAGTGTATCCTTCCTTGACAGATTTCTTGAAATCTTTTGGAGTTTTTTCGCGCTCTGCTTTGCCCGACTTGACAAAAACCATTGATACTACTAATAGAAAGAGATCGAATTCGGTCTTGTCCGCGTCTGGGGCTTTTGCTGGTGGTGGTATTGTTCGTGCGTCTTCAACATCACCATCTAGCCAATTTGTTCCGATCGAGTCCCTTCCTTCCCATGCCTCTAGACTTAAGCATTTATTGACAGAGAGCAAGTTGGCCGCAGCCCTGGCTGTGTATGAGAATGAAAAGGCTGAGTCTGCACTTCGCAAAATTCAAATGGACAAGGATCGAGAAATGTTTCAGCAAAGAATGCGCGAAACGGAGGAACTTCAGCGCAGGCAATCTGAAGAGCTTCAAGAAAAGCAGCGTCTTTTGACCGAGGAACTTCAGCGCGAGCGCATGCGAGCAGAGGCGGCACAGCGCGAGCAGAATAAGGAAATTGAGCAGCAGCGCGCGCGCGCCGACGAGCTTCAGCTTCAGTACGAAAAATTTATCGAGGAGGCGGAAAAATCCAAGGCGGAACGTGAGGCTGAGAAAGCTGAGCGGGAAGCAGAGCGGAGAACGAGGGCGGCCGAACACGATTCCTACATTTTTCAAATGGAAGCTGCTAAGTCTGCAGCCAATGCTGCAGCGGAACGAGCTGCCTTTTCGGAAATGCAGAAAAATTTGATAATGCAGCAACTTGCAGCGGCGCAGCTCGCAGCGGCACAAGCTTCAGCGACTATGGCTTTGTCTTCTTCCTCTTCTTCTTCCTCCTCTTCTTCCTCTTCTTTTTACGCTTCGTCTCCGTCTTGTCCTCCTTCACCGTCGAAAAAGGCCTTATTGAAAAAACGGGGAAGGCCACCTGCCTCTGCCCTTGAATTTGATTCGGGGAATTTTGAGGTTGGGGCCTCTGCCTCTTCTTCATCTGCCTCTTCCTCTGCCTCTGCCTCTGCCTCTTCTTCTGCCTCTGCTTCTTCATCTGCCTCTTCCTCTGAATCACTTGCAGCCCCACCATCCGCAGCAGCAGCAGACGAGTTGATTGCGTCGGGCAAGTATTCTTCAATGTACTTGCGCTCATACAATCCTGATCTCTTTAATCCCTTTCGTCTATTTGGATCTCCAATTCTTTCTTCTTCTCGATGGTCTGGTGAATTGGTTCGAGACACATTCAACGAAAAAATAACCTACAGGCACGGAATAACTCCTCTTGATGTTTCGCGGAGGCAAACTTTGCGTGGAACTATTGAGCAAGTCGGCTCGGAATTTGTGTTGATGACAAACAAGATTGGCGTTGATCGGCACTTTGGAAGATCAAGGTTTCGGCTGGTTTTTGATAATGCTGGAATATTTCTTCGAGGGTGCGAAATGCGAATGACGAGCGACGAACAAGTAGGATGGATTGAACAATAGCTACTTGTAATTTGTTGAACAACCATAGTAATCACAACTCATTCTGCAGCAGTCCTCGAAATGTCCTAACCATTCACCAAATTCTTTCTTGTCTACATTGTAAATAAATTCATACATATTATCATATACTAGAAACACAGTTTTATCAACCCATTTTTTGTGAGTAAAGTTCCCTGTGCCTGCATCCAAATCTGCAAGTTTCAATTTTGAATTATCATACGACTGAATGCAAAACCTTTGTTCGATAAAGTGTTGAGCATTCAACAAAATGTCTTTATTCATTTTCAGCTTTTAAAGCTAACCCCACTTACTTAGGAATAGTAAGTTCCTTGTCAATAAAATAGCAGACTTTTTTCTTCGTCCTTTCCGTCCTTTCCGTCCTTTCCGTCCTTTCCGTCCTTTTCCTTATCTCGCTTTTCTTCCTTTTCCTTATCTCGCTTTTCTTCCTTATCTTTATCACTTTTTTCATCCACACATTCGGATTCATCAACATAGGTCCCTTCGCGAATAGATTTAATATCCTTAAGAAGATGCTTTGAAATTCCATTGTTGGTTTTTTCAAAAACATTAAGCAGTGAAGCTCCCACATTAAGGCCAACTCCTACCCAAATAAGCTCCTTCATATCATATCCAGCTGCAATTGTTGTTACTAAAATTCCTGCTGATTGGACAATGTGGAATAAATAAACTAACGTGAGGTTGCAAGAGTTAAGACATTTCCTTCTTTTAATAAATTCACGCAAGTCGTCAACAGTATTTTTATTCAAGATATTTTCAATTTCACTTGTCATTGGTTTAGATATAGATATAGAGGGAGAGGAGATCATTTTTATTTGTTTTGTGTGCAACTATCTAATCTTCGTCATCATACACCCATCCCCAATCACTGCAAAGGCTTTGATTATCCTCTTCGCCAGCAAGGTAATCAAAATTGCACTTTCGATTACATTGCAAATAACATGTATCAAGTAGAAGAGCTCCTTTGGGTTCAATTTTATATGTGCTCATTTCATAATGGTCCATTATCGAATCCCACGAGTCCGTCTGTCCCACGCATTTTTGACACACGGAATGGCATATGGGCATTTCGTCTTCGCAAAGGTTGAGATTCGCATCTTTATGTGCGCTCAAAGTAATGCTGCTGTATCCAGATGACTTCTTCAAGCATTTCTGGCTTGTCTCGTAAGTCCAATTTGGAAGAGACATGTTTTTTGTGTTCTTGTGAAAAAAGTCATTAGAAACTTCATTGTAAAGCACCAGGTACAAGATTGTACACAATGACAATACACTCATCTTCCTTCTTATGCTTATCCTTATCGTTATCGTTTGAGAAGATTGACGACCAGAAGCGCATGATTGTTGAATTAGTGAATTTGTGTTATTATTATTATTTTCTTTAATATTAATTGCAAAATTTATAATTGTTTAAAATTCAAATCTTGTCTTCACTCCTTCCTTACTCTATTGCGTAGAGTTAATTTAAAAGAATGCCAAGCGTCCTTGGCAGTTACTTTCCTGACAATGACTTGGGCGAGGACGAGAAATGTCCCGTTTGCTTGTCTCCGTTACGTGAGGAAGAATTCATCGGTAGAACAGACTGCGGTCACTGCTTCTGTTACAGCTGCATCTCTGAATGGTGCTCTAAATCTTCTACTTGCTGCAAGTGCAGAGCCAGTGTCGATGAAATTCAAAAAATTCAGAGGATTTTATTGAGCAAAGCAATGGAATTCCAGGAGCGGCGCATCATTGAAATGTCAAGGCGTCCAAAGCTTCGATTTAAGAATGAACTTGTTCGAATCCCATCCTCCTCTTCCTCCTCTTCCTCCTCTTCCTCCTCTTCCTCCTCTTCCTCCTCCTCTTCCTCTTCCTCTCCTTCCTCTTCCTCCTTTGTTGGAATTTTAATTGGTCTTGTAACTGTTCCTCGCCAAGTGCAGCGGCATGTTGTTGATGGCGACGAAATGATCGCGCTTCAAGCGCAGTTGGATGAGGACGCTGGATCAGGAATTCAGCTAGCAGACATCGGTGCCGTTGAGCCTGCGGCGGCAGATGCGTGCGAGTCTTGCAAGGATGGCGGGCTTCTTATGCTCTGTGACGGCTGCAATTTGCTTTGGCACATGTCTTGCCTTGTTCCGCCATTGTCCGTCGTGCCTGAGGGATTGTGGATCTGCAAATCGTGCGAAAATGAAATGGAGGAAAATAAGTGCGAATCCAAGGCCGCATTTATTCAAAATCGTCAAATTAAATTGAGTACAACAGCGATCATGTCTGCACTTAAGGGCGGCAAAGAAAAGGAAAAGGGGGAGGAAGAAGAGGAGGACGGACCTGTCGTTCCTTTGAGGAGATCTGCAGGTGCACCTTCTTCGTCTTCGTCTTCGTCTTCGTCTTCCTCATCCTCTTCGTCTTCCTCTTCCTCCTCTTCATCTTCCTCTTCTTCCTCTTCTTCTTCTTCTTCTTCTTCTTCCTCTTCTTCCTCTTCTTCTTCATCCTCTTCATCGGATGAAGGGAAGAGGTCTTTCGGGAAACAAGGAAAATGCAAGAACCGACAAAAAGGAAAGAGGAGGAAGATGCAGGGGTACACTGACGATGGGTTTGTAGTTCCGGTCTCTGATGATGAATGTTGAAAATTGCAAATATCATATTCTAGCAAATAAGAAAAATGCTTCTTCCGTTTCCCTTTAATATTCCTCTATTCATTGTCTTTACGTTTCTAAAGTTCTTTTTGAATTTTGTGAGTTATCTGATTGGAAATTCTCCTTTAAGACAAATTATAGGACTCCCTGCAACTATTATCGGCACACTTTCTGATTCTGATGAAAAATAGGTGTTCAAATGCATTAAAGTTTTTCTTTTCGAGTTAAGTATTGGAAGACAACAAAATGAAACAACTTTGCATTCCTCGAATCATTTTTCAAACATGGAAAACTCATTCAGTGCCCGAAAAGTGGAAAACTTCCCCAGAGTCCATAAAGACCTTCATGCCATCATGGAAGCACGTCTTATTTGATGACAATGACAATAGAGCCTTTGTCGAAAAACATTTTCCGGAATACATTGACTTTTATACAAAACTTAAGTTTCCAATTCAAAGGGCTGATTTTATTCGCTACTGCTTTCTGTACGTAAATGGCGGAGTGTATTCCGATCTCGACATTGAGTTTATCGCTCCTATCGACGACCTTTTTTATACGTCTGATAGAGAACAAGGAAAAGGAAGAAAAGGAAAAGAAGATGAAGCAGAAACAGAATTAGAATTAGAAGCAAAAGTATACTTACTAAAGGCTCCTCAAAACTTTGCAGGTCACTATACGAACTTTTTCATGGCGTCGACGGCCCGAAACCCGTTTTGGCTTATTGTGTTAAGGGAGTGCGTGGAAAAGCTAGCACCCTGGGTCATTCTTCCTCACAATATAATAAGCGAGCAAACAGGACTTGCATGCATTTCGAGGGCAGTCAAAAAGGCAAAAAATGAAAACCAAGTGACGATTGAAATACTTCCATTTGAAAACTTGGTTCCATGCGACGTTTGTTCGACAGCATCCGAATACGAGAGACGGCCGTATTACTATACAAAGTTTTTGAAGGGAGGAAGCTGGAATGGTCTCGACACACTTTTATTCAATTCAGTTCTTTGCAATCGAGTAGAAATCATGTTTTTTATTGGTTTTATAATTGCATGTTTATTATTGTTTCGAAGCTTAAAAAAAAATGAATAAATGCGTTCATTCTTTAATTTTTAATCAATTAATCGCAAAAATGTGTGAAAACAAGTCAAATAATAAAAAACAACAAAACTTGACTTTTCTAATATACCTCAATCAAAACTATCCAGATGGACTCTACAACTTTCTCTACCTCACCCAAGGAGGCGCAGGTCCTCGAATACGCAATCAGCGGACTTTATGGAGACCTTCTCGCGAAGCAGTATGGCGATGACCTTGTCAAGGACGTGACACAGGCGCGCGATGCCATCCGTGACCTGGTGGCCAAGAGCGTCGAGAGCCGCGAGCAGGCTGTTTACCTTTCCAAGAAGTTTTTTGGCGAGAATGCGCTTACCGTCATGACCACATTTCAGCAGCGGCTTGCCGAGGCCAACAAGGCGCCGAAGAAGTCGAAGCGCTCTTCTTCTTCTTCTTCTGCTTCTGCTGCAGCCAAGAAGGATTCCAAGGTGGTCAAGCTTGAGGCTGGCGAATCAAATGTCGTTGAGATGGTTGCCGATGAAACTAAGTCAAAGAAGTCCAAGACGTCCGAAAAGGATAAGTCTCCTTTGACCGACCCTAAGCCCGCGACTCCTCCCTCTTCTTCTTCTTCTTCTTCTTCTTCTTCTTCATCATCGGCGCAAGAGGTTCCTCAGGAGTCTAAGGTCGATATGAAGAAGATGAAGTCATCGGCTGGAGTCGGCAAGAAGCGCAAGGTTGGAGGGGATAGCGAGTCGGAGGCTTCTTAATCGGAAATGAAAAATTAAATTTTGAAAAAAAACAAATTAAGTATTTCCTATATCACTAGTTAGTAAAAGAAAAAAGAAACTTCTTCTCCTCCTTTATAATATAATAAATGTCCGACATGGTCGAACTTGAAGGAGGTTTGAAGAGATGCAAGAAATACCAGAAGCGTAGCAAGGCTACAGGCCACTGCAGAAATCGCAGCGGCAGCAAAAGCCAAAGCCGTAGCAGTAGCCGCAGCCCCTGGAAGCGTAGCGCGTCTGGCAGACTGACTCGCCGCATGCGTGGAGGCTTGAACGATCTTGAAGGGGGCGAAGTAGTCGAAGGCGGCGCTAAGACGCCTTGCAAAAAGTACCAGAAGCGAAGCAAGTCAACGGGTCGCTGCAAGAACGTTCTCGCTCTCATGAGCCCTAAAATGCGCAAGTCCAAATCAAAGAGCCATTCTCGGAAGATGCATGGTGGCGAGGTCATTGAGGGTGGCGAGGTCATTGAAGTAGTCGAAGGCGGCGCCAAGAAGCCGTGCAAGAAGTACCAGAAGCGCAGCAAGTCGACTCGTCACTGCAAAAACGTTTTAGCTCGCATGAGCCCTACAATGCGCAAGTCCAAATCAAAGAGCCGCTCTCGGAAAATGCATGGTGGCGAGGTCATCGAGGGTGGCGAAGTCGATGTTGTCGAAGGCGGCGCCAATTGCAAGCGCGGCAAGACGCGCAGAGGCACTGGTGTGTGCCACAAGCCCAAGTCGCGCTCTCGTTCCCGTTCGCGCCGCATGAAAGATTACTAGTTGTTTAGAGTTGTTGTTGAATTCGTATACATTTTAAGTCTCCCCTCTCTTCTCTTTCTCTCCCTTACATATTTAACAACATCACTAAAAAACAAAAAGTAAAAATGATGGACCATAATCAGTTTGAATGTAGCGTTCAATTCGTAAGTGGAGGCGGTTTAAGAAAAGAAAGAAAAAAATCCCGCTCTCGCTCTCCTCGTCTTCTTCGTCGTAAAAATAAATCCTTGAAAGGCGGTTGGAAATCCGTACCCAAATCAAATCCTGAGCTGTGGCAAAAAGTTCTTAACTCCGTCAAGAGAGAGCCTGGACCTTGGGCTGCGTGGAAAGCTATGAAGGCTGATAAAATTTATAAGGAAAAGGGTGGTAAATTTTTAAGATCAAGAGAGAAAAAATCAAGATCCAGTCGTCGGAAGTTGTGAAAATCAAGGCAAACAAAGAATGTCTCGTCTAGTTCGTATACTTGGAGGAGGAAAAAAACTAGTTGAAATTTCAGGCTTGCATGGGATTTGGGTGGGATCTGATCATTTAAATCAATCAGTTTTGACATTATATTATCTTAATCATAAAACAGAGAAAATTACGTATAAGTATGGCGAATGGGAAGAATGCAATAAGGACGCGAAAATTTTAGAGGAAGCAAAAAAACAATGTTTAAAATAATTCGGATTCCTTCAAAATATCCTCCCACAACCCTTGCGTCGCATCCTCCCATGAATGTTTAAAATAATTCGGATTCCTTCAAAATATCCTCCCACAACCCTTGCGTCGC
>Ga0136642_1000844_pt1 | contig 14601 bp, 12 predicted proteins | sample LowCatLa1302831Y_FD_115313 | JGI IMG/M metagenome (GOLD analysis project Ga0136642, IMG submission 115313) | Freshwater microbial communities from Lower Cathedral Lake, Yosemite National Park, California, USA - 13028-31Y | ecosystem: Environmental > Aquatic > Freshwater > Lake ... | reverse complement strand
TGCCCGACGCATGGCGCGACGACGCGCCGGCGTCCAGGTCACGCGGTGAAAGAGGGCGCTGGTCACCAACATGATCTCTACTCCGACCAAGAAACACAGTGACCAGAGACGGTGCGAGGTGAGAGAACTACGAGTAATGAGCCAGGGTGACAAGGCGACCAACGCTACGGCGGCGACCGCGTGTATCCAACCGCGCAGGAGTGGCTTGGCGGGGTTGTCGATCTCGCTCATTTAGATGGTGTGACACTGAAAGAGGACGAGGACGGCGAGCAGGAGGTAGAACACGGGCGTGAGATGGGGGGCGAAGCGACGTAGAAGGTGGGTCGTTCTCTCGTGACCGCCCAGGGCCTGGGCCGCAACGATAAAGAGGCCGTCGGCCAGGAGGAAAATAATGACCATGGCAGTCTCGTGGGCGGTTCCCGCCGCGCGAAAGAGCGGAACCCAGACCGCGAGGTTGTCGCCACCCAGGCTCAAGGTGATGAGGAAGGTGGTCGTGGCACCACGCTTGCTGACGCGCGTGGCGTCGTGACGGTGTCGCCACGCGTGGACGGCGAGGCCCAGGGGCGCCACGGCGAGCAGACCTACCCACGAGGTGGGAATTCCCTCCAGAGAAAAACCGACGAGGGCGGCGGCCAAAATAACCGTGGCCATGCCGATGAAGTGGCCCCAGCCGACCCGACGAAACTTCTTACGATCGGTCAGAGCGAGTTGGGCGGTGAGAACCGCGAAGTTGTCCGTCATGGTGCCGACGAAGGCTGCGAGTGCCACCAACACGAGTGAGAGAGCGGCGGGCACCTCTGCAATCTAACGCTCGGAACCAAGTGTTCGACGACTGGGGTTGGATAGGGTGTTCTCGTGTCCAAAATAGTGCTGCCACCGACGCCAGCACAGATAGAAGACGCTCGGCGAGTCATTGCGGATCATTTGCGCGTGACCCCCGTTCTCGATTTCTCTCTTCGGGGACGATCCGTTCTGGCAAAAATGGAATCCTTTCAGCACACCGGCTCGTTTAAGAGTCGCGGAGCTCTCGCGGCGGTAGCCGCCGCCCAGAGGGAAAACCCCGACGGCGCGGTGATTGCCTCGTCGGCGGGGAATCATGGCCTCGGTATTGCCTACGCCGCCAGCGTGCTGGGCGTACGCGCCACCGTGGTGGTGCCAGGTAACGCCTCGGCGGTGAAGGTAAAGAAACTGCAGAGCTACGACATCGAACTCATTCAAGTCGGCAGTAGTTACGACGACGCCCAGAACGAAGCCTGGGCCCTGGCGGAGAGTCGGGGGATTCGCTACCTCTCTCCGTTCAATGACACTCACGTCATCGCCGGGCAGAGCACGGTGTTCTTCGAAATGTTTGAGCAGTGCCCGGACCTTGAACACGTCGTGGTCTCGGTGGGTGGTGGCGGACTTATCAGCTCGGCCGTTCTCGCCCGCGAGATCATGGGTCGTCACGACATCCGCATCACCGGTGTGCAACCGCAGCGCAGCGCAGCGATGTACCACGTCCTACGGGGCGTGAAGATGGCGGACGTGGTGCACGACGACACCATCGCTGACGGCCTGGCCGGTGGTGGCGACGATGACGCCGTGACCACGGAGATCATCGCCCAGCACGGCATCTCAATCGTGTTGGTTCCCGAGGTAAATATTCGATCCGCCGTGCGCGAAGCCGCCGAGAGTAACGGCGTGGTAATGGAAGGCTCGGCCTCGGCCGCCTACGCCGCCATTACCGAAAATCTGGTGGACGACACGGACTCGCGTCTGGGTTTCGTGGTGTCGGGGCGCAACATCGCCCACGATCTCTTCGCAAAAATTCTGAACGAAACCACGCTCTAAAAGAGCGTGGGAGGCTGGTAGGAATCCAGTAATTCGGGCCGGTCGTGACGCACGCTTCCGACCAAAGGCGTGACCGCGTGATGCCGGAGTGTTCCTCGAGCCGCCGGGCGGAGCAAGGTAGTGCGGCCTTCAACATTGTGCGGAGCAATCCAGGTCGCTACTTCGGAGGGTTCGAGTATCACCGGGATACGGTCATGCAGTCCGCCCATGTTCTCGTTGGCCTCGGTGGTGACGATGGTGCAGGTGATGAGTGCGGGCGCTGCGGGTCCGAGTGTCGGGTCGTACCACAGGTCGTAGAGACCGGCCAAAATCATGAGCTCATCGTCGACGCGCGAAAAGTAATAGGGCTGCTTGGCGTGGCCGTCACGGCTTTCCCATTCGTAAAAACCGTTGACCGGGATGGCGCAGGGCTGACTGGCGAAAGGGCCACGATAAGAAGGTTTTTCGGCCACGCTCTCGCTGCGGGCATTAATGGTGTGGGCGGTACTCGTCGAGGACTTGGCCCAGCGCGGTACGAGGCCCCAGCGATACGCGCTCATGCGACGATTCCCGTCGGGTTCGTGGGTGACGCCGTAGAGCAGGTGCGTGGGGGGAAGATTCCAGCTCGGCGTGGCCACCGCGGCGAGACCTAGGTCCAAGGTGGCGTCGAGGAAACGGGCTAAATGAGCGGGCGGGGTGTGGAGAACGAGGCGACCGCACATAGGTAAGAACCCTAGGGGTCGGAGCCGAATGGCGGGTGTAACTCAGAGTGAGTACCATACGAACATATGTTCGCTTTTTCCGAGAATCGTCCAGAATTACCGCAGTCTTTGGCAGCCCACATTCGCCCCGTCACGTCGGCGTCGGCGAGGGTTTTGCCCCTGGGCGAACCCTGGGCCACGCTCATTCCCGAAAGGTCGCTGCGACGTGGTTCGACCATTTCCATTCACGCCGCTCCGGGCGACGGGGGACTCACGGTGGCCTTTGGGGTGACCAGTGAGTTAACTCAGCGTGGCCATTGGCTCGCCGTGGTGGGTGTGGAAGAACCCGGCGTGGTGGCGATGAGCGAACTCGGAATTGATTTACGTCGCGTGCTCTTCGTCTCTCGTCCCCGCGGCGAATGGGCGGCTTCGGTGGCGGATCTTTTCTCTGGAGTCGATGCGGTCATCGTCAAAGTTCCGGTACGCGCAGCGCACGCGGACGCGCGACGACTCAGCGCGCGCGCTCGTGAAAATGGAACCACTCTCATCGTGCTCACCGATGCGCGTAACGCCTGGCCGGTACCGAGCGATCTCACCATCGAGGTCGTGCACGCGCGCTGGCTCCCCGACTCGCGTTTACGTGAGCGCGTCGCCACGGTGCGTCTGAGCGGTCGCGGGGGGGCTCGCCGTGAGCGCGAGTACACCCTGGCCTTGCCGGATCGTGCCGGGGCCATACGAGAGTGGTCGCGGTGACGCGCTGGTGCGTGGTGCTGGCGGACGAACTCGTTCCCCAGCGTGGACGAGAAATCGAACATGATTTTGTTGCTTTTGTGACCGCCCTCACCGAGTTCTGCCCCTTTACCGAGGCCCTGCGTTGGGGGGTGGTCGCGGTACCCATGCGCGGGCCGAGTCGCTTTCATGGCGGTGAGGAATCCGCGCTGCTCGCCCTGCGCCGCCTGGTGGAATCTTTTACGCCGGCCCGGGTGGGGATTGCCGAGGGGATATTCGCCGCGGAAGCCGCCGCTCGCCGTTCGTGCATTGTGGCGGATAACGAGACGGAAGACTTTCGCCGCTCGCTTCCCGTCGAAGAACTCGCGCGGCGGGAACTCTCGAGCACGGCGCGGCGCTTAGGTATTAGCAGCGTGGGTCAGTTCGCGGACCTGCCGGCGAGCAAGGTGGCGGAACGCTTCTCGAGCGACGTGGTGATGGCCCATCGGGTGGCGCGTGGTGATCTCGCAGAATTACCAGAGCAACGTGACCCGCGTCTCGCGCGCCGGCTGGGGCAATTGCGTGGTGACGAGGAGCCCCAAGAAGTGCAGGCGAGTTTTTTCGGTGATCGCGCGAACCGTGACGAACGAGCTGCGGCCGCGGCGCACCGCGTGGGCCAGCGACTCGGGACCGCGGCGGTGTGCACGGCGCAACTAGGCGAGGGTTACAGCCCCGTGGATCGAGCACGCTTCCTTCCCTGGGGGACGACGCCCCCTGCACCGCTGCGGATAGCTCCGTGGCCGGGACGTCTTCCTTCGCCCGCCCCATCGCTCATTTTGCGCCATCCGGTGTCGGTGCGGGTCAGCGGCGCACGTGGCGAGCCGGTCACGGTGGATTCGCGCGGTCTTTTATCCAGCGAGCCCGTCTGGTGCGATCTCGATGGACGCTCGCGTCACCAGGTTCTCTGGTGGGCGGGACCGTGGCCCTTGGTGGAGCAGTGGTGGCGCGAAGGACGACGACGCGCGCACGCCCAAGTGGCCGTGGCTGATCTCGGTGCTCTCTTGCTGTTCGCCGAACGGCGCTCGTGGTGGGTGGCGGGGATCTACGACTAATGGCTACCTACGCCGAACTGCACGCGCATTCGGGATTCAGCTTTCTCGACGGTGCGAGTGATCCTGAAGAGCTCGTGGTGGAAGCGACACGACTGGGATTATCCGGCCTCGCGCTCACGGATCATCACGGGCTGTACGGAGTGGTGCGCTTCGCCGCCGCCGCCCGCGCCTGCGCCCTGCCCACCGTGTTCGGGGCCGAGATCACCTTGTCGGCCACCGACGACCGAGTGGGAGTCAGTGATCCTTCGGGAGAGCACCTCATTGTCTTGGCGCGGTCCCCCGAGGGCTACCGTCGGCTCTCACGTTTTCTGGCGGAAGGGCATTTAGCGAGGGGCGATAAAGGAACTCCTCGTTTCGTCCTCGAAGATCTGTGCGTGGGTGGCGACGAGTGGGTGGTACTCACCGGTGCGCGCAAGGGTGTCGTCGCAACCGCACTCGCCCAGCGGGGCCCGCGCGCCGCCGCGCGGGCCTTTGATCGGGTGCGCGAGGTCTGCGGAGCGAACAACGTGGTGATGGAAATCTGGGATGAGGCCACGGGCTACGACGTGGCCCGCAACGACGCTTTGGTAGAGATTGCCCTGAGCCGACAGGTCGAGGTGGTGGCAACCGGCAACGTGCACTACGCCACCACGGCAGAATTTCGTCGCGCCAGTGTGCTGTCGGCCATTCGGGCGCGGCGGAGTTTGGACGAGATGGAGGGGTGGAATTCCCCGGTGCCGTCGCGAGCGTTGCGTGGCGATGTCGAACAACGTCGACGCTTTGCGCGCTGGCCGGGCGTGGTGGACGCCGCGGGGGAACTCGCCCGAGAGATCAGTTTCGATTTACGCCTCCTGACCCCGGCGCTACCGCATTTCGCTACTCCGCGCGGATTGAGTGAACAGGAGTATTTAGAAGAGCTCACCACGCGCGGGGCTAGCCAGCGCTACGGACCGCGCGAGGCGGAACGAGTTCCCGACGCCTGGAAACAGATTGATCACGAACTTCGGGTGATCCGCGATCTGGGCTTCGCGGGTTATTTCCTTATTGTGTGGGACATCACGGAATTTTGTCGTCGGGAAAATATCTTCTGCCAAGGTCGGGGTTCGGCGGCTAATTCGGCGGTGTGTTATTCCTTGGGCATCACCAACGCCGACGCGGTGGCCCTGCACCTCTTCTTCGAACGCTTCTTGTCGCCCGCGCGCGACGGTCCCCCCGATATCGACGTGGATATTGAATCGGGGCGGCGTGAAGAAGTCATTCAGTACGTCTATGAACGCTACGGACGGCGCCACGCCGCCCAGGTGGCCAACGTGATTACCTATCGCCCCCGTTCCGCGGTGCGCGACGTCGCGCGGGCGCTGGGTTATCGCGACGAGGCCATCGCGGAGATGAAGGGGGAGGACGAAACATCAGAACTGGTGCCCGCGCTGGTGCGAGAACTCGCTACCGACCTCTTGCACCGACCTCGGCATTTAGGTATTCATTCCGCGGGGATGGTGATCTGTGATCGACCGGTTATTGACGTTTGCCCGGTGGAGTGGGGTCGCACTCCGGGACGTACCGTCGTGCAGTGGGATAAAGAAGACTGCGCGGCCAGTGGTCTGGTGAAGTTTGACCTCCTCGGTCTGGGCATGCTCGACGCCCTGCACCGCTGCGTGGACGAAGTGCGACGCTTCTACGGGGTCGAACTCGACTTGGCGCAGTTTCCGCAGGACGATGCGGTCTACGACCTGCTCTGCCGCGCGGACACCGTGGGAGTGTTTCAGGTGGAGTCGCGGGCCCAGATGGCTACCTTGCCCCGAGTGCAGCCACGTTGTTTTTACGATCTCGTGATTGAAGTGGCCTTGATTCGGCCCGGCCCCATTCAAGGAAATGCGGTGAATCCCTATCTTCGCCGCCGTCGTGGCGACGAAGCCGTGAGTTACCTGCACCCACGACTGGAACCCATCTTGTCGCGCACGCTGGGAGTTCCGCTGTTCCAAGAGCAGCTCATGGAGATGGCGGTGGCGGTGGCGAATTTTTCTCCGGCCGAAGCCGACGAGTTGCGCCAAGCCATGGCGGCGAAACGCTCGGAGCTGCGCATGCTGAATCTGAAGAGCCGTTTCTACGAAGGCATGGCGGCCAACGGAATCGTGGGCGCTATTGCCGATCAGCTCTATGAGGCGTTGGCGGCCTTCGCAAATTTCGGCTTCCCCGAATCGCACTCGGTTTCTTTCGCCCACTTGGTGTATTGCTCGGCGTGGATAAAACACCACTATCCCGATGCTTTTTTAGTCTCCCTGCTCAACGCCCAGCCCTTGGGTTTTTGGTCACCGCAGAGTTTGGTCGCCGACGCGCGGCGTCACGGGGTGAGGGTGGCGCGCCCCGACGTCAACACTTCGTGGGTGGGGGCGCACCTCGAAGGAACGCGCGACGATTCCGTGGTTCGCTTTGGCCTCGGTGATATTCGTTCGGTGGGCACCGAACTCGCGCAACGCATCGTGGACGGTGCGCCCTGGGAGAGCAGCTCGGACCTCGTGCGTCGTGCGGGCTGCCAGCGATCACAACTGGAAGCTCTCGCGGCGGCGGGTGCCTTGGACTCTCTGGGTTCATCGCGACGTTCGGCTATTTGGGAAGCCGGCGCGGCCGCACAGAACCGACCCGACCGTCTGGCCGGCATCGTGACGGGGGTGAGCGCCCCGGACCTCGCGGCCCCTTCGGAGTTCGAACGTATTGCTGATGATCTCTGGGCCATGGGATTGACGCCACAGGCCACGGTTATGGAGTTGCTGCGCGACGAGTTACGGAGCAGGGCTGTGCTCTGCGCCACGGATCTCGAGACGCTCGAAGGCGGTCGCATCACGGTCGCGGGAGTAGTCACGCACCGCCAACACCCCGAGACGGCCCGCGGGGCAGTCTTTTTGAATTTGGAAGACGAGACGGGTCACGTCAACGTGGTCTTTTCTCGAGGAGCCTGGGCGCGCTGGGAATCAGTGGCGGGGCGTCATCCGCTCTTAGAAATATGCGGGACCTTGGAAAAGGGGCAGGGCGCGACCAACGTGGTGGCCGAACACGTACGCGCGATGGTCGCGCCAGCCCCCAGTCCGGGTTCGCGTGATTTTCGCTAGTCAGATTTACCCATCATCACTAAGGTGAAGGGGTGACATCTCCTCGGCGAACTCTCGGAATACTCATTGGGGTAACGGCCCTCGTGCTCACCGGCGTGGGCATCACGTGGGCGGCCACCACGGGGCAATCCAATGGTGACCCCTACCCCCTCCAGGGGATTCCCCCCCACAGCACGGAGCTCGCCCTCCAGCTGACCGCGGGTCAGCCCTACGGGGTCAGCGTCCATCTCAACATCGACTTTGCCGACAACGCGCTCGCGGGGAACGTCATCATTCCGGCCGGCTTCACCTCGGTGAGCGCCTCGTTTATCGTGCTGCATCACACCTTGTACGTCAACGTGCCCACCCTGAGCAAGGTCTGGAATAGTCAATGGGTGTCGACCCCCATCGGCAAGGTGTCGCTCTTTGGTCTCGCGGCCGAGATGACGCACCCCGATCTCTCCCTTCTTCCCAGCCTCGCCCCCGCGGTGGTCACCGTGAACGGCTGGCAGACTACGCACACCTACCACCCACCCAGCCGTCTCGCGGGACTGTCGCTCAAGAACGCCGACGTGAGCGTGTCGGTTACCACCGGTACCGGCGGAGAAGTATCTGCGGCGTCGGCCACGGTGCAGAGCGCGAGCACCAACGCCACCTTGTCGCTGAAGGTAGTGAGTTACAACCACTCACCCCGCATTCTCGCTCCTCTGGCCTCAGAAGTACGCCCCATCAGCGGATTGCTACTCCAACAAAATCTTGGCGGAACGGCCAGCTCGCTGCTGAAGGGAATCGGCGTCTCGACGCCCAGCACCCCCGATGCGGGTGCCCTGATGAATCAACTCGCCGCACTGAGCCATTCGTGAAACTGACGAATACCGATCCCGCGTTGCGCAAGGGCTGGCACGCATTGTGTCGCAGCGCTGAGGTGAGTGACCGGCCGCGGGCCTTCACTTTGCTCAACACGCCCTACGTGGTGTGGAGGTCTCCCTCGGGCGAGCTGCGGGTCTTCGTGGATCGTTGCCCCCACCGTCTCGCGCCCCTCTCCCTCGGCCAGTGCGAAGGTGAAAATCTACGCTGCGGCTATCACGGGTGGGTCTTTGACGCCACCGGACGTTGCGTGGAAATCCCGGCCCTCGGACCCGACGCCACCTTGCCGCCGAGCGCTCGCTTGAGTGGACCTTTCGCCATTCACGAAAGTCACGGCATGGTCTTCGTGGCGCCAGAAGAACCACGCACCGCACCACCGTCCATCGCCGCGGCCGCGGATGACTCTTTTCTGCGTGGCGACCTACCCGTCATGACCACGCGCGCGTCGGCGGGTCTCTTGGCGGACAATTTTTTGGACATGGCGCATTTCCCCTTCGTACACGTCGGCACCTTCGGCGCGGGCGAAGAACGCACGGTGCCGAGTTATTCGGTCGAGCGTCAGGGCTTCACCTTTAGCGCCGCCTACGAACACCTTTTCGCGAACCGCGAAGACCCCGGCGTCGCGGCGGGAATTCGCCCCCTCCTGCAACGCCGCCGTTTGACCTATCGCTACCACGCTCCCTTCCATTTGGAACTAGCTATCGACTTTCTCGATGCCGGGGGATCAAACGTGATTGGATTTTTCCTCACCCCGGAAACGGACGAGACGGTGCGGGTCTACTCCTCGCTGTGGCGCAACGATCTCGATGGTTCGCGCGAGCGTATGGATGACGCCGTGGCCTTTGAGGTGGCGGTGATTGACGAAGATCTCGTCGTTCAGTCGCGCTACGCCGAGCTCGTGTTGCCGCTGGACATTACCGACGAGGTGCACACTCGCGCGGATCGCACTACCGTCGAGCTGCGCCGCATCCTGCGTGATTTCGTCACGAGCGCGGATGACTGACACTCGAAACGAACCGCGTTGGCCGGCGTCGCTGGCCTTGGTGGTCTGCGCCGCGCTCTATATCGCCCTGCCCTCGCGCCTGTGTGTTGGTCCACGTTGGATCTTGCCGGTGCTGGTCCTGTTGCCGCTGATTCCACTGTCGATGGGTCGTCACCGTCACTTCGAAGAACCACGGTGGGTGCGGCCCGTCACCATCGGCCTGATCTTTTTGATTCACGTCGCCAACATGATTTCTACTGGTCTCTTGGTCAATGATCTTTTGACCCGCAACGTCACCAACGGACGCGCGTTGATTTTCGCCGCGGCGCTGGTCTGGCTGACCAACGTCATCGCCTTTGGACTGTGGCTGTGGGAAGTGGACCGTGGCGGTCCGAGCGTGCGGGGAACGAATCGAGAGTCATGGCCCGATATCCAATTCCCGCAACTCGAAAATCCGACGCTGGCCCCCGCGGGCTGGCGCCCTCGCTTCTGGGACTATTTGTATTCGTCCTTCGCCAACGGAACCAGTTTCGCTCCGGCTGACGCCATGCCGTTGACCTTCCGCGCGAAAGCCCTCTTCGCGTCCGAGTCGCTGGTATCGGTGGTGACCTTGGTCGTGGTGGCCGCGCGGGCCGTCAATATTTTCGTCTAAGACGCGAGCTTGTTACAGTCCGCGGTTGACGGCGTCAGTGAAGACGCTGCGCAGTACCCCGACCATCCAGTCGATGTCCTCGCGTGTGCTGATGAGCGGCGGGGCGAGTTGCACGACGGGGTCGCCGCGGTCGTCGCTGCGACAAATGAGTCCGCGACGGAACATCTCCGGTGAGATGAAGCCTCGCAACAAGCGCTCGGCCTCGTCACCCTGCCAGGTCTCCTTGGTCGACTGGTCCTTCACCAGTTCCACGCCCCAGAAGTAACCGGTGCCGCGGACGTCGCCCACAATGGGAATGTCGCGTAATCCGTCGAGGGCTGCGTGGAAGTAGTCCTGGTTGTTGCGCACGTTGTCGAGGATGTTTTCGTTTTCGAAAATATCCAAGACTTTCAGGGCCACCGCGCAGGACGCGGGGTGGCCCGCGAAAGTAAAGCCGTGAACGAAGGAGGTGTCGTCGTGCATGAAGGGTTCCGCAATACGGTCGGAGACGATCATGGCGCCCAAGGGGGCGTAGCCGGCGGTCAAACCCTTGGCGCAGGTAATGATGTCGGGCACCACGCCGTACTTGTCGGCGGAGAAGTACTCGCCGAGACGACCAAAGCCACAAATGACTTCGTCCGACACGTAGAGCACGCCGTACTTGTCGCAGATGTCGCGCACCTCTTGGAGATATCCCGGCGGGGGAGTGAAGCAGCCACCCGCGTTTTGGACCGGTTCGAGAAAGACGGCGGCCACGGTGTCGGGGCCTTCGCGCAGGATTGCTTCTTCGAGTTGCTGGGCGTGGAAGTGACCGAAGGCTGCGGGGTCGTCTCCGTGCGCCAGGGGGCGATAAAAGTTCGTGTTGGGGATCTTCACGGCACCCGGCACTAAGGGCTCGAACATCGTGCGGTAGGAAGCAATGGAGGTCACGGTGACGGCACCCATGGTGGTCCCGTGGTAGGCCACATCGCGGCTGATGACCTTGTAGCGATCGGTGTGGCCCTGAAGGCGGTGGTAGTTGCGGGCTAGCTTGAAGGCACTTTCGACAGCGTCACCTCCACCACTGGTGAAAAAGACGCGGTTCAGGTCACCCGGGGCGAGCTGGGCTAGACGCTCCGCCAATTCAATGGCGCGCGGATGCGCGTAGGTCCACAGAGGGAAATAGCCCAAAGTCTCGAGCTGGTCGCGCGATGCCTCGGCGATGTCTTTGCGTCCGTGGCCCAGTTGATTGGTAAAAAGTCCCGACAGTCCGTCGAAGTACTCGTTGCCCTGAGCGTCGTAGACCTTGGTGCCGGCACCGCGCACCATGACGGGAATTTCGGCGGTGTCGGAATAGGAACCCATACGCGATACTTGGAGCCACAGGTGGCGTCGCGCACGCTCCGAGAGGTCGTGGCTTTCGGGACTCGTGGAACGAGCGGAAATGCCGTCGGTGAATATTTCGTGGATGGCCATTATTTGGTTCCCCAGTTGTAGGTCTGTTTGCTGAGCTTGAGATAGAGAAAGGTTTCGACTTCGGTCACGCCGGGAATCGAGCGAATAGCGTCGTTCAAGAGATGCACTAAGGCGGCGTCGTCCACGGCAATTACTTCGGCGATGATGTCGAAGCTGCCGGCAGTCATGACCACGTAGTTCGCCTCGCGAATGGCGGCAATCTTGTCGGCGACCAGGCGCACGTCACCGTGGACGCGAATGCCCACCAGCGCTTCGCGACCGAAACCTAATTGCAAAGGATCGGTGATGGCCACGATTTGCATGACCCCCGAATCGCGCAGTCGTTGCACCCGACGTCGCACGGCGGCTTCGGAGAGTCCGAGTTCGAGGGCGATGGCCCCGTACGCGCGTCGACCGTCGACTTGGAGAAGACCGATGATGCGTCGGTCAATCGCGTCCATTCCGGACGACACCAGAGGCTCAATGATCTCGCGCTCGGTGGCTGGTATTGCTTTGGCGGCACTACTTGGTCGTTCCATACGCTTCCCCCCGCACGGTTTGGACTAAATCTGCCCCGTATGTTGCGGATATCGTCACCTTAGCACTATTTAGGTCCGATATGGAGCATGAGGGGGGTATTGGGGGACTTATTTCGTATTTTCGGTAATTGCGTTGGGGGCAGGATTCTGGCAGAGTGGGGGCAGGCAGAATCTGGACAATGCCCTGACACAGGAGTCAACATGCGCCGTGTAATGAACTTTGTGGGTGGCCAGTACGTCGCCCCGGTGAGTGGCCGTTACGCCGAGCTCATCAACCCAGCCACGGGGCAGCCCTTCTGCGAGGCTCCGGTGTCGAACGCTGCGGATATGGACCACGCCCTGCAGATTGCCCAGCAGGCCTTCGCCAGTTGGCGTCGCACCACGCCGTCGGTGCGTTCCCGCGCCCTCCTCCAGATTGCCGACGCCATCGAAGCCCGTGGGGCCGAGATCGTGGCGCTGGAAGCGGAGAATTGCGGAAAAATTCTTTCGGTCACAATGAGCGAAGAACTACCTCCCATGGTGGACCAGATTCGTTTCTTTGCGGGTGCGGCGCGTATTCTCGAAGGCCGCGGAGCGGCTGAATACATGACGGGCCACACCAGCTACGTACGACGCGAACCTATTGGCGTCTGCGGCGCGGTCACACCGTGGAACTACCCCATGATGATGGCCGTGTGGAAGTGGGCTCCGGCCATCGCCGCCGGAAACACCATGGTCTTGAAGCCCTCGGACACCACCCCGGTCTCGACTCTCTTGATGGCCGAAATCATGAGCGAGTTCCTGCCGGCGGGAGTGTTCAACGTCGTCTGCGGTGACCGCGACACGGGTCGCGCCCTCGTCGAGCATCCCATCCCGGCCATGGTGTCGGTGACGGGATCCGTGCGCGCCGGAATGGAAGTGGCGAAGAGTGCGAGTTCTACCTTGAAGCGCGTACATCTCGAATTGGGTGGCAAGGCTCCCGTGGTGGTCTTTGACGACGCGGATATTGAAAGTGCCGCCGCTGGAATTGCGATGGGTGGCTACTTCAATGCCGGCCAGGACTGCACCGCCGCGACGCGTGTCCTGGTGGCGCCGAAGGCCTACGGGAACTTCGTGGATGCCCTGAGCGAGCAAGCCCGCCACACGGTGATGGGCATGCCGGACAATGACGAGGCCCTCTTCGGTCCGGTCAATAACGTCAACCAATTCGAGCGCGTGACGGGCTTTTTGGCCCGTACGCCCGGTCACGCGTCGATCGCCGCCGGTGGTCAACGTCAGGGTGACAGCGGATATTTCGTCCAGCCCACGGTGGTGGCGGACTTGTTGCAAAACGACGAAATGATTCAGACCGAAATTTTTGGCCCGGTCATTACCGTGCAAAAGTTCAGTGACGACGCCGAAGCCTTGGCCTGGGCGAATGGGGTGCCCTTCGGACTGGCTTCGTCGGTGTGGACCAGCGATCATGGTCGGGCCATGCGCTTTGCGCGGGACCTGGATTTTGGTTGCGTATGGGTAAACACCCACATTCCTATCGTCGCCGAAATGCCGCACGGTGGTTTCAAGAATTCCGGATACGGCAAAGACCTCTCGGTCTACGGCTTCGAGGACTACACCCGCATCAAGCACGTCATGCACAATCTCGGCGAATAGTTCGCCCCTCCGCGTTGCTCGCGCGACGGGTCAAAAAGAAAGGATGATCAACGATGATCATCGGAGTACCGAAAGAAATCAAAACTGACGAGCATCGTGTCGCCCTCACCCCCGCGGGCGTGCGGGAATTAACGCACGACGGCCACCACGTGCTCATCGAAGCTGGTGCCGGTGTGGGTTCGTCCATTACCGACGCCGATTTCGTCGCCAGCGGTGCCACCATGGTGAACTCCGTCGACGAGGTCTGGTCCAGTAGTGAGCTGGTACTCAAGGTAAAAGAACCCATCGCGGCCGAATACTGTCGCCTGGCCGCTCGTCCCGATCAAGTGCTCTTTACCTATCTCCACTTAGCAGCCTCACGCGACTGCACGGACGCGTTGATGGCCGCCCAGAACACGGCCATTGCGTACGAAACCGTGCGGTTGGCGGATAACTCACTGCCCCTGCTGATTCCCATGAGCGAAGTAGCGGGGCGCATGGCACCGCTGATGGGCGCTCACCACTTGATGCGTTCCGGCGGCGGCGGTGGCGTCTTGGTGTCGGGAGTTCCCGGAGTACGAGCCGCCCACGTCGTGGTCATCGGTGGAGGGGTGTCGGGCATCGCCGCGGCGACCTTGGCGGTGGGCATGCACGCCCGCGTGACAATTCTCGATACCAATCTCGATCGACTGCGCGCGATTGATTATCAGTTTGAAGGCCGCGTTCAGACCATGGCCTCGTCCACGACGGCGATCGAAGCGGCCTGTCTCGACGCCGACATCGTTATTGGTGCCGTATTAGTCGTCGGCGCTAAAGCACCCACCTTGGTCAGCAACGAATTGGTGTCGCGCATGCGTCCCGGCTCGGTTCTCGTCGACATCGCGGTCGATCAGGGTGGTTGTTTTGAAGCGACGCACGCGACCACTCACTCCGCACCCACCTTTGACGTCAACGGATGCGTGTTTTACTGTGTAGCCAACATGCCCGGCGCCGTTCCGCAGACCTCGACCTACGCACTCGCCAACGCCACTCTTCCCTACACCCGCGCCCTGGCGGCGCACGGCTGGCGCGGAGCGGTCGCGCGTGACGCGGCGCTGGCCGAAGGGGTCAACGTGGCCCAGGGCGAAATCCTCTACGCCCCCGTC
>Ga0136642_1000843_pt1 | contig 14602 bp, 13 predicted proteins | sample LowCatLa1302831Y_FD_115313 | JGI IMG/M metagenome (GOLD analysis project Ga0136642, IMG submission 115313) | Freshwater microbial communities from Lower Cathedral Lake, Yosemite National Park, California, USA - 13028-31Y | ecosystem: Environmental > Aquatic > Freshwater > Lake ... | reverse complement strand
GTGAGCGCCTGCGCCGATATCGACCTCGCGGTAAAAGACCTTGTTTCTTCAGCTTTCTCGCACGCCGGGCAAAAGTGTTCGGCCGCCTCACTCGCGATCGTCGAGCAAGGGGCGATGGATGACCCCCTCTTCTTGCGCCAATTGATTGACGCCACCGAATCGCTGGCGGTAGGACCCGGCTGGGAATCATCAACCGTCGTTGGTCCGCTCATTCACGCGCCCGAGGGAAATCTAGCGCGGGCCTTTTCCACCCTCGATGAGGGAGAGCGCTGGCTACTGGAGCCTAAGCAGCTTGATGCGTCGGGAAACATCTGGCGACCCGGAATCAAGATTGGCGTGCAGCCCGGCTCGTGGAGTCATCAGAATGAATGGTTCGGGCCAGTACTCGCACTCATGGTCGCTCCCGACTTTGAAACCGCAATGCATTGGCAGAATTCGACCCCTTACGGCCTCACCGCGGGGCTCCACTCGATGGACGAAGCAGAGTGCACGAAGTGGATTGAACACATTGAGGCGGGCAACCTCTACGTCAACCGAGGTATCACTGGCGCGGTCGTGCGTCGTCAACCTTTCGGTGGGTGGAAGCGGTCGAGCGTGGGCCCCACGGCTAAGGCGGGCGGTCCAAATTACGTCAATGGTCTGCGGGCGTGGGCCCCACTTACCGATCTCGCCTCAGCGGTTTTGGGTGCGAAACAGTGGTGGGAAGGCTCAGGCAAGCGAGCGGTCGACCCGAGCAATATCGGAGTGGAGCGTAATCTCTTTCGCTATCGACGAACCACTAAGTCAATTGTGGTGCGTTGCGACCAGTCCACTTCCGCAACATGGATACGTTTTCTCGAACAACTGCAAGAAATTGGCAAACTCAACTCAGTCCTCAGTGCCGTTGACCCCATTGAGACATACCTTCCCCAAAGACAAGAAAACATTGCCGATCTCGTAGCTCGTCACGGCGACTTCGCCAAGGTCCGATGGCTGAGTGACGAGTCTGCGCCCTACCGTGCACTACTCGCCGAGGGAATTAGTGTCGACACTCGGCCCCTAGCTCAACGAGGTCAGATTGAGGCCCCCCGCTGGTTTTTGGAGCAATCGGTCGCGATCACTAATCACCGCTACGGCAATGCCAACGCGGGCCCCCGACCGGCGTGCGAAGGTTTGAACTAACTACCAGCCATTACTAACGGGCAGCCCTTCGTTGTAACCGGCGGCTGACTGCACACCAATAATGGCGTGCTCGTGGAACTCCTCAAGGTTTGTGGCACCGGTGTAGGTGCAGGCGGAACGGAGTCCGGCCACAATTTGGTCGATGATGTCCTCGACGCCGGGGGTCGCGTCCTTTAGATAAAAACGAGAAGTACTAATCCCCTCTTCAAAGAGCTCCTTCATCGCAATGTCCAAGGTTGATTCTTTGGCGTTGCGGTTTCGCACTGCACGCCGTGACGCCATGCCGAAACTCTCCTTGTAGAGGCGACCTTTTTCATCGTGCATCATGTCCGCCGCGCTCTCATACGTTCCAGCTAGCCACGAGGCAAACATCACGTTGCTCGCTCCGGCCGCAATCGCTAGCGCGACGTCGCGAGGGTAGCGAATGCCCCCGTCAGCCCACACGTGCTTTCCGTGCTTACGAGCTTCGGTGGCGCATTCAAGAACTGCGGAGAATTGAGGGCGACCCACCCCAGTCATTACTCGAGTGGTGCACATCGCCCCGGGGCCAATGCCAACCTTGACGATATCCGCTCCCGCCGCGATTAGGTCTCGGGTGGCTTGCGCCGTGGCGACATTTCCCGCCACGACCGTAATGGGTCGCGATCCAATAACCGAACGAGTCTGCTGCAACGCCTCAATCATCTTTGACTGGTGACCGTGCGCGGTATCGATCACCAGAATCTCGACTCCGAGTTCAAGCAGTTGCCGCACCTTGCCCGCCACGTCGCCATTGATGCCGACGGCCGCGGCCACCCGCAAGCGACCATTGGCTCCCAGGTTTGGCGCGTACAGCTCGGTGCGCAGGCAGGTCTTAGGGGTCATCACGCCAATCAGAGTTCCACTGAAATTAATTACGGGTGCGACGCTCAGTCGGTTCACCTCTAAGAATTCGTACATTTGCGCAATTGATTGACCGTCATGCAAACTCACCACTTGGTGGGCCATAACTTGTTCGAGCTTGGAGAATCGGTCTTGCCCTTGGGCATCAATTTCAGTAAATATGCCGACCGGCCGATTAGCACCATCAACCACAATGATTGCTCCGTGAGCGCGCTTATGAATGAGTTCTAGCGCTTCATTAATTGTGTTGTCTGGCCCCAGAGTTAGTGGTGTGTCGTACAAGAGGTGAGCAGAACCCACGCTGTTGATGATGTCTGCGACGACCTCGATTGGAATATCTTGAGGGATAACGACGATGCCACCACGACGCGCTACCGTCTCGGCCATGCGCCGACCCGCCACGGCCGTCATGTTCGCGACCACCACCGGCAGGTGTCCGACACCATCGGCTGTTTCGGTGGAGACCTCCATGCGAGAAGCTGATTCGGTGAGGCTAGGTACGATGCACACATCGCTATAAGTCAGGTCGTAGTCGGGCATAGCCCCATTGAGAAATTTCATCGTCGGTCTTTCCCCCACATTTTCTCATTAGAGAACCCAGCACAGCGAGGCTACTTTGGTCCGCGACCAGAATCGGTGAGGATTACGGGCGTTTTATAGTGCGTTCGGCATCGTTCACGATGCCCTTGAGCATGCCGGGGAAAATGAAAAGGTGAAAGGGCAACACCCCGTACCAGTAGATTCGCCCAAACAGTCCGCGTGGTTTGTAACGCGCCCGCTGGATGACGTGTGAACCCGAACTGGTTGGGGCGATCTCCCACTCCAACCACGCGTCGCCTGGCAGGCGCATTTCAGCGTGCAGCACCACCTTTTCAGCCGGCTCGGCTTCGGTGACTCGCCAAAAGTCAACAAAATCACCTACGTGCAGCACCGCGGGGTCCCGACGGCCCCGGCGAAGTCCCGGCCCGCCCCATACGCGATCGATAGCTCCTCGCAGTTGCCACAGCCAACCTCCGGAGTACCAACCCTTGGCACCCCCGATGCCCGAGATGACCTCGTAGACCCGTTGCGGGCTCGCCGTAGAGTCGCGCTCGCGCCTATCGGTCAGTTCTGTGCCTCCCGCCCAACGCGGGTCGGTGACGTAGGCCCGAAAGACTTGGAGGTCGGCGTCGCTGAATCTCGTCGGCACGTTATCGCTCTGAGACCGACCGAGGGCCAGATGTATGGCCTCTCGCAAGGTGCGCTGCGGCGGACCGAAGGCCTCGGTCGCCTTTTTGTCGTGCACAATCACTTCGTTCGCTAGCGACTCGATCAGGGGTTGAGCGAGTGAAGCCGGGACTGGCGTAACAATCCCCACCCAGTGACTAGAAAGACGCGGAGTAAGTACCGGGATGGGAATGAGTCGTCGCTTGTTAAGCCCCGCTTCTTCGGCGTAAAGCCCCATCAGCTCGGCGTAACTCACCACGTCGGGTCCGCCGATTTCGTAGATTCCCGCGGCGGCCTGTTTCACCGTTATGGCCTGCACCATGTAGTGCAGTACGTCAGAGATAGCGATGGGTTGAGATTTCGTCCTCACCCACTTAGGCGTTACCATCACGGGAAGTACCTCGACGAGGTACCGGAGCATCTCGAAACTGGCTGAACCCGAACCAATAATTACCGCCGCTCGCAACTCGAACACGGGAATTGGACCGGCGGCGAGCACGGCACCAACTGCGTGGCGGCTGCGGAGGTGAACCGACAGGTCAGATGAGTCATCGCCCATTCCTCCAAGATAGACAATGCGCCCCACCCCCGCCGCCTCACAAGCGACTCGAAAATGTTCGGCGTCGGCTGTCTCCTTAGCGGCCCAGTCCGGGCCATCACCAATGCCGTGCACGAGATAGACCGCGACATCAATATCGGCAAGCGCCGCTTCGAGGGGTCCGCCTACGTCGCCAGCAACCACGTCCACCGAGTCTCGCCAAGGGGCAACAGAAATCTTCGCGGGCGTCCTCACGAGGCAGCGGACATAAATATCGCGAGAAAGAAGTTCAGGGACTAGTCGTCCACCGACGTAGCCGGTGGCACCAGTCATGAGGACCCTAAGTTGTTTACTCACTCCTGCATCCTACGAATAACGAGAGCAGGATTCGGTGCACCATTTCAGCAACAGTCGCCGGTTTTCTTCGGTGTCGCTCGCCCGGCTGGATTTGGTTTTGTAAAAGGATCGCGATTGGCGGTCAAACCAAAATTTCCCGACCGCAATGTCCTCACGAGGAGCACTCGCCAGCCAGAGGGCGGTATCTATCCCTTGGGCCGGCGTGCGAAGCCAAGGGCCCATGACCCGACCAAAGGTTGGCAGGCTCTTTCGTAGCCCCGGGGTGTCAACCCAACCGGGGTGGAGGGCGGCGAGCAAGACCCCGTCAAGGTTCCATTGCGGGGCCACCTCGGCCATGAGGCTGAGTTGCGCTCGCTTGACTTTGGCGTAGGCCGATACACCTCGGTAGTTCTCGCTCGGATTAACCAACCACGCCAGGTCCAGTGGTTCGCTGTACAGCCCACCCGAGGCCATCCAGAGCACTCGGGCCTGTCCCGCCTGTAGTTGTTTTTTGAGCAAAGTCGTCAAAAGAAACGGGCCAACTAATTGCGAGGCGGCCGTGACTTCAATTCCATCGACATTTTCAGTGAAGGACTCTGTAATGGCGCCCGCGTTATGGACTAGCAATTTGATTGCCGGCAAGTCGGCCACCTCGGCGGCGAACCTCTTAATGGAACTCAAATCACTCGTGTCCACTTCGTGAATCTGCCAGGTACCGTTCAGGTATTTGGCCGGCCAACCAACTAGAGCCCTTTCGGTTTTCGAACGATTACGCACGAGCAGGCGCACATCAGCGCCCGCAGCAACGAGTTGTTCGGCCAGAACGAGCCCAATACCCGAGCTCGCACCAGTGACAACCACCACTTGGCCCCGTAGCGGTTCCAAATTAAGTGGTTTCCACTTGGCTAGTCGCTTGCGCACGAGATAGCCAACCTTGGAGAAGCTTCCGATGACGCTCTTTTCGAGAAATTCGTCCGTTAGTGAGGCGAGGCTCATTTCTTTACGTCAGCGTCGAGGTAGCGCATCAGCGAATCTCGAGCTCGGTCTCCGATCTTGCGAAAGCTCAATGCGAGGAGCGGCGTGGCGAGGATTGCTACACCCTTGAAAGAGAGGGTGGCGTCGTAGGTCATCTCACAGCCTTGGCTAGTGCGCGCAAAAGTCAGCCGATCGAGCGACTCGAGACGAGGAGTAACCGCTCGAAGGGTCACCAGCTCGTTGGGCTTGTATTCCTCAATCACGTACTTCAAGTCCATGGTCTTGCGCGCCGCGGGCACGGTCAGAAGAAAGGCCGACCCCTCGCCAACCTTGCCCTCACTGACGCTGACGCTGACGGCTTTGATAACGCCCGGATCCCATTCCTCGGCATTTACAAAGTTCGCCATGCGAGTAAAGACATCCTCAAGAGGTTGGCGAGATAAGAGGGTGACAGCGTAGTGCGGCATAGGGCTCCTTTTAAGTGCAATTTCTATACGAGCACTAGCCTAGGTGCATGTCCTCTGAGTCCAAACGAGAACGAATTGCCATTGTGGGCTCGGGGGTTTCGGGTCTCGTCGCGGCCTACCTACTGGACTCGCACCACGAGGTCACCGTTTTTGAGGCCAACGCCTACGTCGGCGGTCACGTCGACACCCACGAGGTTGCGGTCCACGAAGGCTCGGTCTTTGTGGACACGGGCTTCATTGTGTACAACGATCGTAACTACCCCTTTTTTCGAACCATTCTCGCTGAACTAGGCGTTGCCACTCAAGAGAGTGAAATGACTTTTAGCGTCACCGATCGACGAACGGGAAGCGAATACGCCGGAACCAGTCTGAACGCCCTCTTCGCCACTCGGAGCAATTTTTTTCGCCCACGCTTTTGGCGCATGTTGATTGATATTCTTCGCTTTAACCGCGCCGCTAAGGACCTGCTGATTAAAGAGGATCTGTCACTTTCCGTGGCCGACTTCATCGCCCAAAAACGTTTTGGCAAGGCCTTTGTTAATGACTATCTGATTCCAATGGGTTCTTCAATTTGGTCGGCCAACCCCCAGACTTTTGACGCCTTTCCGGCCGGCCCACTCGCCCAATTCTTTAACAACCACGGGCTCTTGTCACTCGGGAATCGTCCACAGTGGCGGACCATTACCGGTGGATCGGCCACTTACGTCCGCGCCATAACTTCACGTCTAAAAAACCCAGTCGAATGCAATACGCCAATCACCTCAATTTCTCGATCGGAAAGTGGCGTTGTACTGCACTCTCCAGTCTTTCCGACGCCGCAGTCGTTCGACCGGGTCCTGATCGCGACCCACGCCGACACCGCTTTGTCGTTGTTGGACGACCCCAGTGAACTCGAAAGGGAAATACTTGGGTGTTTCCACTTTCAAAACAATGTGGTGCAGCTACACACTGATTCATCAATGTTGCCAACGCGCGAGCTGGCTCGGGCTAGTTGGAATTACCTGGCCTTTGGCGATGACACCACTTCGGCCATTTTGACTTATTATTCCAATAAGTTGCAGAGAATCAACAGCTCGGTTGATCTCTGCGTCACGTTAAATGCCAGCGATCGAGTTAGCCCCGAATTGGTGATTGCCGAACGCCACTACTCGCATCCTGTTTATAACGAAGGTGCCTTTCGCGCTCAAAAGCGCCATGAGGAAATTGACGGGAGCCGCAACACTCATTTTCTGGGAGCGTATTGGGGCTACGGTTTTCACGAAGACGGAGCAGCGAGCGCTTACCGCGTCGCGGCAAAATTAATCCCCCAGGGGATTGCACTTGACTAAGTCGGCTCTCTACATTGGCCAGGTAAGCCATGAGCGAGTGACGGGACCCCGGCGCACTTTTAGAAATCGGATCATGATGCTTCTGGTCTTTCTGGACGAGATCGAGAGTTTGCGCCTCTCCCCCCTCTGGAGTTCGCGCCATTGCGCACCGATTCACTTTCGTCGCAAAGATTTCCTCGGCGACCCCACCATTGCCCTGGACGAATCGGTTCGACTACTCGTTGAGGCCGAGGCCAGTTTTAAACCGACCGGGCCGATAGCGATGCTGGGGCATCAGCGAACCTGGGGCTGGCTGTTTAACCCCATAGTCCTCTACTACTGCTTCTCAGGTACCGACGGTTCGCTCGAGGCGGTTGTCGCCGCGGTGAGCAACACCCCGTGGCACGAAACTCATAACTACGTGATCGATACTCGAAACGGCATTGGCGACCTTCCCCTGCAGCCCAAACAGATGCACGTCTCTCCCTTCTTACCAATGGACTTTGATTACCGCTTCCGCCTGAGCGAACCCGCCGAACAGCTCACTTTTTCCGTTTCCGTACTGAAGGAAAATCAACAAGTTTTCCGTGCGGGCATGACCATGCGTCGCCAGCCCTTGACGCGCTGGCGCTTGACCTGGGCCATGCTCTCGCACCCATTTCAAACCTTTAGAGTCTCTGAAGGTATTTACCGTGAAGCGCTGGTCCTAGCCTTTCGCAAGGCCACCTTTTACACTCATCCGGGGAAATAATCATGACTACTAGTTCTCGTACCGTACGAGTGCCCGCCGCTCGACCAATTAACGCTCTGGCTCGGTTTCTGCTCCTTCGCCTCGCACCACTCCTTCACGGTGGTCAGTTGCTTGTCAAGGAGGGGGGCCGGCAGCTCACTCTCGGCAAGGCTTCCGTTGATCCAGCGGTCACCATAACTGTTCAATCAAAAGATTTCTGGTCGCGCTTACTCTGGCGTGGTGGCGTGGGATTGGCCGAGGGCTACATCGAAGGTGACTGGACAAGTAACGACACTGTTGGGGTATTGCGTTTTTTTGCTACCAATCTTTCTGCCCTCAACGCATTCGCCAATCGAACTCTGTGGGTCAAAAAACTGTGGCGCGTAGGACGCAACACTGATGCTTCGGATACGCGTCGGCGCGACCGTAAGAACATCTCCGCACACTACGACCTGGGCAATGACTTCTTTCGGCTGTTCTTAGACCCCACGCTGGCCTATTCAAGTGGCTTCTACGCCACGGACCACTTCACCTTGGAAGAGGCCTCCACCGAAAAATTTGATCGCCTCTGTCGCAAGCTTGGGCTAACGCAAGATTCACGACTGCTCGAAATTGGGACTGGGTGGGGTGGTTTGGCCTTGCACGCAGCACAGCGCTACGGCTGCACCGTTACGACAACCACCATCTCCACCGAACAGTACGCCTACGCGACCGAACGGATCAGAGCCGCCGGACTCCAGCACTTGGTAACGGTGCTACTGGAGGACTACCGCGATCTGACCGGAACCTACACCCACCTCGTTTCCGTAGAAATGATCGAGGCGGTCGACTGGCGTCAATACACGACCTTTTTTCAGTCGTTAGAGCGACTCGTCACTCCAGATGGTCTAATTGCTCTGCAATGCATAGTAATTAAAGACAGTGAGTTCGAGCGTTACAAAACGCACCAAGATTTCATTCGTCGTTACATCTTTCCAGGGGGCTGCCTCCCCTCCACGCAGGCCATACTGAGTACGATCAGCACCGACACGTCTTTGCGTCTCGCTCACCTCGAAGAGTTTGGCCACTCCTACGCACGAACTCTGCGCGAATGGCGGCACAATTTACAGGCGCAGCGTAAATCAGCTCTTGATCTCGGGTACGACGAAAAGTTCCTCCGTATGTGGAACTTTTACTTCGAATATTGCGAAGCCGGCTTCTTGGAGCGGCACATAACTGTGGAGCAACTTGTTCTGGCGCGCGAGAAGGCCAATCTCGCTATTTCCTATTAAGAGTGCCCCCGGCAGGAGTCGAACCTGCAACCTGACGGGTAGAAACCGTCTGCTCTATCCAATTGAGCTACAGGGGCTACAAAGTTGGCCGACCTACTCTTCGTAGGTTATGCCGTAATTCTCTCTTGAGAGTTGCTCATCAATTATGGCCACTTGTTGTTCGGCCAGAGCGTTGGGCCTTTGCAGGTGCTCGACCGAATTAGCCATGGTTGTGCGCATCGCATCAAAACTCTCGGCGAAAGCCTTTTGAATTGTGGCGGCGGAGCGCAGAGCGGTCTGGAGGTAGCGCTTTTGTTCTTGCACCTGCGTGAGTAAAATTTTCTTTTTCTCGGTAGCTTCAGCGACCAACTTCGTGGCGAGGGATTTCGCCTCCGTCATAATTTCAGAGGCCCTCGCCTTGGTCTGGTCAATCAACTCTTCGGCCTTTTGGTTGGCCTCATCGCGCTGGGCTTGGACCTCACTCACGACAGCCTGACGCATCGCGTTGACATTGACCTGGGCTGACTGAACGAGTTCGGCGGCCTCCGCGCGAGCATTGTGCACGAGCTCTTCGGTTTCAGTCTTTATTCGTGAGAGGGCGGTTTCGTACGCATCCTCGGCGGCACTCAACTTCGCTGTCGCCGTGCTGTGGGCCGTTGAAAGAATTTGTTCTGCGTCGGTTCGCGCCACCGCCACCGCCTCTTCGTACTGGCGCTTGCCGTCGGCGGTGAGTGACTTGACCTCTTTCAGCGCTTGGGAAGTAATTTTCTCCGCTTCAGTTCGAGCTTGATCGAGAAAATTTTGCGCCTCACGAGTTTTATTACGTACATCCTCTCTCGCCACGAGCAGGATGCGGGTGGCCGACTCCGAAGCCAGCACCGCGAGTTCGCCGTCATCAAATCGGCTGAGGTCGGTAGGGTTTTCTCGAAGAAACTTGACTTCGCTTTCCAAGTCGCGAATTCGTTGTCGCAATATGTGCTCGAGGTCGCGTGACCCAGAAATTGGCGAAGAATCTGGCTCAGCTTTGCGGAAAAAGCTCCAACTCCCAGAGCCTTCCTTCGCTGGGGTGTCCTCAAGAAATGGACGCGGACTCGGCAGACTGGCCACCTTTGGCCTTGGCGCTTTCACCGTGCTTCGCGCAACACTTCCGGTGGCGCCGGCTTTGGCGGTGCGCTTTTCGGCGGTGACCTTAGCTGCAGGGGATTTTGCGGTGCTCTTGACCACACGCTTTGCCGCGGTCGGATTTTCGGCCCCCTTCACGGAGCTCTTCTTTACGGGCGCTTTGGCGGTAGTTTTCCTTGCTGTAGCCATGGGGCTCCTCTCGCTAAGGGGAATTGTTGTACTTCATTTTAGATTGTACCCCGAGCCCCTCACCGGTAACTTCGGCGCTGGTCGACGGGGTCTACCTGTGGCATACTTGTAGTCCCTTGGTGGGCGTAGCTCAGTTGGTTAGAGCGCCAGGTTGTGGTCCTGGAGGTCGCGGGTTCGAACCCCGTCGCTCACCCCATCAAATTGGTATCACCCAAGGCCCAGGCCCTCAACCGGCTAGACTTGCCAGTGCGCCGATAGCTCAATTGGCAGAGCATTTGACTCTTAATCAACAGGTTCCGGGTTCAAGTCCCGGTCGGCGCACCAAGCAGGACAGTTTTTTTGACTCCATGAATTTGGCGCAGCCGAGGCCCAAACCTCGGCCCCGGTAGAAAGGTGATCGGTGACAGGATTTCTCGCCGTGGCCGCTCCCGTGCTCACGATTCTGCAGTGCATCTTGCAAGCGCGACGAATCTCGCAAGCGGGCGCAAATGGCGTGTCCCTGGGCACGTGGATTCTTTCCATCTTTTGTGGTGAAATCTGGATTTCCTACGGCATCTTGTACTCAGTACCCGCCGAGTACGAATCAAATGGAGCTTTTCTCATTCTCGCGATTTGGGTCTCCTACCTCGCGGCCAAGGCCCACAAACGTGTCTCGCACTTTTGGTGGGGCATCACGGGCGTAACTCTCGTCACCTTGATCGCGACCCTCTTTGGGTTGCACCACTCAACTCGATGGGTTGTTGGGCTGATGGGCGATTCCGCTCCCCTCACGATGTACATTCCGCAGATTCGCACAGTCCTAAGCGGTGGAGACCTCACTGGCGTTTCTCTCGCGAGCTACTGGCTCGCCGCGGTTACGGCAGTCTGTTGGCTGGCCTACGGAATTCTCCTCCACCAACCAGCGGTCTTCCTGCCAACAATTGTTTTGATCCCGGCAACCTTGGTAATCATTGTCCGCGTCACCCGTTCTCGTCAGAACGAGTCGGTCAGCGCCTAATTACAAACAATCCGCCAGCCCAAAAAGCAGGCTTTGGATGGAAACCACGTATTGGCGAACCTCGGGGTCGAGCATTTGGAGTGACTCTTCGTCACTGAGGTTGTGGAGGCCTACGGTTGCCCTCAGGGCCAAATTGAGTGAGGTCATCCACGCGTACGCTTCCCCCGGATTTAGCGTGTCCTCATTGATTGTCATCTGAGCCAATTCGGAGTTTGACGCCATCTCCTTTTGTCGCGAAAAGGTCGCCAAGGGGTCATCAGAATTAGCGGAAGGATTAATCGGTGGATTCATCGCAAGGTGCCATTCGTGGTCAGGGTCATTTTCTGCCGCTACCACCTGGTTGAAAATCTCTCCAACAAAAGCTCGTCCAGCTCCGTTGAGGTGGACCGAAATTGAGCCATCGCGCTTCTTTTTGAACAGCGCCATCAGCTTTCCTCTTCGACCGAGGCCATCAGTCCAGCCGCCTGCAGTTGGGTGCAGTAGTGCACCGCCCGATCCTGCGCCCCCGACCAAACCACCGCTTTGCCCTCGTGATGAACAGTCAGCATGAGTTGCGTGCACTTTGCTGCGGGGTAGCCGAAGATCTTTCGAAAGATGACCTCGACCACGCGCATGGGAGTAACCGGGTCGTCCCAGACGAGTACCTTCCAAGGCTTTTTGGTCACGGTGCGCGTAATGGTGTCGGTATCAGATTCGGTCGAAAGTCGAGATCTGGGCGAAGTCGTCACGTGACTAGTTTCCCACGTCTCGCTCGGAAATGGAAGAGCCCCACCTAGAATTATCCGGTGGAATCTTCTCCCCCCGAAGTAACCGGTCTCAAAAAACGGGTCAACGTGGCACTGCGAAACGCTATTGGCCTCACGCAAAACCCTTTGCCAATTTGCCTTGACCCCAACGTGGCCTACACCCCGATTGATGCCACCTCACGTGTGGTTCACGGGGATCTGGCCCCTATGGTCATCGGGGGCCTCGCCTCCTTATTTCTCCAAATGCTCCACCCCCGTGCGATGGCGGGGGTCGCCCAGCACTCGAGATACCAAGATGACCCGTTTGGCAGAATGCTCCAAACCGCCAACTTCATCGGCGCCACCACCTACGGCACTAAAAGTTCCGCCACCAAGTTCATTAAGAGGGTGCGACAGGTTCACCTACAGGTCGTTGGGGTGACCGACCAGGGCGAACCGTACGAGGCGAATGACCCCACATTGTTGTCATGGGTGCACTGCGCGGAAATCGCGATGTTCTACCGCGCCTACGAATTGTTTGGCAAGCACCCACTTCGTGAAGGAGAGGACGATCAGTACGTTGCCGAAATGGCTCATCTGGCTGACGACTTGGGCTGCTCGCTTATTCCCTATTCCGCTGCCGCACTACACCAAGCGCTCGAGGGCTTTCGTCCTGAGCTCGAACTCCGTGCTGATGGTCGTCACGCCCGGGACTTTTTACAGAATGAGATTGTGCAAGGCCGCCTTCGGCGATTCATCTTCTGGTTTTTACTCCGAAGCGCTTATTCAATTTTGCCCCCGTGGGCTCGTGAGATGCTGGGCGTGAAGTCCACTCCACTGATGGACCGCTTTTTCGTGAGACCGGCGACCAGGTTCCTGAGCGCTGGAATCCGCGTAGCGGTGCCGCCGATGCCCCGAAGCGCTCTTTAGAGCCGGCGCATCCGCCAGCTGCCCGTCCAATGCTGGCCCGGCTCGAGAACGATGATGTCCTTGCCGGTATGGAAGGCGTCCGCCGCACAGGTCATTGGCTCGATCGCAATCGAGGTACGTCGCCGACCCGGCTCGCGAGTGTCGCCGGTGTAGACACAGGCGTAGGGGAAATTCCGGTCCATGGCAATTTCCACACTGCGACCTTCAGCGTCAGTCACGGTGAATGTCGCCATGCCAAAGTCGTCGCGTAAAAAATCGGTGTAGGTGGTGTCGAGCGTAATTCCCGAAACACTCTTAGGAGTGAGAAAGTCAAGGCTGGTGCCAACGACCGGCGAGATAGTTCCGGTAGGCAGCAATCGGTCATTCGTGTCCACCGCGGACTTGGCGGGAATGTGCACCACGGCGCCCTCAATGCTTGGCGTGGTCACCGCGAGGTGCGGGTGCGAGCCCGCGCCAAAGGGCAAGGGTACCGAATCGATGTTGGTGACCGTCGTCGTGCAGGTGAGGCCCAACGTTCCGAGGTGGTAGTCGACCTTGATCTGAGAGGCGAAGGGATAGGTTGGCGATGGATGCAAAATCAAACTGAGAGAGCAGCGGTTCTGGTTTAGCGCCTCAATGGTGAAGGGTTGGTAGCGAACTAGCCCGTGATTCAGGGTTCGGTTTAGTACGTCGTCAACCTGTGGGGTTCCCACCCGGTTTGAAAAGGTCCATTCATCGCTGGAGAGGCGGTTGGGCCAGGGGAACATAATCTGACCACGCGCCCCATCCGCCAAATCCTCAGCGGCGTAGCCCTCAATCACGTTTATGCCCCCGGCGACGAAATTGCGCAAACTCGCCCCCACTTCGGTGATAACCGCACGTTGGTTACCGTGGGCAATAGCGATCTGTTCACCGGTAGGCAGCATGGCGTTGTTTCCTCAATCTCACGTACTAGTAACTTAGGACAATTAGGGTACCCCTAAGTGATTACCTCTAAGGGCTGAAATGAAGATACTCATTACTAATGACGACGGTGTGATGGCACCTGGTATTGCAGTACTCGCCCGCCACGTGGCGCGCTGGGTCCAACAGGACCCCGACCACCGCCAGGCAATGGTGGTGGCCCCCGACCGCAACTATTCGGGGATGAGCGCGGCGGTTGGGGATGTCTTTGTTATGGACGGGGTGAAATACGAGCGTTTCTCTATCGAAGGGGCGCAGTCGCTTCCCACCTACGGCCTCGACGCTGCCCCGGCACTGTGCACGATTCTTGCCGCGGTCGGTACCTTTGACTTCGTGCCTGATTTTGTTCTTTCGGGGATAAACGCCGGGGCCAATGTGGGTCGATCGATCTTGCACTCGGGCACCGTTGGGGCGGTGTTGACCGGCGCCCAATTTGGACTCTCCGGCCTGGCCGTATCCGTGCAGTGGGGTGACGACGTGCACTACGACACCGCCGGCGCAGTGGCCGTTGAGGTCATGCAAGAGCTAGCCAACGCCCCTCAAGGCACCTTGCTAAACCTAAACGTACCCAACCTCCCCGGCGCTCAACTCCAGGGAGTGCGTCGAGGAAGAATCTCGCACGCGGCCCTCGTGCACGACGCCATTGACCGAACCGGATTGGTACTTGGCGACTCGGGTGTTTTGGAATTAAATATGGGGGCGGCCTCTCCCGCCCTCGGCGACACCTCCGATGAGGCCAGCGATGATGATGGCGCGCTCGTTCACGCTGGTTTCGCGGCACTCACGCCGTTGCGCGGCCCCCACGAAGATTCCGACCCCGGACTCGACGATACGGTAACCGCAGC
>Ga0136642_1000842_pt1 | contig 14608 bp, 13 predicted proteins | sample LowCatLa1302831Y_FD_115313 | JGI IMG/M metagenome (GOLD analysis project Ga0136642, IMG submission 115313) | Freshwater microbial communities from Lower Cathedral Lake, Yosemite National Park, California, USA - 13028-31Y | ecosystem: Environmental > Aquatic > Freshwater > Lake ... | reverse complement strand
GCAAGGTTTTCCTGGAAGAAGGAAAACTCGTCATAGTTAATTTCACCCACCACCGAATCGTAGAAGATGAATGCTAGAGATGGTGGAGTGATTCGACCAACTTGTGTAGTGGTGCTCGCCGCCGGTGAGGGGACCAGAATGAGGTCCTCGAGACCCAAGCCCCTGCACCACATTTGCGGTCGCCCAATGGTTCTGTACGTTCTAGACGCCGCGGCCCAGGAAAATGTGATGGCGACGGTTGTCGTAGTTGGGCACGGGGCCACGTGGGTTGAGAAGTCGGTCAGCGAGCGCGCACGAGAAGATGTTCGCATCACATTTGTTGAACAGCACGAACAATTAGGAACTGGTCACGCAGTCAGTGTGGCGCTACCAAGTATCAGTGAGGCCATGAACGGTGCAGATGGAGACGTGCTCATCATGCCCGGAGACACGCCACTGCTTCGACAAAGCACCATTACGAGACTGCTCGAGCAACACCGCGAAAAAGATGCCGCAATTACGGTGCTCACCGCAATTGTTGAGGATCCTTCTGGGTACGGTCGAATCATCCACGCCAAGAATGGCTCAATTTCTCGGATTGTTGAAGAAAAAGACGCCCTCGCTGAAGAGCGAGCCGTGACAGAAATAAATACTTCAATCATGGTGGTGAAAGAAAGCCTTTTGGGTCCGGCGCTCCGCCGTGTTGATCGCCAAAACGCTCAGAATGAGTACTACTTAACTGATCTCATTTCTCTGCTGTTTGAAACTGGCCACGTCACACAGTCATTCGTCCTCAGTGACGCCACTGAAGCGCAGGGCGTGAATGACCGTATGCAGCTGGCAACTGCAGAAGTTGCCATGCGAGAGCGAATTAATGAGCGATGGATGAAACGCGGGGTAACCATGTGGGACCCCTCCCAGACATACATCGACGCAGACGTCGAACTGGCTCAAGAAGTGTCGTTGCTGCCGGGAACGGTCCTAAAGGGCAAGTGCGTTATTGCGAGAGGCGCAAAAATTGGCCCACACGCGAGTTTGAGCAATGTGGTCGTGGGTGAAAACGCCCGCATTGGAACTGTCGATGCGCAGGACGCAAAAATTGGAGCAGACGCCACGGTGAGTTCGTATGTGGTGCTTGATTCAGGTATAGAAATACTTTCGGGAGAGTTCGTAGCCCCCTTTGAGCACCGGAACCGCTAGTCCATAGGTAATAAAACAACTACGCTGTTCGTGTGGAGACATTCGCTAAGCGTCGCCTTGTTATCGTCTCGGGTCGCTGTCACCCCGCCCTTGCAAAAGACATCGCCGGTAAATTAGGTGTTGGGTTAACTGAAGCGAACGTTCGTGAATTCGCCAATGGAGAAATTCACTGTCGCTTCGATGAATCAATTCGTGGCTCGCACGTCTTCATTGTTCAGACACACAGTTCGCCGGTAAACGATGCTTTGATGGAACAACTCATCATGATTGATGCAGCCAAGCGCGCATCAGCAAAAAGTATTACTGCGGTAATTCCAAACTACGGTTACGCACGTCAAGACAGAAAGTCGGCTGGGCGCGAACCAATCACGGCAAAACTAATTGCGGACATGCTCCAAACTGCGGGCGCCACAAGAGTTCTTTCCGTGGACTTCCACTCTGGACAAATCCAGGGTTTCTTTGACATTCCAGTTGACCACTTGGTCGCAGCTCCAGTTCTTGAGGATTACCTGAAGGCCAATGCTGATCCTCGCACTCTCGTGGTAGTTGCTCCGGACGCTGGCCGCGTAAAAGTTGCTGAGCGTTACGCCCAACACCTCGGATGCGACCTTGCACTGGTTCACAAAACACGTCCGACAGGAACAATGAACACCGTTGAAGCTCGACACATCATTGGTGAAGTTGACGGGCGACACTGTGTTCTCATTGACGACATGATTGATACCGCCGGAACAATTGTCGCGAGCTGTGACCTTCTAAAAGAGAGGGGCGCATCTGAAATCTGGGTAATGGCTACTCACGCGGTCTTCTCACCACCGGCCGTGGACCGCCTCTTCAACGCTCCAGTGAGTCGCGTCATCGTGACTGACACCTTGCCACTTGGCCCCGAGCGCAGGTTTGAAAAGTTGGAGATTCTTTCAGTCTCATCCATCATTGCGAACGCAATTTCAGCCATTTTCGAGGATGCGTCAGTCTCTGACATCTTCGGTGGCGAGAACCTTCTGTAGCCAAAAACGCCTATCTGGCCTACCGGCTAGACTTATTTCCCGGTGCCCAGCCCAATTTTGGGTGGCAAACCAATCGTAAGAGGAGTTTTCATGACACAGGCAACGTTGAACGCGCTGACCACTCGAGACAAGGGTTCACGTAACTCACGCCGCCTGCGCGCAGCGGGCTCAATTCCTGCCGTTGTCTACGGTGAAGGTGTTGCTCCGCTCGTTGTATCAGTAGACGCAAAAGAATTCCGCACATCGGTTTCTGGTGATCAGGGACTTAACTCCCTGATCACCCTTACCGCTGATGGCAAGAGCTACACAGTGCTCGCACGTGAACTGCAGCGTCACAAGGTTCGTGGCACAGTTGCGCACATTGACTTCCAGGTTGTTGACCCCAACAAGCCAGTTATTGCGACTGTTCCAGTCCACATGATTGGTGACGCTGTAGAAGTTCGTCACGCTGACTGGGAAATTGACCAGCAGTTGTTCAGTGTTGAACTTAAGGCTCGTCCCGCAGACGTTCCAACACACGTTGACGCTGACATTTCTCACTTGACACCAGGCGCGACACTGCACGTGGGAGACCTCGTTCTTCCTGCGGGCGTTGAAGCAGCTGGCGACAAGAACGCAGCTGTTGTCTCAACTCGTCAAGGACGTGTTGCACTCGTTGGTGGTGGCCAAGACGCAGCCGCTGCAGCACCAGATGCTGCCGCAGCTCCAGCAGCTACCCCTTCGGCGTAGTTCGCCGTGGCGCTTCGGCGCTCTAAGAACGAAGAACGAAGAGGAAGTGTCTCGTCACTCCTCATTGTCGGTCTCGCCAATCCAGGAACAGAATACGAAGGAACACGTCACAACGTAGGTGGCGATGCTGTGCGCCTGGTGTGTGAACGTCGTGGAGTGAAATTAACTCTTGAACGTCGCCAGCGCGCAATGACCGCTTCAGTTACGACACCACGAGGCGTTGTCACTCTTGCGGTTCCAACGACCTACATGAATGAATCAGGCGCAGCACTGCCACCACTTTTAAAGCGCACATCGCTGCATGACCTCGAATACCTTGTCATTGCCCACGACGAACTCGATCTTGAACCAGGGCGCCTGCAGTTCAAACAAGGTGGTGGGCTCGCTGGGCACAACGGCCTACGTTCTATTTCAAGCGCACTTGGGACCCAAGACTTTGCGCGACTGCGCATTGGTATTGGAAAACCAATCACCAAAGAGCAGGGTGCTGACCACGTTCTTCGAAAGCCAACCGGTGCGCGTAAAGAAGCCTTGCAACGCGACGTTGTGAGTGCGGCTGACGCGATTGAAATGCTTCTTGATTATGACTTTATTGATGCCCAAGCTCGAGTGAATGGTGCTCGTGGCTAATACATCAGGACTCGCGCGTGTCTTAGAACACGTCGCACCCTCGATTCGAGCCTCGGTCGCATCGGGTTCATTTATCCCAAGCAGTTATGCCACACCACTAGCGGTAGCGAGTTATGCGCCGCACGATCAACTCACATTGGTTGTCACTGCGACCTCCACAGAAGCTGATGTATTACGTGATGCGCTTGGCGCACTGCTAAATGATGAAGACAGTGTTGCCTTGTGGCCAGGATGGGACACGCACCCTCTCGAGCGAGTGAGTCCCGATAGTTCAGTAATGGCCACGCGCTCGCTCCTACGTTGGAGACTGCAAAGCAACGACCGACCTCGCATTCTCGTGGCATCAGCAAGGTCAGTTGCGCAGATACTTCCTCCAGAAGAACTCGTCGCACCATTACATGTTCTGCGAGGGGCATCATTTGAGCGCGACAGTTTCATAGCGTCGCTCTCTCTCATGGGATATCGACGCGAGAACTTAGTTGAACACCGTGCCGAGTTTGCAGTGCGAGGTGGCATTGTTGACGTTTGGCCCGCGCAGGGAAATGATCCAATTCGCCTCGACTTCTTTGGTGATGATATTGAGCGACTAACGACGTTTGACATTGCTAACCAGCGTTCACTACACGACATTGAGCAAGCCTTCATCGCACCTGCTCGTGAATGGATTCCCTCACAAAAAACAAAAGAGCGCGCTGAAGCGCTGCTGAAGTCGGCGCCATGGGGGCGAGAAACGTTTGATCGAATCGCCACTGGACAACTCTTTGACGGCATGGAAGGCTGGATGCCGCTCTTTATTGAATCGTCAAAAACGATTCTCGACGAACTTAAAGACTTCCAGTGCGTTGTTGTCGAGCCCGCTCGTGTCGAGAGCCGCCTCAATGATCTGCTGGATGAGGAGCGAGAGCTCGCAACTGCAGTTGCCCAGACCTGGAAAGCAACAGAGGAAATTGGACTGCTGCACGCAACGTGGGAATTATCACTCGCAACACGCATCGATACCGTACTGAGCTCTGGAGGATCTGGCGAGAGTTCGATGGGACTCATTTCTCCTCCCGTTGTCCAGGGTGATGCGTCAAGGATCGCGAGCCACGTCAAAAACTGGAGTCAAAAACGACGCGGTGTAGTCCTGACATCCAATCCTGCAGCTGTTGAGCGAATGGCGGATCAACTTCGTGGTGAGGGAATCGAAGTAACCACTGACCCAGAGAAGGTTTTAGATGTACGCATAACGGTACTCATGAGTTCACTGCCAGCTGGGTTCAGTATTGATGATCCAGAAATTGTGGTGTGGAGTGAAAGCGACCTCACCGGTCGACGTTCCGTGCACCGTGCGGCTCGCACGCGTGCTCGAAATGTTGATGGATTCTTTGATGACCTTGCTATTGGAAGCTATGTAGTTCACCGCCAGCACGGAGTTGCAAAATTTTCTGGCACAACGACGAGAGCCATCAATGGTGTTGTTCGTGATTACTTAATTCTTGAGTTCAAAGATGGCCGAAGTTACTGGCCAACTGAGCAAATTGATGCTCTCACTCCCTACACCGGGGGAGACGGCCCAGCATTATCGAGAATGGGTGGAGCCGAGTGGCAAAAGACTCGTGCCAAAGCTCGCGCGGCAGCATTCTTGGTGGCGCAAGAACTTGTTGACCTCTATCGTCAGCGAAACATTGCTGTTGGTCATGCCTTTAGCCCTGACAGCACGTGGCAGCGAGAGATGGAAGAACTGTTCCCGTACACACTCACTGCAGATCAAGCTCAGGCAATCACTGACGTGAAGGCTGATATGGAAATGCTTCGCCCCATGGACCGACTGGTCTGTGCCGACGTAGGTTTTGGAAAAACGGAAATTGCGATTAGAGCCGTGTTTAAAGCGGTGCAGGATAATAAGCAGGCCGCAATGTTGGTGCCAACAACGTTGCTGGCGAGCCAGCACTTTGCAACAATGGTGGACCGCTTTGCAGGATTTCCCGTCAAGGTTGCGCTCATGAGCAGGTTCGTTGATGAGGCAGAAATGAAAGCAACGACGCAGGGTCTAAAGGAAGGAACCATTGACGTTGTCATTGGCACACACCGCCTGCTTTCAGAAAATGTTCAATTTAAAGACCTCGGACTTCTAGTTGTCGATGAAGAGCAACGCTTTGGTGTCACGCACAAAGAAGCAATTAAGACTCGTGCGCTAAACGTTGATGTACTTACGCTTAGTGCCAGTCCGATTCCTCGAACGCTAGAGATGGCCTTCGCGGGAATTCGCGACCTCTCAATGGTCACTACGCCTCCAGCTGATCGTCGACCAATCCTCACGCACGTTGGTGAATATTCTGAACCTGCAGTTGTTGAAGCTATTCGTCGAGAGTTGCTGCGTGAAGGACAGGTGTTCTTCGTTCACAACCGTGTTTCAGACATTGACCAAGTCGCCAGACGAATTGGACAACTTGTTCCTGACGCACGCATTGCCATTGCGCACGGACAAATGGATGAAGGCACACTGGAGCGAGTGATGGTTGATTTCTGGGAACGCAAATTCGATGTCTTGGTGTGCACCACGATTGTTGAATCAGGCATTGACTTGCCTTCTGTGAACACACTCATTGTTGACCGCGCTGAGCGACTCGGGCTCGGACAGATGCACCAGCTACGTGGGCGAGTGGGAAGAAGTGGACAGCGCGCCTACGCGTATCTCTTCCACCCAGCTGATCAAGTTATTTCTGAAACTGCGTACGAGAGACTGCGCACCATTGGAGATAACACCGCACTGGGGAGTGGATTCAAGATTGCCATGCGAGACCTCGAAATCAGAGGAGCGGGAAACTTGCTTGGACACGATCAGTCTGGACCGGTTGCGGCGGTTGGCTACGACCTCTACGTTCAACTGGTTGCCGAAGCAGTGGCCGACGCAAAGGGATTCACTGTTCCAGACGTGGTGCCAATCAACCTGGATGTTCCTGGTGAAGCGCACCTACCAAAGGATTACGTGCAAGCAGATGACGCTCGTCTTGAAGCGTACCGACGACTCGCAACCATCAGCACGCTCGAAGAACTCAGTGACCTTCGAGACGAATGGGCAGACCGCTACGGCGTACTGCCAAAGCCCGCAATTGGTTTGTTAGAGCTCACTGAACTTCGACTGCTTTGTATTGCAGAAGGAATAACAAATGTGACAGTGCTGCCTGCAAAAGTTGGCGTGCGCTCAAAGCCAGTCGTAAAAGTTACGCCACTGCTGCTAACGCTCAGCCAACAAATGCGCTTTTGTCGAAAGTACGGATCTAACGCCTACTCAGAAGATTCCAAGGAACTTCGATTGGAAGTCGCCGCGAATGGGGCATCACCAGCGGACATTTTGCAACTCCTTCAAGAGGTAACTGAGGTTTCCGCCACTAACTAATCGGTAGCATGGCTACGTGCGTCGAATCTCTCTCCTCTTCTTAATTGCCCTCGTCGGTGCGGGATTCTTTGGGTTCAGCAATTTTTCCTCAGGCATTTCTGCCAATGGAACAAAAGTGACATCCAAAGCTTTTCGCGCGGAGATGACTGCAATAACAACTAATCCAAATCTTCAGTGCTACATATCGGCACTCACAACAAGGAACTTCTCAGCTGGCGCTGGGAACGCAACGGTGCCGAGCGCCGCTACTTCAGCATGGGCAAACATTTTGATTGAAGGTACAACTATTGATCAATACGTAACGTCGCATTTTCACGTGAATTTTTCATCACCACAACAAAAGTCGCAAGCAAAATCTTCATTAGAAGCTGAGATGACACAAGCAGCAGCGAGCAATTCGCTCAATTGCCCGGGTACTTCAGCTGAAGCAATCAACGCTATGCCGAGCGAAATGAGAGCATCACTAATCGAGGCGCAAGCAGCTTCATTGTTCTTGCTTAATAAGCTCGACACCACAATTCCGATGACAGTTACGAACATCAAGGCGTATTACGCCCAACACATCTCTGATTACGACACAATTTGTGTGAGTGTTTCGGTGGTTTCGCCTTCTCAAGTGTCGGCTTTCACTGCAGCGCAGTCAAGCGGTACATCAGTTAGCGCCTTAGCCAAGAAGTTCTCCGTTGACAAGTCTGCAGTTAACGGTGGAACCTACGGTTGTTATTCACCTACTTCATCGAATTACTCATCTGTTCGCTCCGACACAGTAAAGCTCCCACTGAACACGTATTCGGCCCCACAAGGAATCAACTACGCAGGTCAGACGTTCGCACTGTACGTCGCTGCTACAAAGCGAACTCCGACACCGTTGGCACAAGCAATAAACACGGTTGTTAGTGACGTTCAAAATGTAAACGCAACGTCTGCTTCAACTATTAAGCAGAACATTCTCTACGCAGCAGCAGTTTCAGTTGATCCCGCATTTGGAAGATGGGGTCTCAACCAGAAAACTGGTCCCGGAGTATTTGCTCCAGCACTGCCCGTAACTACCTCGGTGGATTCACCAGGGACCCTCAGCACTGCGAACACGCAGAAGTATCAGTGAGCAAACCCGTTGTTCGAGTTGTAGGACTTGGTCCAAGCAGCGCGGAGCACCTAACAGCCCGCACGACTGAGCTTCTGACCTTGTCTCCTGTTGTGAGACTGCGAACACGAATTCATCCAGCGGCTGAGGCCTTCAGCGAAGTTGCCAGTTACGACGATTTCTATGACTCGGCTGATTCATTTGAAAATTTGTACCCAAAAATCGTTGATGACGTAGTTCAACTCGCCTCAACATCTCCAAATGGGGAAGTTGTCTACGCAGTGCCGGGCTCACCAATGGTTGCTGAACGCACAGTTGAACTTCTCAGACTTCGCAGTGAGGTGGAAGTTATTTGCGAGCCGGCAATTTCGGTGATTGACGTCTCGTGCGCTCGTCTTGGAAAAGACCCAATGGCGTTAGGGCTACGAGTAGTGGACGCGCTTGGTTCAGTGGAGCCATTTCGTGGCCCGGGTCCGTTGCTGATTCTCCAAACGTACGCTCCAGAAATTCTCGCCAGTGTGGCAGACCGCCTTCCTCGTGAGACTGTGGTGACTGTTTTGCACCACGTTGGCCTAAGCGATGAAGTGATTAAAGAGTTACCAGCTTTTGAATTGGTGAGTTTTGACAGCGCAGATCACCTCACCTCGCTGTGGGTTGAAGGGCTGCGTACTGCTGGAGAGTCAATGGACGACCTGGTCGACTTTATGAGGAGGCTGCGCGCTGAATGTCCATGGGACCAAGAGCAGACTCATGCCTCACTCACACGCCATCTTCTCGAGGAGGCGTACGAAACGCTCGACGCCTTAGAAATATTCGTTCGGACTGAATCAGAAGGTAGTGACCACACAACCGCTGTGGCACACGTTGAAGAAGAACTCGGCGACTTACTGTTTCAAATTGTTTTTCACGCTGAACTAGGCGACGAGGAAGGTCACTTCAACTTTGCAACAATCGCCGATGGCGTGAGGGACAAACTCACTAGTCGACACCCTCATGTGTTTGGCGATGCCGTAGTAAGTGGGTCCGATGAAGTCGCAGCTCGCTGGGAAGATTTGAAAAAGAAAGAGAAGGGTAGAGAGAGCGTCACTGACGGAATTGCATGGCAGTTACCAGCTCTCACCCTCTACGCCAAGCTCCTTCGAAAAGCACAACTAATTGATCTTGGTTCTGAGGACGTAGAAGGTGCCCGCACACAAGCAATAGTTGCTTTGCAATCACTGCAATTTAATTTGAGTCGTGTCAGTGATTCTCAGTCAACTTCAGACACTGAGAGCGCGTGGGGCGATGCCGTAAGCGCAATTGCGATGTGTGCTCAGTGGTCGGGGATAGATCTTGAGGGCGTCTTGCGTGAAAGATCGCTGCAACTGAAGAGTGACATCCAACGCCATGAGTCAGCAAAGACTAAATAATTCCTCTCGTCTTATAGACTTAACGTAACTAGTAGGAGCAATTGTGAGCGCAATCGTACGAATTATTGGTCGTCAAATCTTGGACTCTCGCGGTAATCCAACCGTTGAGGCAGAGGTCTACCTCGAGTCGGGTGCCTCAGGCCGCGCAACTTCTCCCTCAGGAGCTTCTACCGGTTCACATGAAGCAGTCGAGTTGCGAGACGGTGGGGCTGCATGGGGTGGCAAAGGCGTTAGTAACGCTGTCAATTTTGTAAATACTGAAATAAACAAAAAACTAAGTGGTGCTGATTCAACAAATCAGCGTGAGATCGACCAAGCAATGATTGAACTCGACGGCACTGACAACAAGGGTCGTCTTGGGGCTAACGCGATTCTGGCTGTTTCGCTCGCAGCGGCGAAAGCATCAGCAGCCGAGCTCGAAATTCCTCTCTTTGCGTACATCGGAGGCGCCAACGCACACGTGCTGCCAGTTCCCATGATGAACGTTGTGAACGGCGGAGTGCACGCAAAGAACTCCATCGACTTTCAAGAGTTTATGGTCATGCCAATTGGTGCGTCATCATTTTCTGAGGCACTGCAATGGGGCACAGAGACGTATCACGCACTTAAGAATGTTTTAGTGAAGCGCAATCTCGCAACAAGCGTTGGTGACGAAGGTGGCTTTGCTCCAGATCTTCCAGACAATGAGACTGCAGTGAAAGTTTTGATGGAAGCAATTGAATCAACTGGCCGCGCTCCGGGAAGTGACATTGCAATCGCTCTCGATCCAGCTGCCAGCGAGGTCTACCGTGACGGTGCATATCATCTAGACGGAGAAGGACGGGTTTTGTCAAGTCTTGAAATGGTTGACTACTGGGCAGACCTCTGTGACCGCTATCCGATTGTTTCAATCGAAGACGGGCTTCACGAAGAAGACTGGGACGGCTGGAAAGCACTCACTGAGAAGCTGGGAAAGCGAATTCAACTCGTTGGCGATGATCTATTTGTTACCAACAAAGTGTTGCTGCAAAAGGGAATTGAGCGAGGGGTAGCAAACTCGATTCTCATCAAGCTCAATCAGATTGGAACACTTAGTGAAACGCTCGAAACGGTTAAACTTGCTCGTAAAAATAGTTATAGCGGTGTAATTTCGCACCGTTCTGGCGAAACGGAGGACACCACGATTGCCGACCTCGCAGTTGCTACCAACGCCGGTCAAATTAAAACTGGTGCCCCAGCACGTTCTGACCGTGTGGCGAAGTACAATCAATTACTGAGACTGGAAGAACTCCTCGGAGATCAGGCTCGTTTTCTAGGAGCAGCGTCTTTGTCGGGGGCGAATAGTGGCAACAACTCATAACGCATCATCGCAGAGGAGCAATCAATGGATGTTTCCTCTTGCCGTTGTGACTGCTCTCGCCATGCTCGTTGGTTGGTTTCCCTTAACTTCAATTTGGGGTCAACAAAATCAGATCAACGCAGCTAAAGCTCAAATCGCTTCGATTAAACAGCAGCAAAGGTCACTTACCCAGCAAGCGAATGCGTCTTCAACGCAGTCTCAAGCGTTAGTTCAGGCTCGTGAGCAGTATCAACTCGTCCAGCCCGGACAAAGCCTTATTCAGGTTCTACCGGGACTCGCAACTGGCGTCGTTGCCGAGCATGCCGGTGACCCAGGATTCGCACCCATTGTTTCACCGTCTTCAGTTTCATCGAGCACATCGATAACCTCACCGACCACCAGTACAACGCACTCTTCGAGCAACTTCTTTAACCGTTTTCTGCACACTCTTGAGTTTTGGCGTTGAGCACGTTTCGTGACGCATCACCTCAAGACGTTGAAGTTGTAGAAGAGCTTCTCGGTCGAACCCTCTCAGGACGCTGTGCCGTAGTGGTGAGGCGAGTCAATGGTCGACCTGTAGTTATTGAGAACGAGCCTCACATGCGTGATGGGACACCAATGCCCACACTCTTTTGGCTAATCGATCCAGAAATTCACGATGAAGTCAGTCGAATTGAAGGAAACGGCGGAGTCCATAGATTCGAAGACCTGGTGGACCCTGAACGACTAGTTCGAACTCACGCAACCTATGAAAAGCGTCGCAAAGAAGCAACGGTTCGCCTTGATGGTGCTCAGCCCAGCGGTGGAGTTGGAGGGACTCGAATCGGAGTCAAATGTCTTCACGCCCATCTCGCAAATTTTCTTGTTGGCGCAGATGATCCCGTTGGTGAATTAGTGGCTGAAACAATTACCCTTCCTGAGTTAGTACTCCAAAACGTCCGTGACTGAAGTCGTCTGCGCAATTGATTGTGGAAGTAATTCCACACGTTTGTTAATTAGTGACTCAAACGGTCAAACGCTTTGTCGTGAAATGAGAATTACTCGACTAAGCCAAGGCGTTGATGCAGACAGAACATTGCAGAAGGATGCACTGCAGCGAAGTTTTGAAGTTCTGAGTGAGTACCGAAAGTTAATGGACTCATTCAACGTGAGTTCCGGGCTCCTTGTTGCGACTTCCGCGGTTCGTGATGCGAGTAATGGTCTTGAATTCATTTCTCGTGCAAAAGAGATCACGGGAGTGAATGCTCGTGTCTTGACGGGAAATGAAGAGGCACAGTTCTCGTTTAGCGGAGCCACGGCTGGTGTTGCCTTTGGCACAGACCCAATTGCCATTCTTGACATTGGTGGTGGTTCTACTGAGCTCGCTGCAACGATTGACGGACAACTTGAGAGTTACTCAATGCAACTCGGATGTGTCCGCGTCACCGAACGCACACTAGGACGCGGAATTGTAAGTAATGAAGATGAGGCTGCAGCGAAGGAAATGATTCACGGTGAAGTTGAAAAGGCTTTCCGTACAGTTCCAAATTTGAAAAAACTCATTGGAAACGTTCAGTTGATGGGTCTCGCGGGCACGGTGGCGACATTGGCGCAACTTGATGCTGGGCTTGCGACATACGATCGAAACGCGGTGCATCTTCGCTCACTGAGTAGAGAAGTTGTCGAAAAATGGTACGCAACTCTAAAAGTTCTTACCCCTGAGGAGCGACTAGCTCTTGTGGGCATGGTCCCTGGTCGCGAGGATGTTATGGCATCTGGACTGCTCATCCTCGCTGCAGTGATGGACCGCCTCGAGATAAATCAGTTGGTAAGCAGTGAAAATGACATTCTCGACGGGGTTGTCGCGTCACTACTTGGTGCCTAGCGTGCGTTGGGCGCACGCACCTGTAACGTTGATGGGATGAGGAGTACAGCATGGTAACCACGCGTAGCGCCATCTTCTCTCCAATCACGCTTCATGGCAAGCGAGTCGTCCTCAGAACTTTGGGTGAGGCTGACTACGAAGGTTGGCTCGATGTACGAACTCGCTGTCGTGAATGGTTGCTTAAGTGGGAACCCAGATCTGCTCATGCAACGCACCTTCCTGAAGACAGCCGAAGTTTCATAAGTCGTTGTGCGATTCGCGAGCGTGAACGTCAAATGGGCACGGGGTTTGGATTCGGAATTTTCTTTGAAGGGCGTTTCGTTGGTGAGATAACTATTTCTGCAATCCAGCGTGGTCCGCTCCAGTCTGCATTTGTTGGCTACTGGATTGATGAAGCGGTTGCGGGACAGGGACTCATGCCTGAGTCAGTCGTGCTTATTTTGCAGTACGCGTTTGAATCCTTACGACTCCATCGAGTCGAAATAAACATCATCCCTAGAAATGCTCCTTCTCGTCGTGTTATTGAGAAATTAGGAATTCGTTTCGAGGGAATTGCGGAGCGCTATTTAGAAATCGATGGTGCATGGGAAGACCATGCTCGCTACGCCATCACATCTGAAGAATGGAATGATCGAGCACCAGAACTCGTTGCAAACTGGCTGTTGAGTCTTAGCTAAACCGCTTCGTAGCTTCTGTTTTTAAGTTCTTCAAGTTGCGCAACGCGCAATGACCCACTTAACGTTGCAGCAATCCCGAGCCCGCCCAGTGAACCATCTCGTGGCAGAACTACGAGCGTGTTTGTTTCGCCACGAGCGAGTGCGAGACCCTGAACACGAGCCTTGCGAGCTGCGTCGCTAACAGCTGACACATCAATGTTCTTTTCGAGCTCAACAACTGGGATCTCGTATGTTGTTTTTGAAAGATTGCGAAGGTCATGAAGCATTTTTCTTGAATCACTTCCAAGTTTTACTGAAGAACCCCGGACGTCGTCCCACGTGACCGCGAGTGGTTCAACATTTATTTCAAGTAAACGAGCTAGGTAAAAAAACTCAGCGTCGTAGGCGAATCCATCAATCATCCCTAATGCGCCGAGCACGCGGGCAGTTCCTCGCTGAAATCCTTTAAAACCACACTGGGTATCACGCAGCCTGGTGCCGGTGTAGTGCTTGACCAGTTTGCTGAAGTTAGATCCGGCAATTGAGCGAAGGGTGGAGTCGTATTCGATTTTCCCATTCACTGCGCGAGACCCAGGGACAACAGCATGAGTTCGAAGCATCTCAATCATTTGAGGCATCTGCACTGGATTTATGGCCATGTCTGCATCGGCCACAATGATGTTTTCACCTTGGGCAACTGCAATGCCGAGTCGAACAGCAGCGCCTTTACCGAGATTCTTCGGCTGCTTCAAAAGTAGTTTTTCAGGAAGCTCTCCATAAAACTGGTGAGCGACATTGAGAGTTCTATCGGTAGAGCCGTCATCAATGAAAATTACTTCAGTGGTAGTAGCGCCGAGCTCTTCGACTACTGGTACTAAGCGACCGAATCCTCGCGCTAGTCGTGCCTCTTCGTTGTAGGCAGGGATGATGATTGAAGTTGTAATTGCCATAGTGCTTACGGGCGAGCAGCTCCAATGAGCCCGAAGGTGAAGAGAGGTTGGTAACCAATCTTGGTACCTGATTTTGCTGCTGCAAAAATTGTGCTGGTCCCGTACGGCCCACTTCCGATGTACATCACCACGTGGTCAACTTGATGGTCTCCATCGAGGTTGTAGTAGTAGAGAAGGTCACCCGGCTGTAATGCACTCATGGCAACGTGGCGCAGTGCTGGCCACTGGGTCTGTGTGGTTCTTGGAATGTTAAAACCTGCTTGGCCCCAAGCCCACTGCACAAGACTCGAACAGTCAAATCCTTTGCCCGGCGTGGCTCCACCCCAGATGTAGGGAAGGCCAATTTGAGAGAGCGCAGCCGCAACAGCGGCGGCGCCTTCTTTAGTTCCTGCAATTTGTG
>Ga0136642_1000841_pt1 | contig 14609 bp, 13 predicted proteins | sample LowCatLa1302831Y_FD_115313 | JGI IMG/M metagenome (GOLD analysis project Ga0136642, IMG submission 115313) | Freshwater microbial communities from Lower Cathedral Lake, Yosemite National Park, California, USA - 13028-31Y | ecosystem: Environmental > Aquatic > Freshwater > Lake ... | reverse complement strand
GGCCAAGTAGAGCGCGTCTTCGTAGTCACCCGCGCAGGGCGCGCACAACTGCGCCTCGTTAAAACTGCAACTCATTCCGCCGCCATGAACGAAGTACTCGCCGGCCTTACGGTTGGTGAAACCGTCATCCTCAATCCCAGCGCTACTCTGCGCGATGGCCAACCCGTCACCATCCAACCGTGAATGGATCTAGCCCACTTTTAGCGGACGCGGCAGGTTCGAAGTACGGTTTCGCAAGTAAACTTGCGGCCGTCTTTGCCTCCTCGAAGCTCACCCCTATTATCGTACTCGCGTCGATTCTTCTAGGGGCCTTCTCCATTTTAATGCTCCCGCGCGAGGAGGAACCACAGATCAATGTGCCCATGATCGATGTGTTCAGCGCCCTACCAGGCGCGACACCAGCCGAGATTGAAAGCCGCCTCACTCGTCCACTAGAAAAACTCTTATGGGAAATTCCTGGTGTCGAATACCTCTATTCAACGTCGAGCCCCGGTCACAGCGTTATCATCGTACGCTACAAGGTAGGAACCGAAATTGAACCTGCACTTGTTCGACTCAACCAACGCCTCCAAGCCAACCTTGATCGCCTTCCGCTCGGCGCTGGTTTGCCCCTCGTCAAACCCCGCACTATAGATGATGTCCCTGTTCTCGCCCTGACATTTTCCAGCGCCACACACGATCATCTTGCGCTCCGCCGTCTCGCCCAACAAGTCGATGACGCGATCAAAACAATCCCGCAAGTCGCCGAGACGAACCTTATCGGCGGCGTCCGTCGCGCCGTCCGCGTTGAACTCGACCTCGCCGCACTCGCCGCTCGCGGTCTCACCGTCGCCCAAGTAACCCCGGCACTCCAAGCTGCCAACCGCCAACTAACGGCAGGATCCCGGCCGTTCACTAACACCGAGTTTCTCATCGAAACCGGCGCGTTTCTGCGCGACTCCGCCGACATCGGCGCCGTCATCATCGGAACCCACACGACTACACCAATTTATCTGCGCGATGTCGCTACAATCAACGATTCTGCCGAGGAAGCTTCCGATATCGTGCTTCATGGATCAGCCGCCACCGATCTCGAAGCCGCCGTTACGTTGAGCCTCGCCAAGCGGCCCGGAGCAAATGCCATCGACGTAGTCCGCGCCGCGCTCGCGAAAGTCGACACACTCCGAGGCACGCTTATTCCCGCCGATGTCACGGTCACCGTGACCCGCGACTACGGACATACCGCCGCCGAGAAAAGCAACGAGTTGCTCCTCCACATGGGTATCGCTGTCTTTGGCGTTGCGATCCTAATTCTCCTTTTTCTCGGCTGGCGGGAATCCCTCGTCGTACTCCTAGCGATTCCCGCCACCCTCGCTCTAACACTGCTCGTGTTTTACCTTTACGGATACACGCTCAATCGCATTACCCTCTTCGCGCTGATCTTCTCCATCGGCATCCTTGTGGACGACGCGATTGTCGTTGTTGAAAATATTGTCCGGCACATGCGCTTGCCGGACGCAGATAAAAAATCACTAGGGGAAATCGCCCTCGCCGCAGTCGACGAAGTGGGCAACCCTACGATTCTCGCGACCTGGGCTGTAATAGCTGCCATTCTCCCCATGGCTTTCGTCGGTGGGCTCATGGGCCCCTACATGCGTCCGATTCCCATCGGCTCAACAGCGGCGATGCTGTTCTCCATCATAATCGCTTTCACCGTCACGCCGTGGGCCGCCATTCGCGTCTTCCGCCGACGGGCCGCCGCCCTGGTTGGCGTCGCCGATGATCATGAGCGCGCCCCATCCGATTGGTTCACGCGGCTCTATCACCGCATCATGGAACCCTTGCTCGACCGCGCCCGCTGGCGCTGGACGTTCCTCGCTGGCATCGTCGGATTGCTGCTGGTTTCCGTGGCCTTCGTGCTCTTCGGCGCTGTCACGATCAAGATGCTCCCTTTCGATAATAAATCGGAGTTTCAAATTGTTTTGAAAACTCCAGAGGGCACCACACTCGAACAGACAACACGCATCGCCACCGAGATGGCCGCCGCCCTTCGTGCCGAGCCCGAAGTCCGTGATTACCAGATTTACGCCGGCACAGCCGCGCCGTTTAATTTCAATGGCCTCGTGCGCCACTCCTTTCTACGCCGAGGACCCAACGTCGCCGACATCCAAGTAAACCTCGTCGGCAAAGAGCAGCGATCTGACCAGAGCCATGCTATAGCCAAGCGCGTCCGCCCACGCATAGCCGCCATCGCTAAAAAATATGGCGCCGCCGTGGCCGTGGCGGAAGTTCCTCCTGGTCCTCCTGTTCTTCAATCGATTGTTGCCGAAATTTACGGCCCATCCGAACCCCAACGCCTCGCCCTCGCTACCGCGGTGCGTACCATCATCGAGCGCACTCCCGGCGCCGTGGACGTCGATTGGTTCGTCGAAGCCGATCAACCCAAAATCCACTACAGTATTGATCGAGAAAAAGCTGCCATTCATGGGGTTAGCATCGCCGCGATTAACCAAACTCTTGTACTCGCGACCCAAGGCGGCACGGCCGATCTCCTCCATCTTCCCGCCGAACGTGAAGACTTACCCATCATAGTCGAGGTGCCAGCCCGCGACCGCACCCAACCCGCTGCCATTTTGGCGCTCAACGTGCGCGCCGACCTTAATCCAGCTGCACCGCTCATCCCGCTCTCCGAACTCGTCCACATCGAGCACACCAGCGGCGAGCGTAACCTATATCGCAAAAATCTAAAACCTGTCACCTACGTCACCGCCGATGTCGCCGGCGTCGTGGAGAGTCCTGCCTATGCGCTTTTCAATATGCACCGCGAAATTCAAAAACTCGACGCTCGCACCTTTGGCGCCGTGGACGCGGAGCTGCCAATCTACCACCTTAATCAGCCCTTCGACGATCTTACGCCTGCGCTCAAATGGGACGGCGAGTGGCACATTACTCTCGAGGTTTTTCGTGACCTCGGCCTCGCGTTTGCTGCTGTGCTTGTGCTAATCGCTTTATTAATGGTCGGTTGGTTTAAGAGCTACGTAACGCCAATTGTCGTCATGGCGGCAATTCCGTTTTCCTTGATCGGCATCTTACCCGCCCACTGGTCAATGGGCGCATTCTTCACTGCTACCTCGATGATCGGCTTCATGGCGGGCGCCGGTATCGTGGTGCGCAATTCGATTATCCTCGTCGATTTTATTGAGCTGCGTCGTGCGCACGGTCTTTCACTGCGCGACGCGGTCGTCGAAGCTGGAGCCGTGCGTTTCCGGCCGATGCTCCTCACCGCGCTCGCCGTCGTGATCGGCGCCAGCGTCATCCTGGCCGATCCAATTTTCCAAGGCCTCGCCATCAGTCTCATGGCCGGTGAAATCGCCTCGCTGCTCATCAGCCGTATGGCCGTGCCCGTCCTATACTTTATGGCCAACCACAAGGCCCCAGCGGCATAATCCCATATCTCAAGTCATTTAAAAATCCCAAACGCACTATTCCATGAAAACCAACGTTGGCTCCATCGATCGCATCCTCCGTATCATCATTGGCCTCGCTGTTCTCGGCGCGGGTTACGCATTTAAATCGTGGTGGGGCATTGTTGGGTTCGTGCCCCTACTAACTGCCACCTTCCGCTTTTGCCCCGCTTACCTGCCCTTTGGGCTTAACACGTGCTCTCGCCCCAATCGGAACCATTAGCCTACATCCATTTCTTCCGGCTACATTGGAAGGAATTTCACGGCGCGGACCCAGCCAACTGACCGCGACCTTACCGCGGTTCGCACTACGCGAGCCCCCCACCCTCAACCCTTCCTTTCCATGGCTAAAATTGTAATCTTGGGCGCCGGCATCGCCGGCCACACGGCCGCGATCTTACTGCGAAAAAAAATTCCGGCCGGACATGAGATTGTCGTCATATCACCACAGGCCGAGTGGAATTGGATTCCTTCTAACATATGGGTCGGAGTGGGTTCCATGGAGCGACGCGAGGTCGTGTTCCCCTTAGCGCCCGTGTACGCTAAACAAGGTATTGAATTTCGCCAAGGCTACGCCACCGCGCTTCGGCCGGAGGGCAGCGTGAATCTGCCCCACGCCCACGTCGAATATACCGCCACTCAAGGCAAAGTCGGCGAGCCACCGGACCGTGAAACTTACGACTACCTCGTCAACGCCACCGGACCCAAACTCAATTTCGGTGCAACTCCCGGACTCGGCCCACATGGCGGGTATTCGTGGTCTGTCTGCACCGCCGACCATGCCGTCGAAGCGGCACGTGCCTTCCGGGAAAGCATAGCTCGCATGAAAAGCGGCGAACACCAAACCCTCGTCATCGGCATGGGCCACGGCACGTGCACCTGCGAGGGCGCCGCTTTCGAATACGTTTTTAACGTCGAACACGAACTACGTCGCCACGGCGTCCGTGATCGCGCCCGTATCATTTTTATTACCAATGAAGGCGAACTCGGTGACTTCGGGATGGGAGGGCTGTACCTCAAACGCGGGGGTTACGTCACGCCGAGCCGCATCTTCGCTGAATCGCTTTTCGTCGAACGGGGCATCGAGTGGATCAACCGAGCCCACGTCCAAGGCGTAGCCCCGGGCCAACTCGCCTACGAAACAGTCGAAGGTTTAGAGCGCGAGTTGTCCTTTGATTTTGCGATGCTACTACCGCCATTTCGGGGCGTCGGCCTAGCCGCTATGGACCGCGCCGGAGTCGACCTCGCCCCCCGCCTTTTTGCGCCGAGTGGTTTTATGCGCGTGGACGCCGATTACACAGACCGCCCCTTTGAGCAGTGGAGTCCACGCGATTGGCCTTCAACGTATCAAAATCCTACTTACGCTAATATCTTCGCCGCCGGCATCGCCTTTGCCCCACCTAACGCCGTTTCGCGTCCGCTGCGGACGCCGAACGGAACCCTAGTCGCGCCCGCTGTCCCGCGCACCGGCATGACCGCCGGTATCATGGGCCGCACCGTCGCCTTTTCCATCGCCGACCGCATTCTTCACGGAGGCGAAGCTCCACTGCATCGCGCACCCTTCGCCACCATGGGCGCCGCCTGCGTCGCCTCCGCCGGCAAGGGATTTTTGCATGGAAGCGCAGCCACCATCACACTCTACCCGCTCGTGCCCGATTACGAACGCTATGAGTTCGGCCGCGATCTAGCCTACACCACCGGCGAGATCGGCCTCGCCGGTCATTGGCTCAAATACGTGCTACACCACCTCTTCCTCTACAAAGCCAAGTGCCGTCCATTCTGGTCCCTCATCCCCGAATAGCCCTCCACTCTTTCTCCTATGAAACCTTTCGATATTGGCAGCGTGCGCGCCGCGGCTACCCTGCCCACTCCTCTTACGCGTTTTTGGCGGACATTTTTACCCTATCAATTTTTTCGCTTCATCGTGATCAACATCAAGATGCTTCGCTTGATCCTGCGTTCGCATGATTCCGCCCCGCCTACACCCCGAGTTAACGCAAAGGCTGGTCCCGCTCTCAACACGCCTTTGCCTTAAATCCGAATCTAATCCACGAAAACATTGATTGCATCAACGGCACCATCGCGAGTGATCTTTTCATCATGAAACTTTCCCGCCTGATCACCGCTCTCATCGCCACCGCCGGTTTCGTCTTGGCCGCTGACATCTCCAAGCTCGAACCGGCCGCCGCCGCTCAACTCATTGCCGAAGGTAAAGCCGTACTGGTTGATATCCGCGAGCCCGCCGAATGGGCCGACACCGGCGTCGTCGCTGTAGCCACGTTGCTCGCCAAGAGCGATTTCGATGGCGCACAAAAAGAGTGGAAACCTTTTCTAGAGAAAAACGCCGGCAAAGAAATTATTCTCTACTGCCGCTCGGGCACCCGCGCCGGCATTGTCGGCAGCGCGCTCGCAGCTAAGGGCTATAAGGTGGCTAACGGCGGTGGCTTTAAAGCTTGGGCTGCGGCTGGCCAACCCACGCGTAAACCTTAACGTTAAACGGGCCTAGGTTCGCCCACGCTGGTTACCACTCCATGCCTCAAACCCGCTTTGTTGCCTTCGGAATGATACTGGCGTGCGCCGTTCACGCGAAAAGTGAAGAGATTCGCACTCCAATCGTAAAATTTTATTTTTTCGGCGCTCTCCAAAGCAGCAGCATCCCAAGCAATCGGGCCAGCTTCACGGTCTAAGTCGCGGCTAATTCGTCGGTGAGCCGTCGTGAAACCAACGCGCGATCATCGCACGTTCTTCTTCGGTGATTTGCGTCACGTTGCCGAGTGGCATAATGCGCGTCACGGCCACCTGCTGATAAATTCGGCCGGCATTCTGCGCAATATTCGCAGAGGAGTTAAGCAAGACGCCCGCAGGCGCCTGAGTGATACCGGGAAACGTCGGGGTCGGCATGTGACACGTTGTGCAGCGCTGAGCGATGATCGGCTGCACCTGAGAAAAACTTACCGGCGTAGCCGACATGGGCGGGGGCGGCCCGTACGGGCCCGTCCACCAAGCCGTGAAACCCAACATCAAAGCCCCCGCACCGAGAAATTGCCACGCGTAGACACCTTTATGTTTGCGGTTAAAAAAATGTCGGATCGAGACCGCTGCTGCCGAGATTAACCATAACACCGCCCAATTCTGCGCGTGACCGTACGTCGCCGCGTAGTGGTTACTGATCATGATAAATATCACCGGCAGCGTAAAATAGTTGTTGTGCACGCTACGTTGCTTGCCGCGCTTGCCATAAATCGGATCGGGCAATTGCCCAACCCGCATTGCTTCCACCATTTTCTTTTGCCCGGGGATGATGATAAAAAACACATTCGCCGCCATGATCGTGCCGATCGAAGTGCCAACGTGGATGTAAGCCGCCCGGCCACCCAGCCAGTGACATAGCGCCCAGGTCAATCCACCAAGCAACAGAAACACCACTGCACCAAGCGCTTCGTCACTTTTACCCAAGGGCGAGCGACAGAGCGCATCATACATGAACCATGAAACCACCATGCTGGCCGCACCTAGGCTGACAGCCTGCCAACCCGTGAGATCCGCTCGCGTCGCATCGACCATCATCGTCTGCGCGTGCAACCAATACACGAGCACCAGCAACGCCGTACCCGAGAGCCACGTCGTGTAGGCCTCCCATTTAAACCAATGCAATTTTTCCGGCAGCGAAGCCGGCGCGACCGCGTATTTCTGCGGGTTATAAAAACCGCCGCCGTGCACCGCCCATAAGTCACCCGCGATACCTTTTTGGGCGTTTTCAGAACCAGGCACCGCCGCCTCTAGACTGTTATCTAACCAAATGAAATAAAACGACGAACCAATCCAGGCCACACCCGCGATCACGTGCAACCAACGCACGAGCATCCCGAGAAATTCCATTAAATGAGCATCCATGAAGTTTTATTAATAAATCTGAAAAGCGCCCATCATGCCAACCTGCGGGCTAATTCCACACAATCGCCGATTACAAAGACCGGACTTAACTAGCCGCGCCAGGTTTTCAAACGCGCCGCATGAATTATACAGATGCAGTCGCTGCCATCGCCCGTGTGCAACCAATGCGGCTCGAGTGTCGCAAACTCACGATCCATCGCCGCCATCAAGCCGCCGACTTCGATTAACACGATCCCGTGCGGTTGCAGCCTTGTGCGAGCCTGGCGCAATAACTTGCGAATGATGTCGAGGCCATCACGACCGCCGTCGAGCGCCAGTCGCGGCTCCTGCTTAAACTCCGCCGGCAATGTATCGCAATGCGCGCTAGGCTCGTAGGGCGGGTTACTCAAAATAACATCGTACTTAACCGCCGGCACAGCGTCAAAAACGTCACTACGATGTAACCTCACGCGCTTCGTGAGCCGGTGCGCTTTCACGTTGATCGCTGCCACCGCGAGGGCGTCGGGCGAAAGGTCCACTGCGTCCACCGCCGCCTTGGGAAAATGTTTCGCCAACAAAATCGCGAGACAGCCCGAACCAGTGCAAACATCCACGACGCGCGCGACCTGCTTTGGATCGGGTAACCAACCATCGAGTTGCTCCGGGATGATCTCCAAAAAATAAGAACGCGGAATGATCACGCGTTCATCCACATAAAATTGATGTTCGCCCAACCACGCCTCACGCGTGAGATAACCCGCAGGCACATGCTCAACCAACCGCCGACGAAAAACGGCCTCGATCTTCGCTCGCTCAGCCAGTGTGAGTTTCTTGGCCAGCACGCGCTCATCGCTGTTGAGCGGAAGCTCGAGGGTGCGCAGGAGCAGATAAAGCGCTTCGTCGTGCGCACTTTCAGCCACTTGGCCAAGTGTCGCACCCGCTTTGGCATAGAGTTTTTCCACGCCTCGCAGCCAGTCGCTCAACTTAGCCCAACGACCCGCGCTCGCGAAGAGGTCGTGCGATTTCATCCGGCGATCGCCTGAAATAGCGTCGCAAATGGCCAGCTGACCAAACCCATCACGAGCCCCAGTAATTGGCGCACAGGAGGAATGTTGATCGCAATCAGCAGCACCAGCGTACTCCAACGTGCGATGTTAAAAAACGTCTCCTCACTCATACCGATTGCATGTTTTAACACCGTACCACCATCGAGCGGCGGCAGCGGGATAAGATTAAAAACCGCCAGCGCGACGTTGAGCGAAAGTACGAGCTTAACGAGTTCAATCACGCGAGGGTCATAACGAAACGCGAATCCACCGATCACCGCCGCCAGCAGCGCAAGGCCAAGATTAGCCATCGGGCCGGCCAGCGTGGTGAGAACTTCGTCGCGCTTACGGTGCGGGAAATTGGACGGGTTGATCATCACTGGACGGCCCCAACCAAAAAGCAGCCCGCCGGGGAACATAAAGATGCACACCAGCGGGAAAATCACTGAACCGAAGAGGTCCATGTGCGCCACAGGATTGAGCGTCACGCGGCCATCAAGACGTGGCGTGTCGTCACCAAGCCGGTCAGCCACGAAAGCGTGCGCCCATTCGTGGATGCAAAGGCTCACAACGAGCACGATGTAGAACATGAGACCCTCGCGTAGCATCGCGAGGTCGAAGCCGTTATTCATAGACTGCTACTGTTTCTGAGTCTCGGCCGGCGGGGCAATCAGCTTTTGTTTCTGACCCTGTAATTCTGGCTCAGTCACCGTGTCTAATAATACCTTGGCTCGGTCAGCGAGGCCCTGCTTGAGCAGAATATTGGCAGCATGCAGCCGGAGCGTTTGGCGCTCGATCGGGGTGCCGGCCTTTTCTTCCAACGCAGCCCAGATTTTTAATGCCTCATCCCACTGCGGCTCAGCTAGATCGTAAAACGACTCAGCGTAGCGGTAGCCAAATTCAAAACGCTCCGGCGCTAGTTCGGCCGCGGTCTTGAACGCCCCATGCATTGCATGGTCGAGCGCGGTCCGGGTCCACTCGCCGCTTTTGAGAAAATCGTCCTGCGCTTCATGCAAAAGCGTACCGAGCTGATAATGGTAAAGCGGCTCCTTCGGCGAGAGCTTGATCGCCGCCATGAAATACGGGAGCGCATCAAGCGGACGACCATCTTCGGCCAAGAGGTTACCGATCTGATTTTTAACCAGGGGCATATCGCTGTCGAGCTGATTGGCCTTGAGCAGCATCGCGGCAGCCTGTTTGCGCATGTCGACTTTGCGCAAAAGATAGCCGTAGGCTGCATAAATCTCGGCGTTGTTTGGGCTATCCTGCAGAAGCCGTTCGTAGCCATGCGTGAGCTCCTGAAGTTGAGTGCGAAAGGCCTCTTCATCGAGCTTGTCGCCCTGTTTCGCGGCGGTTTCGAGCAAAGTGCGTTGTCTCTCGGCAATCTGGCGAAGCGTGCGCTGGGCGAGTGATTCACTCTCCGCCGCAGCTAAGGGCAGAACGAGCAAGAGACTGAGAAGTAAAAAACGACGTTTCATGCGGGGAACAATCCGACCAGTTGATCGGGTCAATGTGCCGGCGTAAATCCACAACCGCACCGCCCTCCGCTGCTCGCCACGCAAAAACTCACGCAAACAGTTGAGCTTTGGCTACGAAATCGACCTCTTTTAAGGGTATCTTTCCCGCTCCAGTTTCAACTATGTCCTCTTCCGCTCTCACTCTCGGCTTCGACGCCGACGATACTCTCTGGCACAACGAAAATATTTTCGAGAAGGTCCACGAACGCTACCGCGCGCTTCTCGCTCGTTACCACGATGCCCCTACCGTGGACCGCACACTCTTCGCGACCGAGATGCGCAACCTCGAGCGCTACGGCTACGGCGTGAAGGGTTTCATGCTATCCTCCATCGAGACCGCCATTCAACTCAGCGCCGGTAAAATCAGCGCCGACGAAATCCAACAGCTTATCGCTCTCGGACAGGACATGCTCGCCCACCCTGTCGACCTGCTCGACGGCGTCGTTGAAACGCTCTCCGCTCTCTCCAGCCATCATCGCCTCATCGTGATCACCAAAGGCGATCTGCGCGACCAGGAGCGCAAACTCGTCCGCTCCGGCCTCGCCAGTAACTTTCGCCACGTCGAGATTCTCTCCGAAAAAGATACCTCATCTTACGCATCGATCTTCCGCCGTCACGCGATTGATCCACAACGCTTTCTTATGGTTGGCAATTCCCTTAAGTCCGATATCCTCCCGGTCCTCGCCCTTGGGGGCGCGGGCGTCCACGTGCCGTACCGCATCACGTGGGCCGCCGAGCACGTCGAGACGCCCCCACCCGCCAACGGACGTTTTTTCCAGTTAAAAACCGTCCGCGAACTCCCCGCCGTCCTCGCGAAGTGGTCTGCCTCGCTTTAAAGTCATGTGCACGCGGTTCGTCCTTTTAAAAGATCAACTCCACGCCGCCTACGTCGCGCTCGGCGTAGCCGCGCCCACCGAATTTGTCTCGCGTTATAACATCGCCCCCAGCACCGCACTCACCGCCTTTCGTCAATTAGGCCGCACTCAAACGCCTGAACGCGCCACGTTGCGCTGGGGCCTTGTTCCTTCTTGGGCTAAAGCGGTCGATACATCCGCACCGCTCGTTAACGCCCGCGCCGAGACACTCACCGTAAAGCCTTCGTTTCGAGACGCTTTACGTCATCGTCGTTGTATTGTGCCCGTCGGCGGTTTCTATGAATGGGCGATTCACGGTCGCGCTAGGAAGCCTTGGTTATTTCAACGCCCCGATGCCGCGGTCTTCTATTTCGCCGGACTTTGGGAGACATGGACCTCACCCATGGGCGAGGTCCTCGAATCCTGCGCGATCATTACCACAACACCCAACGCTGTCACGCGGCCCGTCCATGACCGCATGCCGGTCTTGCTCCCGCTGGGCGCAACCCGCGTGTGGCTCGATCCCGAAGCCCAATTGGAACGCGACCTCATCCCAATTCTCCAGCCCGCACCCGATGATATGCTCACCGCCACCGCTTTGAGTGCACACGTAAGCAATGTCCGCCACGACGACCCCGCCTGCCTCACCCCCGCTGGGACCGACGATGATTCCAGCCAGCCGCAACTTTCACTCGGATTGTAAGTCTCCGCAGGTTCTTTGTCCACCCTCACGAACCGTCTTGTCCGCCGGCGGTCTGTCTGCGATCACTTAGCGTCCCTTTTCTCGAACTCTCGCGTGAACCTACTCGACCGCCACATCTTTAAGAGCGTGCTCCTCACGTGCGCAGGCGCCGTCGGGCTATTCGCGTTCGTGCTGATGTTGGGCAACCTCATCCGCGATCTATTGCCTTTTTTGCTCTCAGGCCAATTGCATCCCACGACGTTTGTGCGGCTAGTGGGCATGTTGATTCCCGCCGTTGCTATCTACGCGCTGCCGATGGGCATGCTCACGGGCGTGCTGCTCACGCTCGGTCGGCTATCCGCCGACAGCGAGATCACCGCTATGCGCGCTGCCGGCCTCAGCCTCGCGCGTATCGCCCGCCCTGTATTGATCCTTGGATTTCTAGGCACTGCGCTTGGTCTCTACGTTAATTTTCAGTCCATGCCTGCCGCCCGTGTGCAGTACCACAAAGACCTCGACGCTGCCGTTGCCGCCAACCCGCTCAGCTTCATCGTCCCTAAAACATTCATCCGCAATTTCAAGGGGTTCGTCATCTACGTCGGCGATAAACAAGGTGCCGTCATGCGCGATTTCTGGCTCTGGCAACTAGACCGCGAAGGCCGCACAACTCAACTCGTCCGCGCCGAGTCCGGCCGCTTCGATTACGACGCCTCTACCAATGAGCTCATCCTCACCCTCGCCCGTGCTCAAGTCGAAGAACGCAACCCGAAGCAGCCAGAAAATTTTACCGAATCACCTCGCATCGTGTCGTTCGAAAAATCTGAACCACAGCGACTATCGCTCGCTAGTCTCTTTGGCCCGCCGGTCCTCCGCCAAAAACTTCAGTGGATGACCTACGCTGAACTCCGAAAAGAAGAGGTTCGCGTCGCCGCCTTACCCTTTACCCCCGGTACCGCCGCCGACCACGACCGCGCAGTTATGAAAGTCCGGCTAACCGTTCAGGAAAAATTTAATACCGCACTCGCGATCCTTTCGTTTGCCCTCATCGGGGTGCCCCTCGGCATCAAAGTTTCCCGCCGCGAGACCAGCGCCAATCTCGGCATCGCTGTCCTGCTAGCACTCGGTTACTACATACTCACGGTCGCCGTAAGTTGGCTCGATCGTCACCCTGAGTATCACCCCGACCTGCTGTTCTGGTTACCCAACGCCGTCTTTCTCGGCCTCGGCGTGTGGCTTTTTTTGCGCATTGAGCGGCGCTGAGTTTTTTAGATCGGCAAGAGCACCGAGCGCTCCAAGCTCACCGAGGTTCACCCAGCCCAGTTCGTCTCTGTAGTCCCCCCGCCCCGCCCCACCGTGAAAGCGCTCGTCCTCACCGCTCCGTCTCAGCTTGATTTCACTGATTTTCCAGCGCCCGTACCCGCCGATGACGAGGTGCTGCTACGTATTCACGCCTGCGGGATCTGTGGTAGTGATATTCACGGCTGGGACGGCTCAACTGGCCGCCGCCGACCCCCGCTCATTATGGGCCACGAAGCCGCGGGTGAAATTGTCGCCGTCGGTCCGCGCGTCGAGCACTGGCGCACGGGCGATCGCGTGACGTTTGACTCTACCATTTCCTGCGGCCGCTGTCCGTACTGCATGCGCGGCGCGGTTAATTTATGCGATCACCGCCGCGTCGTCGGCGTCGCTCCCGCCGAGTACCGGCAACACGGGGCCTTCGCCGAATTCCTCGCGGTGCCCGCGCGCATCCTCTACGCGCTACCCACCGAACTATCGTATCAACAAGCCGCCATGGTCGAGCCCGTATCCATCGCGATCCACGCCGTCCAACGCGTCCGCCTCGCTTCTAATGCTACGGCCGTCGTCGTGGGCGCCGGCATGATTGGGCTCTTCGTGATCCAAGCTCTGCGCTGGGCCGGCGCCACACGCATCATCGCTGTTGATCTTGCCGACAACCGCCTCGCTCTCGCCCGCGAACTCGGAGCCACGGATACGGTGCGCTCCGATCGTTGCGACGTTCCGGTTGAAGTCGCGCGCCTCACTGGTGGACACGGCGCTGATGTCGCCCTCGAAGTCGTCGGCCTCTCCGCCACGCTCAACCTCGCGCTCGCATCCGTCCGCCGCGGCGGCTCCGTCGTCCTAGTTGGCAACCTCGCCGCAAAAACCGATTTTCCACTGCAATCCGTTGTCACCCGTGAGCTCACCCTTCACGGCAGCTGCTCCTCCGCCGGTGAATATCCGCTCTGCCTGGATCTCATCGCTCGCGGCGTAATCCGCGTCGAACCGATGATCAGCGCCGTCGCCCCGCTAGCCGACGGCGCCGCATGGTTTAAAAAACTTTCAGCCCCTGGCGGCGCGCAAACCATGAAAGTGATCCTCACGCCGTGAACCTGCCTGCTTCCTTCGATCTCACGGGAAAAACTGCCCTCGTCACCGGCGCCAGTCGCGGTCTAGGCAAACATTTCGCCATTGAGCTCGCCCGCGCCGGCGTCGATGTCGCCATTACGGCCCGCGCGTTAGCATCGCTCGAACCCACGATTGCGGCGATCCGCGCCCTCGGTCGGCGTGCTGTGCCGCTCGTTCTCGATGTACGCGATCACGCTTCAATCACCGCCGCCGTCGATACCGCGCACGCGATCCTTGGTCGCCTCGACATCCTCATCAACAACGCCGGTTGCAACATCCGCAAACCCGCCGCCGCTATTTCCTGGGACGACTGGAATACCGTACTCGATACTAACCTGCGCGGCCCATTTTTCGTCGCGCAAGCTGCTGCACGTTTCATGGTGCCAGCCGGACGCGGGCGCATCATCAACCTCGGCTCCGTCACCTGTGTCGCCGGTTACGCTGGCCTCGCGCCTTACGGCGCCAGTCGGGGCGGAATCAAACAACTCACGATGAGTCTTGCCGCGGATTGGGGCCCAGCCGGCGTCACCGTCAATTGCCTCGCGCCCGGTTGGTTTAAGACCGCACAGAACGCCGTTATGTACGAAAACGCTGAATGGGTTTCATACCTAAGTGCTAAAATTCCTCTACGTCGTCCGGGCGCGATCGACGATCTCACGGGTTCACTGCTTTTTCTTTCAAGCGACGCCAGTGCCTACATCACTGGCCAGACGCTGCTCATCGATGGCGGAATTTCCGTAAACGACACACGAGCGCTCCCGCCCGCTACCCCGTAGCGACGCAGTTTT
>Ga0136642_1000840_pt1 | contig 14613 bp, 14 predicted proteins | sample LowCatLa1302831Y_FD_115313 | JGI IMG/M metagenome (GOLD analysis project Ga0136642, IMG submission 115313) | Freshwater microbial communities from Lower Cathedral Lake, Yosemite National Park, California, USA - 13028-31Y | ecosystem: Environmental > Aquatic > Freshwater > Lake ... | reverse complement strand
CATCAAGCCTACACAACAGGCGAAGGCCCATTGGGCAAAATAGTAACGTCTGGCGGTACTAATGCTATGCATATAACACCTAAAGGTAAAACGTCAAAGGCTAAAAAAATCGAAGCCGAGGCCGTTGCTCAACCAGAAGTAACTGCAGAAGAGCAAAATCTAATTGACTTGTTTACTAAAAAAGCAGAACGCGAAGCTAAGCTTGCCAAAAAAATTGAGGCACAGGCGGCGGCTGCACCTAAAACAAAGGGTGAGTCTATTGGAAGGAAAGGCGCTATTGCTCCTGATTATTTCCGCACCAAGTTAGAAAAAGAAGGCGAAGACGCTGTGCTTAAAGCAGCTCAAGCTGGTGAACACATTAAGCGAGATGCATATGGAAATTACGTTGGATTCCCTCGTCATGTTACTAGCCCACAAGCTTTAGGTGCAATGCGTGGATCGTTAGATCAACAATTTTCAGATGCGGTAAACGCAATAGCAATGTCCGACCCAGAGCGTTTAGGCACATGGTATGACCGCGCGAAGCAGGGTATTGCAATGAGCACCGAGCCGCATCAACTTAACCGAGTGCTAGAGCACCACGGCGTATATAGCGCAGGAGTGGCTCCAGAATCTGAGCTAAGTTTTGCGTTAAAGCATTTAAACTCACGCGCTGTTGGCGTTCCTGAAGTGGCATACCGAGGCGCACCCATGAGGACTTTGGACAGTGCGGTAGCCAATGACAAACAAGCTAAACTTGGTTTCAAGATTGGCGAGTATGCAAATAAAAATGACCCGCGTATTCCAAACGCTGGCCCATTTGGCGTAAACGATTTTAGAGCCGCTCAAGGCTTTGGTTATACGGAACCGTCAGGCAAAATATGGAAGGGTGGCGTAAGCGGCACTATGCATCCTGTAATGGACGCAGAGACAGCTTTGCTGGTAAACAGGGCTAATGAAGCTAATGTTGGCGGTAGGTCTACATGGGCAGGCTCACATATTCAAGAGATGCCTTGGGTGCTTGGCAAAGCTCAGGACTTGTATTCGCGTGGTAAGAACGCTAGATTTGCTGGAGCCGAATTAGAAGGAGTAAAGGCTGCAATTCGAGAAGCTAACAATACCGCTCAAGATTACATGTACAAGCATGCTGCTTCAGCAACGCATGAGGCAGTACCGGGCGCATCAACTGGTCATGTTCCATCAATGTTGACTGCCACTCCTGAAGAAAAAGCCGCGTATACCGCTACAGGGCGGTGGGATCAACCAACTCCGTACACAATTGCTGCAGAAGAGGGACATCCTACGGTGGGCGCTGGCAACCGCGATGTGTTGTATTCTGCATTAGGAATAAGACAGTTGCCATCAGTAGAGTCAACTGGCGCTTATATAAATAGCGCAGGGCAAATGGAGCACAACCCGCTTGTTATATCTCGACCGCTGTTTGATTTCCCAACTGGCGGCGGCGGCGGTAAAGCTGCGCCCCAAACGGTTAAAACTGCAGAAGCGTTAGAAAAACTGAGAGCAGTAATTGATGCTCAAGAAGCTGGCGCGTTAAATCTTCCTAATACTGCCAATTCAGTTAAAGGAAAAAATGCTTTAGTTCTTGATACAAGAGGGTCGCATGCTACCGATCCAACTGTTGGAATCATGCCAACTAAAGAACAATTATCTGCTATTAATAAAGAGTTAGAAGGAACCGGATACGGAGCTACTTCTACAAGTAGGGGCGTAACAATATTCCCATACGATAGCGATGCTATGGGCAATGCAGATCTTGCAAGATTAATAAAAACAAAAGGAAAAGTGTTTCAAAGTATTTACCCATCTAAACAAATGAAATCGGTAAACACTTCTATTTACACGCCTGGCATAGGAAAATTTGGGGCAACAGGTATTGAGCCTACCGCCCCGCATAGCGGAGAAGCAACATCGGCTGTGTTGCAAGAATTTGCTGGTTTGCCACCATCTGTTGCTCAAAACATAAGCGAATCAGAAGGCGTGCGCAATGCTATACGAGCCAAAATAAAACGCGATGAGGCTATGCAAGGTGCGCGTACAGACATACAAAATACGCGACAATTCTTTGCAAAAGAAGATTGGCCTAAAGTAGTTGAGTTAGTGCGCAAGGGAGCAACGCCAGCGGCTGCTTTAGCTGCCTTGGGTTATTCAATTAACTCTTTTGCAGGCGAGCGCCGATAATCACGGAGATGCCATGACCTTGCGCCCCTTTCCATTTTGCGAAACATTTCATCAATTTCTAATTGTTTCTTTTTCGACACTTGCTTATGTTTTTGTGAAAATACTTGATGTAAAAGTTCTTGCATTAGCTCGGCGCACTCTTCGTAGTAGCCGCCTTGTTCTTGTAAAAATTCTATTGCCTCATCATATTTGTCCATGTTGCCTCCCATTGATAGACATTTAATTTAACAACAAATTAAACGCATGTCAACAAAGGAATCGATTAAATGAAGCACAAACTATTACGAGGTAAATGATGGCTGTTGAGATGCCTATACCGCAAGACTACAACAGACATATCACCCCGATGTCTGAAGATACTGCTGAGCATGATGAGTCTCTTGGCGAGATATTTGACCAAGAAGACCCAGAGGTTGAGGAGTTAGAAGACGGCTCCGCAATTGTTCGCATGAACGATTTAAAAAGACCAAATGAAGATCCTGACTTCTATCAGAACTTAGCTGAGTCGTTAGAGTCATATGAGCTGTCTGATATCGCTATGAGATATCTAGACCTTATCGAAAAGGATAAGGAAGCTAGAGAAGAGCGTGATAAGCAGTATGAGGATGGATTGCGCCGTACTGGCTTAGGACAAGATGCGCCTGGCGGTGCTCAGTTCCTTGGTGCATCTAAAGTAGTTCACCCTGTGATGGCTGAGTCTTGTATTGATTTTGCTGCCCGTGCGATTAAAGAACTATTCCCACCTGATGGCCCTGTTCGTACAAAGATTATCGGCGAAGTCTCAGAAGAGAAAACAAAACGCGCAGAACGCAAGCGCGATTATATGAATTGGCAACTGACTGAGCAGATCGAAGAGTACCGCGATGAGCAAGAGCAGATGCTGACGCAGTTACCGCTAGGCGGCTCACAGTATATGAAGTTGTGGTGGGACGAGCAGAAGAAACGCCCATGCGCTGAATTTGTTCCTATTGACAACATCTACCTACCATTCTCTGCAGGCAACTTTTACACTGCGGCTCGCGTAACTGAGGTGCAGGACATTACCCAAGATGAGTTTGATCTGCGCGTAGATATTGGCTTGTATGCCGACCTAGGTGTGTTCCGTGCTCCGATGGAGCCAGACCAAAGCAAGCCTGAGAAAGCTAACGATAAGATTGAAGGCCGTAGCCGCGAGGGTAGTAACGTGGACGGTGTGCGCCGTGTCTATCACATCCAAACATGGTTAGAGCTTGAAGAGGATGAAATCTGTAAAGGCGAGCGTGCGCCTTATATTTTAATGATTGACGAAAACGAGCGTGACGTTGTTGGCTTGTATCGTAATTGGGAAGACGGCGACGAGACGTTAACCAAGCTTGATCATCTTGTTGAATTTAAATTTATTCCTTGGCGGGGCGCTTATGCTATTGGACTACCTCATCTTATCGGGGGATTATCTGCTGCGCTTACTGGCGCTTTGCGTGCTCTTCTTGATAGCGCTCACATCAATACCGCTCCTACTATGCTCAAGCTCAAGGGAGCAAAGATTAGCGGTCAATCACAGGTTATTGAGCCGACGCAGGTATCTGAGATTGAAGGCGCTCCAGGTGTAGATGATGTTCGTAAGATTGCGATGCCTGTGCCATTCAATCAGCCATCGCCTGTTCTATTCCAGCTGCTAGGCTACCTAGACAACGCTGCAAAGGGCGTTATTACTACGGCTGAGGAGAAGATAGCCGACATTACTTCAAACGCTCCTGTAGGCACTACGCAGGCTCTAATAGAGCAAGGCGCTGCAGTATTTAGCTCTATTCACTCACGGTTGCATGATTCGCAACGCCGCGTGTTTAAAATCTTGGGTCGTATTAACCGTTGGTATTTGGAAGACCAGCGCAAGGGCGAGATGGTTGCTGACTTACCAGTAGCGACTGATGACTTTATTAGCAACTCTGATGTTATCCCTGTAAGCGACCCACATATCTTTGCTGAGTCACAGCGTTATGCGCAGATACAGACGTTGGCTGCTAGAGCGCAAGCTAACCCAGACTTGTATAACAGATTGGCGGTGGAGCGCCGCATTCTTAAACAAATCAAGATTCCGGATATTAATGAAATTTTGCCAGATCCGCAAAGCGTTGAGGATATGAACCCTGCGTTAGAGAACGTAGCTATGACGTTAGGTAAGCCTGTTGGCGCATTCCCTCGTCAGGATCATATTGCTCATTTCATATCGCACTTGACGTATGCGCAAGATCCTATCTTTGGATCAAACCCAATAGTTGCGCCCGCTTATATCCCTGCATGCCTAGAACACTTAAAGCAGCACTTAACGCTTTGGTATCTGTCTATGGCAGAGGGATATACAAGCACAGCATTAGGACGGCATTTTGATATTTTGAAGGTGCAGCCAATTGCTAATGAAGCCCAGAAGTTGTTATCTGCCGCATTACAGCACGTTCATCAAGACGGCAAAGAGCAACTAGGTGCGGTAAGCCAAAGCATTCAGCAAATGCTACAAATGATGCAGAAAATGCAATCTGATCATCAAACGGCTGTTGATCCAAACATTCAAGCTCAGGTACAGGGCTTAGTGCAGACTGCTATGGTTGAGACTCAGCGCAAGGCACAAAAGGATCAAGCTGATATTCAATTTAAGCAGGCTGATATGCAAGTGCAAGCCAAAGAAAAGCAAGACAAGTTGGACGCTGATCTTATTAAGAACACTGAAAATAATCTTACGGCAGAGCGTATCAAGGCTGCTGAGTTATCTTCAAACGCAGCACAGTTACAGAATGAGCAACTGCAGACTGTTATTGATGCTCAAAACCAAATCCAATCTCACTTAGGAGACCAAAATGTCTGACGACAAAGATCAAATGAGCGAATTCGTTCGCCAACATAAACGCCTTGCAATGGGCGTAAACCTTGATGGCTCTACCATAACCTCTCATGGCAAAGCGGACAAGAAACATCACTACGCCAAAGGTGGCTCAGTTAAGAGCGACACCATTGACGGCAGCGGTACTGATTTGCCTGCTGAGCTAACCCATCAAAAAAATGTAAACAAGATCGGTGCTTATCCTGAGAAGGGCATTGACCGTTTGCCTGCTAAGGGCGTTACACCAAAAATTACTAAACCTGTGCCAAACGCTATCGCTACAATGAAAAAAGGCGGTCATGCACAAGTTATGAGAAAGAATGCTGGAAGAGGTCGCTAATGGAAGTTAGAGCCTTGATTGGTTTGATCAAGCAGAGGAGGCAAGAAATTGCTGAGTCTATGGTAGACGGACATTGTGTGAACTTTGAAAGCTACCAGCGTTTGGTTGGACAAAGCATGGGTTTGAATGAAACCCTTCAATTCATTAATCAACTGTTAGAAGAGGAAAGAAGAGATGTCGAATGATATCGAGCAAACGCTTGAAGAAGCGTTTCCAGTCCTAGATCCGCTTATGGCTCCGTATGGGGCGAGGGTTCTTGTACAACTAAGAGCGGTAAAAGAAAAGGTTACTTCTGCGGGTATTTATATTCCTGAAGAAACCAAAGAAACAGAGAAATGGAACACCATGATCGGTAAGGTTATCGCTATTGGCCCATTGGCGTTTAAGAAGCGCGACACAATGGAGGCATGGCCAGAAGGTGCTTGGGCGCAAGTTGGTGAGTATGTCCGAGTTCCTAAATGGGGCGGTGATCGTTGGGAGATTGAATTTGAAGATAATCTTGGCGCAAAAGGTCGTGCCTTGTTTACTTTCTTCAATGACCACGAACTTATCGGAAAAGTAACTGGTGACCCACGCGAAATTAAAGCGTTCATCTAAGTTTTGAAAGGAAACTGAAATGACTCCCACTGACAAGATGGAGATGCAGGTTGCTGAAGGACAGGACGGCGGTGCTACCGTTGTTTTGCCTCCAGAAATCACCTCTCCCGATACTCACATAGAGCAAGATGATGATGATGGGCATGATGATGCAGGTTCTGCCCAAGAATCTAATCAAGAAGATCAGGCATATGCCGACGATCCTGATAGAGAGGCTGTAAGAGCTGCTCGTCGGGAGGAACGTAAGCTTAAAAAGCAGATTCACCGCGAGAAAGCGAAGGAATCCAACCATTTAATCTCTGCTTTGCGCAAACAGAATCAAGCAATGGCCGAAAGATTGGCTAATCTTGAGAAAAAGACAAGCGGAGCGGAGCTGGCTAGGGTTGATAAGGCTATTGAAGATGCAGCAGTGCAGGTTGAATACGCCAAAATGAGGATGAGCGAGGCTGTCGCGTCTCAAGATGGGCAGGCTGCAGCTCAAGCCGAGGAGCTTTTGTACGAATATCGACGTAAATTGGAGTCTTTCCAAAACGTCAAGAACCAAGCGACTAGGCAAATGTCGCAACCACAGCAAAATATTGATATTCCTGACCCTATGGTTCAGAGAATGGCTGCTGATTGGATGGAAGACAACCCTTGGTACGACCCTAGAGGCAGCAATGAAGAGTCTCAGATAGCCCAAATGATCGATAAAAGGTTAACTGAGGAGGGATATGACCCCTCTACCCAAGAATATTGGGATGAGTTGACATATCGTCATCAAAAGTATGTACCACCTAAACAAAATAGTGGCTATAATGATACTAATGTCAAAAAACCTAGGTCTGTTATGACAAGTTCCGGACGAGAGGCGACGGCTACGACTAAATCTAATGAATTTAGGTTAAGTCCACAGCGTGTTGCTGCAATTAAAGAGTCCGGAAAGTGGGATAACGTCAATGAACGTAACGCGATGATCCGCAAGTATGCAGAATGGGATCGTCAAAACAAACCTAGGGGATAATTATGGACGGTCGTTTAAAAAAGAATATTAAGTCAGGTCGTGAAAGCCGTGCAGAAGATGATGCGCAGCGAGAAGCGCCTGAGCAGCAAATGGTTTCATCCGAGGAACGCCGTAGAGCATTCCGCTCGGAGTGGCAACAAGAAGCACTTCCGACCCCGCCCGATTTACCGGGCTTTCATCCATGCTGGTTATCTACAACTAACCAATATGACCCAATACACAAGCGCATGCGCATGGGATATGTTCCTGTTAAAGCCGATGAAGTAAAAGACTTTGAACACCTTAGGGTTAAGTCTGGTGAGCATGAAGGTTTTGTCGCAATTAACGAGATGTTGTTGTACAAGATTCCCTTGCAACTCTATCAAGAGATGATGGAAGAAATGCACCATTACGCTCCGTTAGATGAACAAGAGAAGATCAAGGTACAACAAGATCAAATGCTTAATATGCGAGACAGTAATGGGAAACAGTTGGTACAGATTGAAGGTGGCGGCATGAATTTTGACCAAACAGCTAAGATCCCTATCTTTAGATAAGGTCTTATTAAAAGGAGTCTATTATGTCAGCAACAAATGCTCCGTTTGGCCTACGCCCTGCATATTTTCCAACAGGGTTGGAACGTGCTCAAGCGTTGGCTAACGGTATTGCTTCGGGCTACAGCTCGAACATTTTGAAAGGTCAGCCAGTCATTTATAGTGCCTCGGCTGGCACAATCGTAGTTGCTACTGCCCCATCGGCAGGCGCATCCGCAGCTTCGTATCCAGTAACTGGTGCATTCCAAGGCGTGGAGTGGACTGATTCTACTGGTCGTCGTCGTGTTTCTAACTACTGGCCTGCAAACACAACCGCTGTAACTGGTTCTGTGATTGCTTATTTCTACAATGATCTAAACATTGTCTATGAAATCCAAGCAGATGGCTCTATGGCGCAAACAACCATCGGTAATGAGTACAACTTCAGTGCTATTGCTTCTGGTTCAACCACTACTGGCTTGTCAACAGCTACGCTGAGTACAACTGGTGTTGGTAATGGCGTTCAGGGTCAAATGCGAGTTGTTGATCTGGCTGCATATCCAGACAACGCTTGGGGGGATGCGTACACTATCGTTCGTGTTCAGTTAGCAATCACGCAATTCTACGGTGCTTACACCGCTATTGCTTAATTAGGAGACTGACACTATGGCAGCCCCAATGAGAAGTACCGACTTTCGTTCGATAGTTGAGCCAATCCTCAACGAAGCGTTCGATGGCGTTTATGATCAACGTGCCGATGAATGGTCTACGGTTTTCCGTGAACAGTCAGGCATTCCGCGTAATTATCACGAAGAACCCGTTCTGTACGGTTTCGGTGCAGCCCCTCAGTTGCCTGATGGCTCGCCTGTAACCTATCAACAGGGTGGTGTGCTCTTCCTGCAGCGCTATGTTTACCAAGTATTTGGTTTGGCATTCGCTCTGACTAAGGTATTGGTGGAAGATGGCGACCACATCCGTATTGGTCAAGTTTACGCAAAACACTTGGCTCAATCTTTGGTTGAGACTAAAGAGTTGTTGTGCGCAAACATTCTTAACCGTGCTTTCAATAGTTCGTATGTCGGCGGTGACGGCGTATCGCTAATCAACACTGCTCACCCAATTGCTACTGGCTCATTCAGCAACCAGCTTACATCGGCTGCTGTTCTGTCCCAGACATCGCTCGAGCAGATGCTGATTCAGATTCGTCAAGCTGTTGACAACAACGGTAAGAAAATCCGTTTGCAACCACTGAAGCTAGTTGTTGCTCCAGGTAACGTGTTCCAAGCAGAAGTTCTGCTGAAATCAGTTCTGCGTACTGGTACTGCCAACAACGACATCAACCCAATCAAATCGATTGGCTTGTTGCCTGAAGGCGCATCAGTAATTAGCCGTCTGACTTCGGCAACTAACTGGTGGGTACAGACAGATGCACCTGAAGGCTTGAAGCTGATGATGCGTCGTGCTCTTGAGAAGACTATGGAAGGTGATTTTGAAACTGACTCAATGCGCTATAAGGCGACTGAGCGTTACATCCCTAACTGGACTGACCCACGTTGCTTGTTCGGTACACCTGGCGCGTAATACACGGGGGGAGGTAACACTCCCCCTTTTTTAATTATTTGTCATACTTTTCATGGAGCAGACAAAATGCCACAATTTTCAGATGATTTGTTTTTAGGCTCGGCGCAGTCTTTTGTTGGTACTAACCCCAACAATTCGTTTCAAAACCCAGCCCCAATGGACTTGGGATTTGGCCCTATGGGTCGCGTTTATTTATTGGATGAGACTCCAGCTACTGTTACTACAGCTGCTGTTCTCGCCGCTAAGACTCCTACTGGCGCTACTACCTATAGCGGCACTCAGTTGGCTGCTACCTCAGCAACTGCTGGTACAACTCAGGTAACTCGTACAGACGGTACAGTTGTTCTGCAATTAGATTATCCACGCGCAGTTTCTGTGACTACCGCTTCTGGTAGCCCAACAAACTCCGTAATTACTATCTCTGGCTATGACTATTACGGTCAGTCAATGTCTGAGATTATTCAGAGTGGTACTGTTGCTTCTACGACTACATTAGGTCGTAAAGCATTTTTCCAAATCGCTAGCGTCGCATTCTCCGCTGCTACTACAGTAGCTGTTTCGGTTAACACGACAAAAGTTATGGGTTTACCTGCTAAGGTTACTGACCCTTCTTATGTGCTGACTGCAAAATTTGCTGCAGGTACAATTGATAACACAGGTGGTGTTGTTGCTGGTTTGGGTGGTGGTTCGACCACTTACTCAACTCAAGCAATCACTAACTTTACCGCTGCAACACCTTCGGTAATTACAGTTCCTTATTCACCACCTAGTGGCACGCTGATTCAGTTTACTGGCTCTGTTGGTACACTGACTGGTGTCTCTTTGGGTGTTACTTACTGGTGGACAAACGTATCTGCTACGACAGGTAACATTAGCACAACCCAAGCTAACTACTTGGCAGGTACTTTGGTTGCTGCAGGTGGCACAACTGTTACCAGTGGTATAAACTTGGTTCCACAAAGCACATCTAGCCCTGTAACTCCTGATGTTCGCGGCACTTATGCAATCTCTGGTACGCCAGACGGTTCTAAGCGTTTGTTGCTAAGCATGGGTTTGACAGCAATTCAAGTTGGCCCCAACTCAACCCGTTTAGGTCTGCTTGGTTCAGACCAAGCTTAAAGGAGAACCGTTATGGCAACTAAAAAGTTTGGTCGTGAGCCTAAAATGAAAACCACCGAGCCTTCCGCTGATGAAGTTGGTCACGGTATGAAGAAGGGTGGACATGCAGGCAAGAAGCACATGATGATGGGTGGTGAGTCTATGGGCATGCCTATGGGGTCTCCTCTTATGGCTCGTGCTCGTATGGCAATGGCTGGTTCTGCAAAGAAGCCTCCTATGATGCGTAAAGAAGGCGGCAAGGCTGACATGGAGCAAGACAAAGCCATGATCAAAAAGGCCTTCAAGCAGCATGATATGCAAGAACACAAGGGCGACAAGGGAACAAGCTTGAAGCTTAAAAAAGGTGGCGAAATGACTGGTGGTATTGAAGGCCCCGGCTACAAAAAGGGCGGTCATACTAAAAAGCGCATGGCTAATGGCGGTACATTGCAGCCAGCTATTGACGTTCAAGATAAAGTAGTTGAAGCTAAGCAGCGTAAGAGCATCAGTTCAAAAACTGGCGCACTTGGAGGTGCTGGCTATAACAAAGGCGGTACTGTGTCTCAGAACGTAGCTAATCGTTATAAGAACACTATGATTCATGACGGTGAACATAGCGCTATGCAGAAGAAAGCAGGAACTGGTGAAATCAAGCAAGTTCCAGCTGGTTATAAAAAGGGCGGTCATGTTAAACATCACGCTGATGGTGGTCATGTAGCGCATAACACCACACATGGTCATGAGGATCATGGTCATAAGCATATGCACCAAATGATGCCTAAAGACGGTAGTGATCATCAGTTAATTGACGGCTATCGTATGAAGAGTGGCGGCAAGACAAGCACTAAGATGTCTACGCACCACAAATCAGGCGGCAAATGTAATTATTAATAATTACAAAGGTGAAGTGTAAATTAATTAGGTTAGGGGGGCTTCGGCTCCCCACTTTTTAAAATAGGTGGAATATGTCGCAAATCGTTTCATATACAGGCCCATCAAGCCAGTCAGATAATCAATTACGCACACAGGCTTCATCGCGTTCAGCGGCATATGATCCTGTTGATAAATTGCGTGTGTCGCAGCCACAAGCGTTGATTGACACTGACTTTGAATATGGTCAACAGCCTACTAAATGGGAGTCAATTAACCTACAAAATAATCGCCAAGGCGCTTATTACATTCCGCAGGTGTCTACAACTGTAGACAATAGCTCTTCTTCTAAAGGCATTCAAACAACAAGTGCAAGCCGTACTGTTACTGTATTTATGGCAAATACTGGGGTTTACTCAGTAGGTACGCCAATTTTTATTCAGGGAGCAACAAACCCTAACGTCAATGGTTGGTGGCTTGTTACTACAGTTTCAACAAATGTCTCTGTTTCGTTTTTAATTGATGCGGCGGCAACAGCAACAACAAATATATTTAACCCCGGTAAATCTTATGTTTACCCCGGCTATTTTTACAGCAACTGCGGTTTCCAAGTTGGTTCAAACTGCATTACTGCATCGGCAACTACAACTCCTCTTTGTACAACCACTTATGCTCACGGTTTGAACGTCGGTGATTATGTATATATGGTTGGATTTGGTGGCGATACAAACGTAAATGGCGCATGGATTGTTGCAACAACTCCAACTGCCAGCACATTTACTTTTACAACAGCGGTAGCGGTTACAAGCCCAACAAACAGTGCGGGACAAGCAAATGTATACATGCGCCCAGCTGGTTGGGTTGAATCTCGCCCATATGATGGCGGAGTAGCTTTTTCTGCTGGCGGTACGATTACTAACCAACAGTTGATTCGTCAGACTCGTCGTTATTTTCGATATCAGTCCGGAAAAGGTATACAATTTTCAACTGGATCGTCTTTATGCCCAACTCTTTTTCAGCCAGTTTTGACGGCTTCTGGGGTTACGGTAACAGTTACAACATCTGCTCCACATAATTTATCAGCAGGAACAACGATTCAAGTATCTGGTGCTACTCCAACTCAGTACAATGGTACGTTTACTATTTTAAACACCGGATTTACAAAAACGACATTCCAATATGCAACTAGCGTAATTAATGCGCCTCCATCAACGCCTGCTATTGGTAATAATATTCGAGTTAATCCAGTTTCTTGGTACGGAGCTCAAAACTCTGTAGGTATTTTTGATCAGCAAAACGGCATTTTTTTCCAATATGATGGTCAACAATTATATGCAATAGTTCGTTCATCAACTATTCAAACCGCTGGTTATTGCCAAGTTACACAAGGTAGCGCGACAGTTACTGGCGTTGGCACTAACTTTACAACTGCATTAACACCCGGTCAGTTTTGCGTCATTCGCGGTCAGTCATATCGTGTAATTGCTATTGCAAGTGATACGTCTTTAACAATTGCTCCTGAGTACCGTGGCAATTCTTACGACTCAACTGCATCCCCAAACGGTGGTTACATTATGTCTGTAACTATTGATACCAAATATCCACGCTCAACTTGGTTTGACCCTATGGATGGAACTGGCCCATCGGGATATAACATTGATTTAAGTCGTATGCAGATGTGGTACGTTGACTATTCATGGTACGGTGCTGGCTCAATCCGTTGGGGTTTACGCGGAAAGGATGGCGCGGTAACTTATTGCCATCAGGTACAAAATAATAACGTGCAATATGAAGCGTATATGCGTTCTGGAAACTTGCCAGCACATTATGAATCTAGCGGCTTGACTCCTACGTCTTATTTAACTTCTTCAATTACTACTGCAAGTACCACCATACCTGTAGCTGATACTAGTTTGTTTAACTCAAGTGGTTTAGCTAAAATTACAGGAAGCGGCCCTAGCGGTGTAGTTGAATATGTTACCTATACAGGCAAGACCTCAACCTCGTTGACAGGTGTTACTCGTGGAATTACTGGCGGTGCAGCAGCCACAGCGTTTACAGTAACTAACCCACAAACTGCGTATGTGACTATTGAATATGCTACGGCTGACTCCGTTCCCTCAATCTCGCATTGGGGTTCTTCTGTCATTATGGATGGTCAGTTCAATGATGATAAATCGTTGATTTTTAACTACGGCATGACTACGCCTTTAGCTGTATCTTCTGCAGGATCTTATGCTTTGATGGCAATTCGTATTGCCCCATCTGTAGATAGCGGAACAACTTCTACTTTAGGCTTAAAAGAAAATATTAACCGTATGCAATTGCAACTTGATTCTGTTTCGGTTATTGCGTCTACGTCTGCTGTATTAATTAACCTAGTTTTAAATGGTCGCCTTAACGCAGCATTTTCAGGAACTGGTGCGCAACCAACATTTATTTCGCCGCAACAGCTTACTGGTGGTTTTACATCATCATTGGCACAAATTGCAGTAAACGGTGCAACGGGAACAACCGCAACAATTACAGGTGGCGAGTCGTTAGCCGCTTCTTATGTTCCTGTTGGCATCAACACATTGGATTTAGGTAATGTCCGTGACTTGGGCAATTCAATTTTAGGTGGTGGGGTGAATAATACTGTTCCGACTGCTCAATCTGGCTTGTATCCAGATGGCCCTGATATTTTATATGTAGTAGCCACAACGACAGGCGCAGCAAGCATTCAAGCTCGTTTGTCGTGGAAAGAAGCCCAGGCTTAATATGCCAAGTAAATCTAAAGCTCAACATAACTTAATGGAAGCCGCTGCCCACACTAAAGGTGGATATGGCGGTGTTCCACAAAAGGTCGGTAAAGAGTTTGTTAAGGCTGATGAAAAAAAGAAGTTTAAAGGCGGCGGTCTTTATGCCAACATCCACGCAAAACAGGAACGGATAGCTCACGGTTCTGGCGAAAAGATGCGTAAAGTTGGCAGTAAAGGTGCTCCAACGGCTGATGCTTTTAAACAATCAGCTAAGACGGCAAAGAAAAAAGATGGTGGTGTTTCTTTGGCTGTAGGACGCGGCGAGAAGCTCTCAGTTGAACGCGGAGCTGGTCTGACTGCCAAAGGTAGGGCTAAGTACAACAAAGAGACTGGAAGCCATTTAAAGGCTCCTCAGCCACAAGGTGGATCGCGCAAGGATTCATTCTGCGCACGAATGAGCGGTGTAGTAGAACATGCAAAGGGTGATGCCCCAAGAGCAAAAGCCTCGTTAAAACGCTGGAAGTGTCCAAATTACTAAGGAGCTTATCATGGGTGATGGGAGCAAAATTTGGGCAGCACAGCGTCAAGAGTCTAAACAAAAAAACGGAAAACTTTCTTCAAAATTTAGTTCTGTTTCGTTTGATGATGCAGGTAATTATTTAAAATCAGAAGACAACGACGGTGAAACCTCTACTGATTTTAAAAAATTAGGTGTCCCTGTACAAAGTGGAAAAGAAATGCAAGCTGATTACGATCAGTCTAATGGTCGTAAAAAGGGTGGTGTTGTAACCTGCAAAATGTCTACTCACACCCCTAAAAAGAATGCGAATTATTAACCT